>Ga0100380_10002706_pt1 | contig 19007 bp, 20 predicted proteins | sample CryGeymeta201504_FD_80417 | JGI IMG/M metagenome (GOLD analysis project Ga0100380, IMG submission 80417) | Groundwater microbial communities from Crystal Geyser aquifers in Utah, USA - Crystal Geyser metaG 2015-04 | ecosystem: Environmental > Aquatic > Deep subsurface > Groundwater | place... | reverse complement strand
CGCTTGCTAAGGGATAAAAATTCGCAATAGGAAAATGACGCTCAGCCAAAATAGCTAACATGGTTTCACCTACAGCGCCTGTTGCACCAACAACTGCCAGATTAAACTTTTTTCTTGAAGACATTATTAATTACTCTCTCCTATTTGCGCTCGGTGACGCATAAAATGGTCCATAATAACTAAACTTAGCATAGCTTCAGCAATAGGTATCGCCCGTAAACCCACACAAGGGTCGTGTCTCCCCTCAGTAATGACGTGGTTAGGTTCACCATTGATAGTAATACTTTGAGCAGGAACTCTAATGCTAGCTGCCGGCTTTACAGCGAGGGTCACCCGTATAGCTTGTCCGCTGCTTATTCCGCCTAATATACCACCAGCGTGGTTAGATAAAAAACCATTCGGTGTGATTTCATCACGATGCTCACTACCAAGCTGAGTGACACAATCAAAACCATCACCAATGGCCACCGCTTTTACAGCATTGATACCCATCATTGCACTTGCGATGTCAGCATTTAATTTACTAAAAACTGGCTCACCTAAACCTATCGGTACCCCCAGCGCTTCAATATATATTTTTGCACCAATTGAGTTACCTGAACGCCTTAATAAGTCAATTTTTGCAGCTAGCTTATCGTGACAATGGTTATTTGCAATAAAAAAAGGAGCTTTAGCAGCTAAGTGCCAGTTTTCTATTGGACAAATAATATCACCCATTTGGGTTAAGCATCCTCGAAAATGAATACCTTGTCGGCTTAAATAAAGCTGTGCAATTGCCCCTGCAGCGACTCTTGCAACTGTTTCTCTTGCTGATGCTCTACCACCGCCACGATGATCTCTAATACCGTATTTTTTTTGATACGTGAAGTCTGCATGGCCTGGACGAAATGTGTGTTTCAATTGGTCATAGTCTTTCTCTCTTGCATCATGGTTTCTCACTAAGAACGCAATGGGAGTTCCAGTCGTAACGCCGTTAAGAACGCCAGATAAAATTTCTACAATATCTGATTCCCGCCGCTGACTAGTATAACGAGATGTGCCTGGTTTGCGTTTATCGAGTGCTATTTGAATGTGATGCTCAGATAATTCTAGACCCGGCGGACATCCATCAACGATCCCCCCTATGGCAGGACCATGGCTTTCTCCAAAAGTAGTCACCCGAAAACATTGTCCAAAGCTATTACCACTCATTCACCTGATCCAGATCAGTTCGTGTGAGTAAAAATACCCCTTGTCCGCCACGGGCGAATTCAAGCCACTGAAAGGGTAAATTGGGGTATGCATTTATTAGATCCTGCTCAGCATTACCAACTTCAGCTATAAGCACACCATTTGCCGATAAATATTGCTTTGCGGTAGCTAAGATCCTTTTTACAATCGCTAATCCATTTTCACCAGCAGTTAATGCCAATTTTGGTTCGTGACTATATTCTGCTGCCAGTTCACTATATTCTGTTTCATTCACATAAGGAGGATTGCTGATGATGAGGTCAAACTGCTGCAAAGGTATTGCTTCGAACAAATCAGATTGGATAATACTGACCCGCTCAGTTACACCTAAGCGCTGACAATTTTGCTTGGCAATAGCTAAAGCTGCTCTTGATATGTCTGATAAAGTAATTTCTGCATCAGGAATGTGTACCGCGCAAGCAATTCCAATACAACCACTTCCTGTACATAAGTCTAAAATTTTTGGTTGACTAAGCGATGGCATTAACCATGGCTGAAATTGTGCTTCGATTAACTCAGCAATTGGTGATCTGGGAATGAGCACGTTAGCATTTATCTTAAAAGCTAGATCTGCAAACCAAGCCTCTTGAATTAAGTATGCAGTGGGTATTTTTTTCTCTGCCCTCTGTTTTAATAGTTTAATCACTGCTTTACGCTCAGAATGCACTAATTTCGAATCAAGAATCCGATTATCACAATCATTGGGCAGGTGTAGTGCATGTAGAACAAGGGCAACCACTTCATCCCAAGGTTCAGCAAATCCATGACCACAGCTCACGTCGCATTGGCGCATTAAACTTTCACCAAATCGTAAAAAATCACGTATGGTCTGTAACTCTTTCACAGCTTGTTGATATACTGTCATAATCTTGAAAACATTAATTTAGGATATAGTGTACCACAATGGTAAAAAAATCCGATATTAGTCATAAGGAACGTGAGATATTTCGCCAAGCCATGGTAAATATTAAACCAATCCAGACCCGTGAATATCCATCGTATAACTCTTTTAAAGGGTTAGAAAAAAACATTAAACAACCTATAGACACTGAACAACTGCCCGCCCCAATTAGTGAATCACCACGTAAGTATGTCTACGATAACATAGGTTATTTTTATATCACCGGTTTGCAAAATAAAGTTTTGCACAACCTATATAATGGCAGATTCAAAACTGATATGTCCATAGATTTACACGGCTATCGCTTACATGAAGCTGAAGCTGCTATGCGAAATTGTTTACAAAAAGCAAAACTTTATCAATATCGTCTTGTTAAAGTGATTCACGGCAAAGGAACAAAGAATGGTCAACGATATGGTCGAATTAAGTCCTGGTTGTTAAAGTGGCTACCAGAGCAACCTAATGTTCTTGCATGGGTACCAGCAACCTCTAGGGATGGAGGTGAAGGTGCTGGATACTTACTGCTTAAAAGAGCTAGATAGTCGATTTTTTGCAAGAAGTATCGAGTAACTCTATCTACAATTAAGCGTTTGTCACTGAAGGTCGTGAGCTGTTTTGAGTAAAAATGTTAGCTAAGTCAGTGTAAAAACTGTTAGATAATTGTAGTGGTGTTGATTGAGATCTGAACTTGCGTTCATCATCTAGATGTAGCTCACTTGAAGCTGACTCGGTTAGTGACCTTTTAATATCAGAATTAAATGCTGCCGTCATCGTGTCAATAGATTGCTTAGAAAGAGGTAAAAAACGCTCTAACATGAGATCAGTAGGAGTTTGTAAGTCTTTAAACAAGCCGTTCATTATTGTAATCCTCGCTGGTAAGTTAGTAATTTAATTCGATTATACACTGATAAAATTAACGTTTTCTTAACTGTTTCGTTAAAAATGATTTGAATTTACAAAAAAATCATTTATCAACACATTTATATAACAAATTATTCTAATAGTACCACAATTTTTGAAAAATCCCAGTAGTTTACCTTCGAAAATACAATATTTTTTAGTATGAAGTCGATATATTACTCATTCAGGCAACAACAACTGGAATCAAAATAGAATTTTGGCTATCATGAGAACACTAGATGCAAATAGGAAATATTGGCCCGTATGTTTGAAGTTGATCGAATTGCTGCAATTATAAAGCCTACCGCAAAAATGCTGGAGTGGCTTAAAAATTGCTCAGCCAAGCAGGAGCACTTAACCTTACAAAACTTACGTAAAGATTGTATTGTTTTGCTCATACCTGACTTCGAAGGGCCTAGACAGGCTAGTGAATATATTAAAAAGGTTTATTCTGCAATATTTAAAGCGGAACTTCTTTCCTGGCAAATTGATGAAAATTTATGGCCTGAAGATCGTAATTTCGATCTTTTTAGGGATTGGTTTGACGTTGAATTTCATTCCCTGGTCTACGATGTAGCATATCTGGAAGAACTACATAAAATAGAATCTGACTAGATTTCGCTTACCTTGATTGCTCATAAAAATTGCTATTTTTGCTGATGTCTAAAAACTAAACTCAGAAATAATTGTTGCGGGTGAACAACAAGCAGTTATAATTATTGACCATTCACTGACTATGGAGTTGCTAATGATTGGCCAAGCTTTTGAGTTAAAAGCAAGTTTATTTACAATATCAATCTTACAATTGAAGACTTTTGACGCAGAGATGATTGCTAAACAATTATCCAACGCTGCAGCTCAAGCACCTAATTTTTTTCAAAATGCTCCTGTTATGTTAGATTTGCATCGCTTACAGGCAATTGAGTGCCCCATTGATTATGTTAAAATCATTGAAGTATTAAAAAGCCATCAACTAATCCCTATTAGTGTCACAGGGGGCAATGCTGACCAACAACACCAAGCCGTTACCGCCGGCTTAGGAGTAATGCCAAGGCAATATTCAGCAAAAGTAAAATTTAATGAAACGAGTTCTAAACCCACTGAGTCTAGTGACAATACCCTACCTCGAGAAAGTCATAAAACTGATCAAAACGCTTGTTCATTTGCGAAGTTGATTCAACTGCCGGTGCGCTCGGGACAACAGATATACGCAAAGAACACGGATTTAATTGTGGTCGCACCTGTGAGCCACGGGGCCGAGCTTTTAGCGGATGGAAGTATTCATGTTTACGGTACACTTCGTGGCCGGGCACTTGCTGGAGTAAATGGGAACTTAGAAGCAAGAATTTTCTGTCAAAAACTTGAAGCAGAATTGTTAGCAATCGCTGGGCTTTATCAACTAAACGAGCAATTCAAAGAATTTCAAGGCAAAGAACAATGTCAGGTGTCAATTGAGGCCGATAAGCTTTGTATTAAGCAATTGGTTTAATTGCATACAATGAAGTGTAAAATAGATACAAAAATTGTTTGAATGCTTTGCAAATTGTACAAAACACGGTAGCATAACGGGTAAATATGTACTCACTTTTTAGGTAATTTTAACTGTGGCTGAAATTATTGTTGTTACTTCTGGCAAAGGAGGTGTCGGCAAAACCACCTCAAGTGCGGCTCTTGCAACTGGCTTGGCACTACGTGGCTTCAAAACTGTTGTCATAGATTTTGATATTGGCTTGCGTAACCTTGATTTAATTATGGGATGCGAGCGAAGAGTTGTCTATGATTTTGTCAATGTTATCCGTGATGAAGCAAATCTCAACCAAGCATTGATTAAAGATAAGCGAACACCTAATTTATTTATTCTCCCTGCTTCTCAAACACGTGACAAAGATGCTCTAGTTGAAGAAAAAGTCAAAGAAGTTCTTGATGAGTTAAGCAACGATTATGATTACATTGTCTGTGATTCTCCGGCAGGCATAGAAAGTGGTGCTCTAATGGCGATGAAATTTGCTGACAGTGCCATCATAGTCACTAACCCAGAGGTCTCATCGGTACGAGATTCAGATCGTATTCTAGGCATTTTAGCAAGCAAATCAAAACGAGCAGAAGACAATCGCGAACCTATAAAAGAATATTTGCTCTTAACCCGATATTCATTAGAACGGGTTTCACGTGGTGATATGTTAAATGTCAATGATGTTCAAGAAATTTTATCAATTCCACTACTTGGAGTTATACCTGAGTCTTCGGCAGTGTTAAAAGCATCGAATTCGGGAAATCCAGTCATACTAGATAGCGAAAGCGATGCAGGCATTGCTTATGGCGATGCGATTGCTAGATTTTTAGGTGAAGATAGACCTCACCGCTTTATTTCTTTAGAAAAAAAGAGTTTACTGAAGCGGTTATTTGGTCAAAAATCACGTGAGGGAGTACTTTAATGAGAAAACGATTAGCAGGATTGTTCAAACGTAAAGAGCCTTCTTCTGCAGAAATCGCTAGAAAGCGGTTACAAATAATCATTTCTGCTGACAAAGGTCCTGATGATGAAGATATAATGGCCAATTTTAAACGAGATTTACTTGACATTATTTCGCGAAATTTTAATGTTCAAATTAGCGAAATAGAAAAATATGTAAATGTCGACATGGCTCAAGTGGTTGGTCAATCGACTTATGAACTCAACATCACTTTACCCAACAAAGAAATGTTATAAGTAATTGTTTTACTCACATGAACAAATGAGTTGTTGGGCAATAGTCTGTAAATCATCAATATTAAAAGTTTCAATCTGAGAATATGCTGTTAAGCTTCTTCGCCATGTCTTAGCGCCGTGACTGGCATGAAATAATCCAAAAATAGGTTTAAGTAAAACTTTGATTCTTACACCAAGTTGCATTTGCTCGCGCATGTATTCACAGTAATCATGGATAACTTTATTATAATCCAATTTAAGGCTTTGATTGAAAATGTGTTGCTCACATTCTTCTAGCAGCTTTGGATTATGGTAGGCTGCTCTGCCCAACATTACCCCATCTAATCGCTGAAGCATAGGCATTACTTCAGCAATTGTAGAAATGCCACCATTGATTATTATCTCTAACTCTGGAAAATCTTCTTTAAGCCGGATCACTTTAGAATAATCAAGTGGGGGCACACTTCTGTTTTGCTTAGGGCTTAAACCACTGAGCCACGCTTTACGAGCATGCACAATAAAAGTATTTACTCCCGCACTTGCCACGGTGGAGATAAATTCAGCTAAAAATTCGTAGCTATCGTCATGGTCTACCCCAAGCCGAGTTTTAACGGTTACTGGAATTTTGACTTGATTGGACATTGCCGCCACACAGTCAGCCACGATTTTGGGAGTTTTCATTAAGCACGCACCAAACTGACCACTTTGAACTCTATCGCTCGGACAACCAACATTTAAGTTGATTTCACTATAGCCGTAGTCAGCGCCTATTTTACTTGCAACTGCTAGATCTTCAGGGTTAGCTCCACCTAATTGTAATGCCACTGGTTGTTCAAAATCACTAAAAGCGAGTAATCGGCTGCTAGGACTATTCAACAACGCATGCGCGGTCACCATTTCAGTGTATAGTAAAGCATTTGGAGAAATAAGGCGCATGAAATAACGGCAATGCCGGTTTGTCCAATCCATCATTGGCGCAACGCATAAGGTTCTATTTGGCATTGGGAAAATGGTTCATTTCAAATTTTTTTTGCATAATATAATCTTTTGTACCTCATCAGCTAATATAAGCAAATCACTAATAAATGAATGTTTGGTTGATTATTAGTATGAAACAGTTTATCATACCAATTAGTATATTAAAATTGGAAAAATTAATAAAATTATGTCTATCTATGCTTTAAAAAATATACCCTTTAAAAATACAACTGAAGCTTATGATCAATGGCAAGCCAATCACCCCTCTGAGTTTTTTTTCTGGTTGCTCACTTGTAAAAAAGACGATTTGAAGCGGATCTACCCTAATAAGTCCCGCGAACTACTATTGAACTATAAGTGTAATCCCACCCTTGAGTCAGTTTTAGATAACTGGCATAAAAATTCTCAATTCCGTCAAGGGTTTAGAGAGTGGGCGCTAACTAACAAAGAGATATTTGATTTTTTTAATAAAAAGTTTAATTGGGGAGAAAATGCTGTTGACTTGCTAAAAGAAAATGATAACGGCATTATCGTATGCAATAATATAAAGAATCATGAAGACGTTATGAATTTAAAAGCGCGTATTTATGAATTAAATAATAACTTAAATCAGACCCGGAACTTTAAACCTTTAGCCTATGATGTATTATCTGATGACGCGTTAAGACATCTCCACTATGAAGATATTATCTCATGGCGAAAAAAACAATATGTTAATTATGCAACATGGGCTGCTGATAATAGACTAGAATTTGAAAAGTATGCGAGAGAATTAAATATAAATGATGATTTTTCTACCTTACAACAGGATGCATCTAAGTTTAAAAGTGAATTAGCGATTGAACGTGCAGAAACTAAAAAGGCTAACCAAATTATTGATAGTTTACTTAAAGAAAAATTAGAACGATTTAAACCTATCAACTTAGAAGTTTTAAACAACGCTGATATTTCGCACTTCAACCCATACAGATTAGCATTTTTGAATTGGCAAAAAGTATTCGTGAGCTCTTATAAAAGTTGGGTATATCATAATCGCTCAGAATTTGAAGCGTACAAAAATGACAAAGAGAATAGATTTAAGATCGAAGAAAGTTATAATGATATAGCTAATCTTTTTATCGCTCAAGAAAGTGACGAAGAAGTTAAAGAAGTGCAAAATGAAAACCATAATAATATACCGATGGAGAGTAAATTATCGGAGGAATTACTCACTCTAAAATCTCTGTTATACATTGCTGAAAAATGTCGTCCAACAAAACAACATCAAAAAGACTCTCCTGAAGAAGGAATTCTATTCAAAGTCAAAATGGTAGACAAAGATTTCAATCATCATGGGAAACCCATGATTAATAATCTCAAAGCTTACATCCATAAACTAAAAAACCCTGCACCTCAAAATAGTCGTTGGAAATTTTGGCAATCAGCAAATGAAAATAATATTTCTGTTGAAGCACATGAAAAAGAGATATTCCAGCAAGCTTTGGAGTTTATCGCAGACTCTATCAAACCTTCATTTTTTAATGGGCCGATTAAATCATTTGGCGGTAGTCATGTAAACCCATTTAATTATAAATTTGCATTCTATTTAGTAAACTATTTTAACAAAAATAAAAATACAAATATTACTCAAGTTTCATATGATTTAGAAATGACGCGTGAGCAATATATGAATGGTGTTGCTGAGGGAATAAGAAAATATTCTAATTCACTTAATATCGAAAAAATGCAGCAGCCAGCATCAATATTAGCCCAAATAGACAACAGTGTCGATTATACTGGAATTAAACCAATGAAAGATTCTTGGTGAGTTAAAGCCCATTGATACGCATTGTCAAACATTGTGAACCATGGGCTCATTTCTTCCCACTCTTGAGGATGCCACGAACATTGTATTGTTCTAAACATTCTCTCAGGGTGCGGCATCATGATGGTGACTCGACCATCTAATGAAGTTACACCAGTAATACCCTGGTAGCTACTATTAGGGTTTGCAGGATAGTCTTCAGTCCAACGACCATGACAATCAATATATCGCATTGCAATCTGCTCGCTATAGGATTGTTGAAAATCATTAATTCTACCTTCACCATGGGCAACTATGATAGGCAATTGGCTTCCAGCCATATTGCTGAAAAATATTGAGTTGGATGGAGTAACCTCAACCATAGAAACTCTAGCCTCAAATTGATCCGAATGATTACGCATAAAATTTGGAAAATGCTCTGCTCCTGGAATAATCGTTTTCAAATAACTAAGCATTTGACAACCGTTACATATACCTAAAGTAAAGGTATCAGGTCTATGAAAAAAGTTTGTAAATATATTTTTTGCATTTTTGTTATATAAAATCGTATTTGCCCAGCCTCTTCCAGCGCCTAAAACATCACCATAAGAAAATCCGCCACATGCTACCAAACCAGTCACTGTACTTAAGTCTTCTTTATCTGAAAGTATGTCAGACATATGCACATCAATTGCATCGAAGCCCGCAAGTTTAAATGCTGCAGCCATTTCAACGTGGCCATTAATTCCTTGTTCACGTAAAATTGCGACCTTAGGGCGTTGTTGTTCCCTCGTTTGTGGATGAGCACTCTGGATCGGCTTGAAAGTGAGTTTGCTGAATAACAAAGGCTTTGCTTGCGTAATTTGCTGGTATTCTTGTTCAGCTGTCAGTGGATTGTCACGCAATCGTTGTATTTGGTAGCTAGGGTTTTGCCAATACCGCTGCCAAGTAACTCTATTTTCTTTGATTAAATCGCTTCCATTAAAAGTTACTGTCATTTGATCAGAGCGTTTAGTATGCCCCAAAATGTGACATACATGTTTCAATTCATGGGAGGTAATGATTTGCATAAAATCACTTTTATGCTTATTTTCAACCTCTAGAATGACACCTAGCTCTTCATTAAAAAGAGTTGCTAGAGGCTGATCGCCAAAAGCACTGAAATCAACGTGCCAACCCAAATGGCTAGCAAAAGACATTTCAGCCAAGCAAGTAATCAAGCCGCCATCACTTTTATCATGATAAGCAGAAATCAGGTGATTTTGTTTTAGAACTTGCAAGCACTTGAAAAATTTTTGCAATATTTGAGGGTTATCAACGTCAGGGGTAATATCACCGAGTTGATTATAGGTCTGTAATAACGCAGATCCACCCATACGTTGCTTACCTTCAGCTAAATCAATAAAATAAATGATAGTTTCAGAACGCTTGAAATCTGGTGTTAAGGTGTTTCGAACATCTCTAACAGGGCTCACTCCAGTAATAACTACGGATAAAGGTGATTTTACTTGAATTTGTTTCTGCTGTTGTTGCCATTGTGTTTTCATAGACAATGAGTCTTTTCCGACAGGAATCGTTAATCCAAGTTGCGGGCATAAGGCTTTAGCAATAGCTTCTACTGCTTCAAATAATCCACCATCTTCTTCTTCTTCGCCACACGCTGCCATCCAATTAGCTGACAATTTTATATCGCTGATATGATTAATATCTGCAGCTAAAATATTCGTTAACATTTCTCCAACAGCAATTCTCGCTGAAGCTGCTGGATTAATTAATGCCAAGGGAGACCGTTCCCCAATAGCCATTGCTTCACCATAAAATTCCATAAAGCTACTACTCGTCACTGCAACATTAGAAATAGGAATCTGCCACGGTCCGACGAATTGGTCACGGGTCACATGCCCACCGACTGATCGATCACCAATTGTAATCAAAAACTGTTTGCTCGCAACTGTGGGTAATTGTAAAACACGTCTAATTGCTGTTGACAAATGAATCTCATTCCAACAAATTGAATGACCTTTCGACTGGTAGGATTTTGCGTTCCGATGCATTTTAGGCACACTACCAAATAATTTATTCAGAGGTAACGCTATGGGCTGGTTTGAAAATTTTTTATCATTAACAATTAAGTTTTGATCAAGGGTCGTTTCACCTACAATCGCATATGGGCAGCGTTCTCGTTTTGCTATAGATGAAAAAATTGGAATGTTTTCTTCTGCAACAGCGAGCACGTAGCGCTCTTGTGATTCATTGCACCAAATCTCTAATGGGGACATGTCAGCTTCATCACAAGGAATTTTTCTTAGTTCAAAAAAACCACCTCGATTAGCATCATTAATCAATTCAGGGAATGCATTGGCTAGTCCACCAGCACCAACATCATGGATGCTTATAATTGGATTATTTTCAGCAAGCGATAAACAATGATCAATAACTTCTTGACAACGACGTTGCATTTCTGGATTCGCGCGCTGAACCGACGAGAAATCTAATTTGGCATCAGCTTCTTGTGAGACTTTAGAAGATGCTGCCCCACCTCCTAAACCGATTTTCATTGCAGGCCCGCCAAGTACAATTAACTTTGCTTGGATTGGAATGTTTTGTTTTTTAACGTGAGGTTGGCGGATATTTCCATAGCCCCCAGCAATCATTATTGGTTTATGATAGCCATAATTGCATGAATCGGTTTGATGATAGAAACTACGAAAAAACCCACATAAATTAGGTCTACCAAATTCATTATTATATGCTGCACCACCAATAGGTGCTTCTATCATGATTTGTAAAGCACTTGCTAAATGTGGTGATTGAGGGCTATTTAGTTCCCAAGGTTGTTTGAGATCTGGAATTTGCAAATTAGACACACAGTAACCTGTTAAGCCTGCTTTTGGTCGCCCACCTCTGCCCGTCGCTCCTTCATCCCTCAATTCTCCTCCAATCCCTGTTGCAGCACCTTCAAATGGTGAAATAGCGGTTGGATGATTATGTGTTTCAACTTTCATTAAAATATTAATTGGCTCATTAGAAAAGACATAATGACGGTCCCCATTACGTAGCATAAAATCACTGGTGTAACCACTGATAACAGCTGCATTATCAGAATATGCCGATAAAACATTCGTACTATTTTTTACAAATGTATATTTTATTTTTTGAAAAAGAGACTCAGCTTGATCATTGTTGTTATAATTAAATTGAGCATTAAAAATTTTATGTCGACAATGTTCTGAGTTGGCTTGAGCAAACATCATTAACTCGATATCAGTTGGATTGCGTTTCAATTCACAATATAAATCTTCTAAGAAATGTAATTCATATTGACTAAGTGCCAGGCCAAGTTCTTCATTCATTTGCTCTAAAGCCGTGATGCCTTGTTGATCGAGTCGAATGACTTTTAATGGCTTTGGTTGACATTCATAATTTATTAGTAAAATCTCATTGATATGGCGAAAAGCAGTTTGAGTGAGAGGGTCATGCAGTTGACATTCCTCGATAATTGTATCTAATTCATTATTCATGTCATTAGGCCAGTAATATGCGGTTCCATATTCAATATTTTGGATATTTATGCCACAATTTTTAACAATATCAAGTGCTCTAGAAGACCACGGAGATATAGTGCCTATTCTGGGTGTGATAAAAAGTTGTCCTAATATTTGTGAACAATTAGTGACTTTCTCTGCCTGTAGTAAATCTTCTAAGATAGCTAATGAATTCGATGGAAACTTATTATTATCCACTTCAATCCAATAGAAATTGACTATTGTTGGTTGCTGAAAATCATGAGGTAATTGCGCGATTTTTCGCCGCTTTAATGAATCTAATTCGATAGTTTCACGTTTAAAAAATATCTTCATTCGTTTATAGGCAAATTTTTTTCAAAAAAATTATTATAACATGAGCCGTTGTAAAGCCATACTTTTCTAGTATTAATGTTGAAGTTTTTATTTAATGATAAAGTTTGACTGACTCAATCGCTTGACTTGACTTTCTCTAAGGCTATATCTGCCTGTTGATCAAGTCCTTGTATGCGGTAAAGTTTAGCTAAAATTAACCAACCTTTTTTATCATTCGGGCTTTTTTTAAGTCTCAACTCAAGGTTTTCTATAATTTGTTCTATAGTACCTAAAGCTAAAAACTGTTGTCTTAAATGATATGCTTCAGCATAGTCTTTTTGCCATAAAGTTGCTTGTTGATAGTGTCCAAAATAAGCATAAATAGTAATAATCGAAGAAAGCATTATGCCTGTAGTTAATAGTGTAAACTTAAGATTTACATAATGGTAGCAAGCTACTGCAAACATTAGCAAGGTAATTATTAATAAAATTAATGCAATCATAGATAGCTAAGCCTTAGTCTTAAATGATTTTCGAGCTATCCAAATTGCTAATATTAGGAATAACCATGGGCCTAGCCACAAAAGTAGGTTTTTTTTATTAAAGCTTGGCTGATAGAGTATAAAATCACCATAGCGAGACACTAAAAAATCTTTTATTTCTGAGCTGGATTCTCCACTGACGGTTTTTTTATAGATGATACTTCGCAAATCTTTTGCAATATCTGCATTAGAGTCAGCAATCGTCTGGTTTTGGCAGACTACACAGCGAATTTGATGTGTCAAAGTCAAGTATTGATGGTATTGTGCTTGGGACTCGAATTGTTCAGATTGAATATCTTTGGCAAAAGTTTGACTTGAAAATAATATTAATAAAAAAATAAATTGATACATTTACTGCTCATTAAGTAGTTGACCGACCAGGGGTAAAATATTATTTTCGATAGTTGTTGTCCGAATGGCTCCAGCGTAACGATAACGAACTATTCCTTGCTTGTCGACAATAAATAATTCCGGCGTGCCGTAAATCCCAAGTTCTATACCCGCACTGCCATCTTCATCTAACCAAACATGCTGATATGGATTTCCATTTTTACTTAGCCACGTCAGTGCACGGCTTCGTGAATCTTTATAAACAATACTTGTTAAATTTATATGGGGCTCTTTTGCTAATTTTTTAATTAAAGGATACTCAGTTTTGCATGATGGGCACCATGTTGACCAGATATTAATAATAGTCACTTGGCCTTGAATCGTTTGTGCAATTGACTCAGGCCTATCACTAAAAATTTCTTTTAGAGTTAGTGTAGGTAGAGGTTTATTTTTTAAAGCACTTGGTAATTTGCTAGGATCATTAGACAAACTCACCAACAATAAATAGCCGACTAGCAACAATAAACTTAATGGCAGAATATAGCGTATCGTAAAAATTTTTTTGAACCGTTTCAAAGCTTTGTCTCCAATCGCAATTTATTATAGATTAAATTCACTAATGACAACATTCCTCCTAAAAACATTAGTATTCCTCCAAACCATATCCAGCGAATCAAAGGTTTGTAGTACATTCTTATAGCCCATCCTTGATCGACTTGCTCTCCTAAGACAATATAAACGTCAGCAAATATCCCAGATTTTATTCCCATCTGCCCTGTTATTTGTTGCGAAACATCATATTTTCTTCTTTGGGGGTAAATATAATGTTTCTTGTTGTATTTAAATGTGCCTTGTAAGATTCGATAATTATCACTTTTCATTGACTCAAGAGTTACAAATTCAACAGTTTTATTTCCTAACTTGACCTGTTCACCAACATCTATAATGGTATCAAGCGTCTGGCTATAATGACTAGTAATACTTATTCCTATAGCTGTAATTCCCACACCTAAATGTGCAAGTGTTATCGGTAGTCTTAATTTAATATTGCTGTGTTTAAATAAATAAACAAAACTACTAATAATAACCCATATACCTAAACCCACTCCTAAATAAATAATGACAGAGTCAGTTTTAGGAGAGATTATAATTACTCCAGTTGTTAAACAACAGACGATAACTAAAGGCAGAGCTATTGATTTTAATAATTCTTTTATAGAGGTTCCTTGCCAAGAAGAATAGTATGCCAATCCCATTAAGAATATTAAAGGAATACTTAATGGAATAAAAACCATATTAAAGTAAGGCATACCAACAGATATTTTAGCTATACCTAAGACTTCTAATATTAGTGGATACAAAGTACCTAGTAGCACAGTAGCAGCCATTACTAATAATAAAATACTGTTGCATAGAATCAATCCTGGCCGGCTGATCATTAACAGTGAATTTTTTTGACATAGTTTTGGATAACGATAAGCCAGCAGTAAAATACTGATAGTGGCAATAATTAATAAATAAGCCAGTAGAAAAATACCTCTACTGGAGTCCGTTGCAAAAGTGTGGACTGAAATTAAGACGCCTGAACGTACTAAAAATGTACCGAGTAAGCTCATAATATAAGTTAAAATCGCAACAAGCACACAAATAAATCTAAGTTGCTGTTGATTCTTAGTAACTTGCAAGATGTGCAGCAAAGCAGTTGCGAGCAACCAAGGCAACAATGAAGCGTTTTCAACTGGATCCCAAAACCACCATCCTCCCCAACCAAGCACGTGATAAGCCCACCAACTACCAAAAACGATACCTAATGTTAAACTGCACCATGATAACAATACCCAGGGTTTAATCCATATTGCCCACTGTTGATCAATCTTATTATGTATGAGGCCTGCAGCAGCTATTGCAAATGTAATAGCAAAACCGACATATCCCATATATAAAACTGGTGGATGAAATAGTAAGCCTGGGTCTTGCAAAATTGGATTTAAGTCACTACCATCTAAACCAACTTGAACAAAATTTCGACTAAACGGCTGAGAAGAAACAAATAAAAATACATAAAAGCCAAAGTTCATTAAAGCTAAGATTCCAAGCACAGTTGCTTTAAATGCTAGAGGCATTCGCTTTGCGAAAAAAACTAACATGCAAGTCCAGAAAGCTACAATGCAAATCCAAAGCAACAATGATCCTTCATGACCTGCCCAGCAAGCCGCTATTTTATAATACCAAGGTAATGTCAATGCAGATTGTTTAGCAATGTAATTAACTGTAAAATCATTATTAATGAAACTGATTGCCAAGCAGCTGAAACAAACTAATAGCACCACAAACTGTAAAGTTGCAGCCCACTCAGTTAAAACAAAATAATTGTTTGATTGAGTTTTAAAACCCATAATAGGCAGTATAAACTGCATTACTGCAAATAATAATGCCAAACTCAAGCCAAAAATTGCAATTTCAGGAAGCATTCTTCATACCTCGAATGTTAGGCGGCATATAGTTTTCATCGTGTTTAGCCAGTACTTGGCTTGCAACAAAAATATTATCTTTGTAGTAGCCAGAGACTACTGCTCCTTTGCCTTCACGAAATAAGTCAGGAAGCAGTCCTGTATAGGTAATAGAAACATAATTTTTTAGATCAGTCAGTATAAAAGTTGATCGAACCGCTTTTTTTTGACGAACAGTTTGAAGATTTTCGACCATCCCCCCTACTTTTATCGCTTTGGCTGGAAGATTTTTTGCATTCACTAATTCAGTAGGTGTATAGTAAAGATTAATATTTTCTTTAAGTGCCACCATAACTAATGTTATAGCTGTCACCAAAACCAATAAACCACAGCAAATAGTAAATAGTGTCTTCTTTCTTAACGGATGCATAGGCACTACTTTTTCCTATTTGAAATGATATAAAAAACAATTAAAGTGATTGTCACTACCGTATATGCAGACCAAATATACAGACCATTTTTATCCATATTAAAAATATTTAATAATTCAAAATACATCTTCAAGCAGCCTCTTTTTTAGCCACTGAGTATGACTTTCACGCTCAGCTATTGCTTTAATTAATAAGTTTGATACGACTACAATAACATACATGATATAGCATAGTAGCATATAAATTAACGGTTTAAGCATTGCGTGATCAATTTTAGGTGCCCAAAATTGGGTAATCGTTGCACCTTGATGTAAAGTATTCCACCAAACGACAGAGTAATGAATGATTGGGATATTTACTGTACCAATCAGTGTTAAGACAGCACAGGCAGAATCTTTTGCTCTCGATTGAGTAATTGATCGATTTAAAGCTAAAATGCCTAGATAGAGAAAAAATAATATTAAAGTTGAGGTAAGCCGTGCATCCCATATCCACCAAGTACCCCACATAGGTTTTCCCCAAATTGATCCTGTAACCAACGCCAATCCTGAAAAGACAATGCCTACTTTCGCTAAACACTGTATCAATAAACTAAATATTTTAATTCGCCAAATTAAATATCCTAAAGCTAGTATTCCCATAATAAAATATAAATTTAAGCTTAATATAGCGCTCGGCACGTGTAAATAAATAATACGATAGGCCTGCCCCTGTTGAAAATCAGTAGGCGCAATAAATAACGACCAAACCAATCCAAGGGTAAAACATGGGATTATTGCTGGAGAAATAATTGAAGATATTCTGTGTGCAATGTCATAACACTTTGCAAGTGATAGATATGATTTTAAAATAAACATATTAAGTGTTCCCGCATCTAAGCAAATAGATACTAGCAATCGGTAATAAAAACATTGCGACTAAGAATATTGCTAGTAATAGATAAATATAACTAAATGTTAGTTGGTTAGGTTCAGTAAAATAACTTGCCATGGTGCCGATAATAAGTACTGGGGTTATCATCGGTAATATTAATAATTGAACCAAATTATTACGTTGGTTTACCGGTAAAGTTAAAATTGAGCCAAGTAGAGTAAATAAGTTTAATATGAATGTCCCTAAGGTTAAAGTTATAGAAAGTATAATAATAGTAAATATTGACAATTGATATAAAAGGCTTAAGACAGGAGTCAATAAAATTACAGGTACACTTGAGAATATAAAATAAGCCGTTAGTTTTGCAAAATAGTAAGCCGTTAAACAATCAGGAGCGCTCACCGTTTTCTCTAGAAAACCGGATTGATTATCGATACTGAATATTGAGTCGGCGGTCAATAAACTAGCAAAAATAGCCATGATCCACATGTACCCTGGGCCTACAGCTTGTAAGATATTTAGGTCACTGCCTACAGCGAAAGGTAAAAAAACTACGCTCAGACAAAAAAACATGAGGCCTTGTAGGCATTGTAGCTGCTTACGCCACATACAAGCACATTCAAGGTGTAACATTGTGTAATAAATTTTCACAGCATTCATAAATTGATAATTTTTTCAGCAACCAACCCAAAATTGGCGATTTCTTGGTGGGTAGATAATATCACAATGCCTTGATTCTGAACATGACTGTTAATGATTTTAGTTAAAAATTCACAGGCTGCTTTGTCAAGCCCAACATAAGGTTCATCTAAAAGCCATATTTGGCCAGGAAAGCAAGTTAATTTTAGCATCGAAACTTTGCGCTTTTGACCATACGAAAGATATTGCACAAGATTGTGTTGGTAATGATTTAATTGCCAATGGGTTAAATGATCAACTAAATTCATGGGTAGCATTTGATTGTAAATAACGCTATCGTATTGCAGGTTTTCATCAACAGTAAGCTCAGCTTTACAGCCTGGTTGGTGTCCTATGTAACGTATTCGTTGTTGATAAAGAGCAAATACTTGTCGGTCATTGCAATCATTAATAAACATCGAGTGAGGTTCAATTGGGAGAATCCCTGCTAAAATTTTTAGTAAAGTTGACTTACCTGCACCATTTTTCCCAGTGATTTGTACCAGCGAACCACTCTCTATAATCAAATCCAATCGTTCAAAAAGCCGATCTTGATAGTCATACGTCAGTTGTTTAATTGCTATTGAGTTTACTTGCATAGATGATTTTATTAAAGTAATGCCCATATTGTCACCTAAAATTTATTGACAAACAAGTTGTGTACATGATTGTTGTCATTGACTCCTAACCGTTTATTGCACCTGAATAATGAAAAACCAAAAAATATTGTTAATAAGTTAAACATTTTTATTGAATGCTTATTAAACACGCAAGTTTTAATTGCTAATCAATCTCATTGTCGGTAAATTCAGCTTATGAAAAAATTGAATTTTTTAAGATTATAGGATATCCACATGACATTTTTAGCTGATTACGGCTTATTTTTAGCAAAAACATTTACAATCGTCGTTGCCATTTTAATTATTTTAGTTGCACTTGTCATGGTTTTAACTAAAAATAAAATGGCACAATATAACCGAATAAAATTTAAGTCGCTTAGCAAGCAATTTTTTAAATTACGGAAAGAATACCATGAGACAATCGCTGAAAAACCGGCTTATAAACAATTCTTAAAGTCAGAAAAAAAACGAATTAAAACCCAAAAAACTTCTGATTTGCCGAGAATTTTTGTGATAACTTACGATGGCGATGTTCGTGCTTCTCAAACTCAGCAGCTGGTTCAACAGATCAATGCAATTTTATCCGTTGCAAATAGTGATGATAAGGTTATTTTGCGCCTGACAAGTGGTGGTGGGATGGTCCCTAATTATGGTCATGCTGCAGCACAGCTGCTACGACTAAAAAAACGGAATATTCACTTAATTGTTTGTATTGATTGTATTGCTGCAAGTGGGGGGTATTTAATGGCTGCAGTTGCTGATG
>Ga0100380_10002684_pt1 | contig 19111 bp, 20 predicted proteins | sample CryGeymeta201504_FD_80417 | JGI IMG/M metagenome (GOLD analysis project Ga0100380, IMG submission 80417) | Groundwater microbial communities from Crystal Geyser aquifers in Utah, USA - Crystal Geyser metaG 2015-04 | ecosystem: Environmental > Aquatic > Deep subsurface > Groundwater | place... | reverse complement strand
CCTGCTATGAAAGAAATAGCTAAATCCTGCTCATCCCTGTTGTTCTGCGATTTATCGGAAAAAGGCTCAGTCTTTATTGGTCTGTACCTTTGTTTCTTTAAAATCTTTTAGAAGATATAGGTCATCTGAATGTTCCAGGAAATACCTTGTTGAGATTGGGGTTGTTATTGCGTACATTTTACTCATTCACCCATTTGCGATATACATCTTTGCCATTCGCGATTTGTTGAGCTTCTTCAATGTTGTTCAGCTTTAGATTTATCTTTGACCTATATTTCTTCTATAGATTAAAGTTTTTAGGAATTCTTGGAATAATTTTTTTGAGATCGATGTGTGTCTTGTTTAGATCTACCTTTTAAGCATCCAAAAAATGTTCGACTGATCTATGTCCAAATAGGAGTACTTCCCCAAAACATTGGGATTCATACTTGATTGCAGTTTCCTTCTTAACTCCGAAGCTTTGTGTGTTATGAGAAGCTATTGCTCATATCGGTGCCTTTCCTGCTATTGTTCTGAATATCGTTGACATATTTTTTCCATTATCTTGTGAGCCCCTTTCCTTTACAGAAGATTCTCAAAAGTGTTCGTCCTAACGTATTTCCTCATTTTAGGCTTTAGAACGTCAGGTTCATAGGCATCAAACACTATTTATCCTCCATGATCGATTCCCTAAATGAAATGGGACATATAGAAAATATTAATCGATTCTTCCTTTAAAATGAAGGAAGTCAAATTCTCGAAACAGAAACAAATTTATATTCAAACAAATTGGGGACTTGGTTAATATGAATGATTCAGTCAGAATTACTTTTGCTTGTTGCAGTCATTTTTGATTAAGGCTTAAATTACTAGGCAGCAAAGGATCATATTTTGGGAGATATGTGAGCCATGACCTGAGCAAACTCGTCCTCAGTTATGACTCCATCGTTGTTGAGATCAGTTCTTTCAACCATCAACTGTACTTCATCTTCAGTAATTTTCAAATCTAACTCTTGGAATACCCTCCGGATATTTTTTTCGTTAAAGCATCCTACTTTTTCGTCATCGAATAGCTTAAATATTTTGCTGTAATTGGGTTTGGTTCCTCCATAAAGAAAGGCTGTGAAAGCAGTCAGAAAATTAGGAAAGTCCACTGGTTTTTTTGAAGCCGTAATCTCCTCTACTGCCAGCTATAGTGATCTGTTTTTGCCATCAGCATTGTAAGCCTTAATAAGATTGGCAAGTTCTACGTAAGCATATTTATACAGCTAGGTTCAATTTTCCCAGTGCCGTTGGGGTCTAGAAGGTCAAAGGCATCTTTAAGTTATAGAACATCCTGCCTGGTGATGCCATTAGTAGCATAGGATGCTGCATCGAAGGCATGATAAACGTTTTTGCCTCCGATGTTACTCTTCTTCATGGACATTTTGAATAATATATCTTAGATATGCTATCGAAATATGCCGATAAGATAATCAAGTTCATTCCATAAACTGGATCTTATAAACCTCCCACTCCTTAGTCGTGAACCTTCCCTTCATGTTGCCCGTAAAGGCCTGACTCGACTAAGGATTTCGTGCGTACTTGAAGTTGTTGTAACTAATTGGAAACTCCGCATTTGATTTTTCAATGTTGGAGTTATCCACCAGACAGATGTCACAACACCCAAAGATCGGCCCCTTCTCAGGATTGCAGGCTATAGCAAACTGGGCCAGATTTAAATTGAATCTTTCTCTCAGGTCAAGAGAAAATATAAATGATGTCATAGATTTATCGGCTGCCCAGTGTTTTTTGCTGGAATTCCATGCCAGAGGAGTATACCCTCCAATAATCTTTCCATACTCCGTCTCCACAATCGTGATGGTTCCCTCAATGTTGTCACATTTTTTGTGGAATTCAAGAGCTGAGAAATTGTGTTAGCTGGCTCGATAAAGAAGGTTAAAATTTTTGATGTTCTGTTTGGGGAAGAGGGACCGAATATATCCATGGTCTTGAGTGATTTTACTGTTGAAACCGGCGATGTCGTTGGTTCCAAAGGAGCCTAAAGTAGCATTAGTTGAAAATGACATAGTTTCTTTCTTACAGTCCAGCATATAGAGTTCCTTGATCCTGTCTAAAGAGTGCTCAATAACTTTGTAGGCCTTCTGACACTCTTCGGCGTTGAAGTTGGTTTACAGAACCTTATCCTCATTCATGAAGAGGTTGGACAGGACTTGATTCATATAGACTCCACTGATGTTGTTGTACTTGTTGTCGTTGACCATGTTGATAAAGTTCATCGTTTACTGGTTGAACCCGAAGAGACTCAACCATTTCTTGAAGTTCATATGCTAATCTTTCACCTTTTTTATTAGGTTTGAAAACAGCAACTACATCTCTTATTGAAGAGTAAACAGTTCGGGGATCTTTGTGTTCGGGTTCTAGCATATTATATTATCCAATTAACTCCACGCCATTTTTTAACATTTCTCGTGGAAGAGGGAGCACTCTGTCTTGCTATTCAGCCCATGCTCGCACATGAAGGCTGGCTTTCTGCAATTGGCATTGATGCATATCATCGTGCAAGGGTTTCCATAGACACACTCCGGACAGGTTTTGATTGGTCTGCTCATCTCTAAAAAATATTATATGTTTAGTTAACTTCTGAAGTTTCCGCAGATAAAAAGCCTCAAAATAGAAAATGACACTATTGTGGTAGAACTGAGGGAATACTTTGGGTAATTTTATTTGGCAATATGGGAGCTATAAATTATTATTTAATTGATTTTTCAATAATCAATCACATCTCATTGATTTTCTTGATCCTTTCATCTCGAGCTTGCTCCAATTCTTTCATGTCTTCGAGGGAAGAGTTCATCTGCATAAAAATAATCTTACTCCAACAACCAAAGTCCTGAACTATGATTGAAGCCACATTATGTTGTTCTGGTAATTATCAATGTCTTTCAGAGTCTCAGAGCAAAACTCTTCTTTGAGCTGAACGTCCTTTCCGGCTCTCTTTTCCTTGTCTGCCAAAATTTTGTGATATTCATGCTCAGTTTGCTTTTTCTCCTTATTTACTTTATGCCCCTCGCAAACGTAGTCAACCCAGTCGGCGAGATCGACAATATGAACAGCATAAGAGGAATTTTCACAAGCATCCTTGAATTGTTAATCATTTTTCAACTTGAGAAGTTCGTCATAGTTGCTTTCAGAAAGGTCCTTGAAGTTGATGTTAGCCAGACGGGTAAGGAAGTCTTCACCTTTGTAGTGGAGGAGAGCTTTTTCCTTGAAAACCTTCCAGTCGTACTTGGATGCAGGCTATTGATATAGCACAACGAATAGTTTGATGAACAAATCTTTGAGAATGGGTTCCTTCTAGTAATTTAAATGAGCAAGATTTTCGGGCTTAACTTTAGCGACAGACTCCTTGAGGCCTGTGCTAATTGAGGTAAGGACCTTATTTTTGGAGGAGAGCTACTACTCTTTGGCCTTGAGGAAACTAAGCTATCAGAGATGATACTTGACACTGCCCTGAATGAATTTGTCGTCTTTCTTGAGCTTATGCTTCAACTACGAAAGTGTTCTTTCATAAAGCTCGTATTCTTCTCTCAACTTGTCGAGCACCTTATCGTTCTCTCGATTGATCTTTTCGAAATCTTAACAGATGGCTCGTACCTTGAATTTCGCTGGTCAGAAATTCGTTGATGTGAGAGTGGATTTATTGGCTCTTAGGAAGGAGGACTTCTCCAACTCCCTTATAGATGCTTTCAAGTTTTCCTTTCTCTTGCATTTAAAAATAAATTATAAAACAGTGTCAGGAAGTTAAATAACTCTGTAAGATTTATGGTTCTACATCATCAGCTCATTTGTAGAAGTTGAAGTCTTTCTGAGTTCTCCTGACCACGGTCTTGTAGGCCTTGTCGAAGTCTTGCTGAGTAATCACGTATCTATTCTTTCGAACTGCTTTCATACCTGCCTCCTGACAAATACTAGCAATGTCAGCAGCACTGATCTGGTCAGGTCTGCTCACATATTGCTCCAAATCCACATCCTCTGAAAGGTTCATTCGGGAAGTAACTGTCTGGAAAATAAGTCTCTTCTGTCTTCTGTCGGGGAGAGGAAACTCAATTTTTCTATCCAACCTACCCGGGCGAAGCAGTGCAGGATCTAGTGTATCGTGCCTGTTGGTTGACATAATGACCTTCACATTCACATTTTGCTAGAAACCATCCATTTGATTCAATAATTAAATGAGGACTCTTTGGACCTATCTGTCGGCTCCTGTCTGAGCATCGAAACGTCTGAGTGACATAATTATTACTTTGTGGCGATTGAATCAACCTCATCTATGAAGACGATTGATGGAGAGTTTTCCTTTGCAAGTTTGAATACATCTCTGACCATTCTGGGTCCTTCTCCCAAATATTTTTGCACGAATTACGAGCCAACAACTCTGATAAATGTAGCAACTGTGCAGTTAGCAACGGCTTTAGCCATCATAGTCTTTCCTGTACCAGGAGGACCGTACATTAAGACACCTTTGGGAGGGTCAATACCAATCTGACTGTACAGCTCAGGATAAGTCAAAGGCAGTTCAACGGCTTCTCTCATTTCTTGCTTTTGAGTGTCAAGACCACCAATGTCTGCGAAGGTCACATCAGGCTTTTCCTGAACCTGCATCATTTGAATAGCAGCATCTGATTCTGAGGGAAGAATGTCGACAACTGAGTAGCTGTGGCGATGCATAGCAATACTGGTGGATGTTTTGAGTTTTTCTCGGTCGATGGTTGATAGAACTCTGACATAGTAATTGGTTCCTCCTGTTGAAGTCACCAGTCCATGGTTTTCGTCGATCATCTAGACGAAGTGGCCGACGACCAGGGGAACAGCCTGGATGCGCTTGAGTTATTCTTTGGACCTGACCTATTATCTTTTGAGCTTGATTTGATCTTCCTTGATGTAGTCTTCCTGAATGCTGAGGAATTCAAGATATTTGTTGAGCTATTGCAGCTTGTTGTAGAGGTTTTCTTCCTCTGATTTGTTTCCGTCAGTCTTTGGGACGATTTATGGCATTTCGATATCCATCATCGGTCTAATTCAAATAATTTTTAAATGTTATTAATTTCACATTTGATTATCTTAGCAGGACTCTTATAAGCATATGGGCAAGGAGGAACCAGAAGATAATATAAACAAATAAGAGGAGAAAAAGTAACCAAAAAAGATCATCAAAAAGGTACCTTTCAAGATGCCCTTCAAAAATAGCAAAAAAGATGATGATTAGGACTTGAAGAACTGGAAGCCGATGAAAATATCATAAACAGTAGAGCAGCAAAGACAATAGATTAGAAAATAAAAAGTCAACTTAGCAAGCAACTTTCTGATGGCCTTACCTAAACCAAAGAACTAAGAATCCAAGGAGGTCAAATTGTCTTTTGATGAAAAGGCTCTTTTCAGAACTAAGGAAAAAATGAACAAAAAACAGTAACTAACATAGTAGCAGATAAAGTGGGATGTTGAGGACCAAACCTTCATCAAGAAGGAATTTGAGAAGTAAAGCAAAGACAAAATCTAGCATGAGTTAGTGGAAGAGGATTAAGGCGAAGTGGTAGTTGATAAAATTCAATGGCTGAATGAGGAGAGGCCGAAAATAAAAGAAATCGACCTAACGAAAGCAGTTGATCGGAGCTGGCATCAGGAAAAATCAAAGAAAAATGAGATGCAGCAATAGATATGGGATTCCAGCTTACTCAAAGGCAAAGGGCAGATAAGCGAGTTTGTGAGAGATGCGATCAAACGCTTCGATGACGATGAGGTGGATTTGAACAAACAGCATCTCAACAAGAAGCAAATGAGGAGTCGGTATGGCTGGTGATTTTTTGTAATTGATACAAATAAGTCAACATTGATCATGAAGCTGGCTGTAAATCAGCTCAAATTTATTCTTTTCTAGCAAACGTTCAGAGCAGGTGAGGAGGTCATTCAAAGACCATTCTTCTATTTTGGGGGATTTGAATACGGGATCAACTGCTATTTTGACCACATTTTATATCATTGTTGGGATGATATCGTTGAGGATATCACAGTCAGTCTCGAGACAAGGGTTGGTATTGATTTAGATCAGCCAAGGCTGCATCTCTTCATCTATCATGAAGTCATATCCTAAAATTTAGAATGTGTGTTCTTTACAGCTTTAATCAAAATTATTGGCTGATTTTATAGACAACCTGACCAACTACTTTAAAGCTGGAAGAATTTCAGTAAAAAAGTTAACGTTTTTGTCAGCATGAAAGAGATCCAAATATTTTTGAAATTCCTCAAACCGGACTTTATTCCCCATTTCATATTTACTGTATTAACTGGCTTTCTTCTGAACAGCATCATTTGTCAGGTGAATGTACTTGTTTGAGCAGTTCTTCATTGAAAATTAAAAGCTTGATGTTCTGATATACCCAGTTGGGTAAAAGTAAGCCGTGATACTGGGAGTGGCTGTTACCAGAGCGAAACAGCGGATATCAAACTTTCTTCGATGAAAGAGAAAAGGGTTGATATATTTCTGTACAATGAAAGTCTTTTCAGGATGTTTTTGATGCTCTTTTTCAATGTACTTTTTAATATTTTCAATCTTTTTGCTGACCCAAATTCCACAGCCTCTGTTCGAATTTTCTCCAGGTTTGATAATCCACATTAATTTTTCTTTCTCTTTGCGGTTTAATATTCCTTCTTCGTGTTGAATCAGTTAGATTATGTCTTCTTCGGATTTGAGATGGAAAGTGAGAGGAACATAGCTAAAGACGTTTTCATCTCTGTCCTCACAAAAATGTTTCAAGTTGTAATACAATTCCTTTTTGTTTGTGAGAATCCGATGATTCTCGATGTGGTTGTGAGTCACCTTCACACTTTTTCTTTTCTATGCTTTTACTTTCCTCAAGTAAACTTTAAGGTCTTCCATAAAGTTTTCCCTTTTGCACTCTTGCTTTATCATAAATTTGTCCTTGTCTGTCAGGATTCCCTCCATGTCCTCATCAAAAAATATTCTCTTGTTGTCTCTTTTCTTCACCTTAATTTTGGCTTTCCGATTTATTACAATCTGGTCTTCTTCTCCTTACAATTTTTTATTGACCTTATCAAAGTTCCCCAGGTTGTTGAATATTTTCTTTTTAGATTTCTGAGTCCAAATAAGGTTAGCCTAAGTCTCATCATGAGTGAGGGACCACCAAAATCTATTAGCAAAAGTGGATTTTATGACCTTGGAATTATTTCCTTTACCAACGAATATTTTGTATTTTTTGACTTACTGACTTTAATAGGAAAGTCTCAGACTGTAGTTGACCAGAGACAAGAAGATAAAATACTTCTGGAGCTTCTTTTTTAATTTTGAGTCAACAAATGTTTTGCTGAATCCATGCTTTTTGGATTACTTCAGGTCAGCAACATGGTTTTTCAAAGGATGAAGCCCTATTTCAGGTTGCCGAGATTATTTTCTTAAATTTTTGGCAGCTGAAAACTCTTTTTTTTTAATGCTGTTACAACGCTCAACCGAGCCACCCAAAGGAATGTTTTAGTTGGAGTGATTCCGAAACTATGCAGTTCTAAGGAGCTTTCTTTCATTTTTAATGAGTGGAGGTTTGCGGTGGATGCGTGCTGGGTCATGGTTTTATTGGGTTTCTTTGCTTTTGGATTTAACTTTGATCATGCTACTAAGAAAACAGTTACAGCGATATAAACATCAGCGAAGAATATTATTGGATTTAAATTGGAAGTCATCGTATTTCGTAGTCTTCCAACTGTCATATGAGTTATCGATCAAATCTTCAACAAATTATCTGACCTAGGTTAATAATCAGCTTACCTTCGATAGCTTTTTTGGTAGTTTTTTTGTGAAATGTTCAAGCTTGAAATCCTTGAAGCATAATATCTCCTTGTGCCTTGCTTCAAAAACCTTCAATTTCCATATCAGCTCATCTTTACACTCCAAAAGCTTTGTAAAATGCTGAATCATCAGGGTTTCGTACTTCTTAAAGGAATCCGATTAAAAACCTCCGAACATTTTAACCATCTATTTGGTCATTTTGAATGGAGCAGACTCAAACTTCATGCCTCCAGGCCCAGAGCCGAAGATAAAGGCCAGATCAATATGAAAAATGGTCCCATCTCTTTTCATCATGATATTGCAGTTGTTTCTATCCTTGATGTCGAGCATATGCTGAATGAGGCAAAAACCTGAGTAACTTTATGCAAATTTATTCATAACTTCTCCACCCGGTTGTTATTTACAGAGCTATTCAAGGTATTAAACCATTCCTTTTCCTTCATGAAGGGCTTTTATCTGGTGGATAGTTGTAGCGTCGACAAACTCATATAGTGCCCCTGTCTTGAAGGGTATTATTTCGTATGGAAGAATATACTATTTTCCTAATATAGTGTTGAAGTATTTGATAAACTCCATTGCGATGATTTCGTGGGCTAGTTGATCATCTACCTTATATAAGAATCGTCCAAATTCAAAATCAAGAACAAGAGGACACCTATTTCTGGTCTGGATAAAGAAACTGTTCTTGATGCTTATATTAACAACCTTCCTCAGCTCAAAGCCGAAGCAGAAGATAAAGCCTTTAAGAATTTGAGCTTTATAATCTTATTCCTCTTATGTTTGTGATTTTTGATGAAGAATTTTATTGATGTGGTCAATTTGCTCTTCAAAATAGGCTCTTTTTTCAAAGCTGTCCTCAATCTTAAACAAATTTTGAGAAATTTAATCCAAGAGACGAATGATAGTTTCCTAGTCACTGACAAACTTCAGCTTTCTTTCTTTGGAAATGGGCATATGTAGTATGGCTTTTTCGGAATACTAGATGTCCTTGGGACCGTTGATGAAGCTCTCATCGAATTTGGCAAGAGCAATATCCAGTTGCTTTTTTGTTTATTCTGAAAGCTTTCCGTTGAAGACATTTTCCAAAACATATCGATACTGAGTAAAGAGACAGCTACTTTGAGATAAAATTAATTCCGATGCATTTCTTTCAACAACCAGTTCATTATGTTCTCGTTTCTGAGTGCAAGCATTCTACATAAGGAGAGGTGAACTTAATTTCAACAATGTTGATTTCAATTTGACGCTAATTCATGGAGTGGATGGACTTCTCCATGTCTGCAAAGGGGATGGTCTTGGTGGCTTTCCAACTGTTACTCTCCATAAAAGTGTAGAAACGATTAGTTATAAGGCGATTAAAAATCTAAGCCTATTTATCCGGCTTGATTGAAGCTATAAATAAAATTAATAGAGATGAACCCTGAAAACAGAGGAGAACACATCCAGCTCAGACACTCTCATCTCTGGAGAAAACCTCTCAGCTATGAAAAGCCTGTGCCCAATGCTGCATCCTGTCACCGGCAGCTCAACGAACGTACATCTTTCACCATTCAGTCGGTACCAGCGGACAAAGCTGGAGAACCAGAAACAACTCCATTCTCTCCTACTCCAATGGATTCAGAAACAGATCTTGTCTCCCCAACAGAAACACTTCCGATCAACTCGAGGAACTCTTGACCGAAAAAGACAAACAGCCTAATCTACAGAGAAGTTTGGTAAGGTCTTTGAGGGAAGATGCTGACTCAATTGATCGCTGCAACGCATTGCTCAAAGGAATGAGCGATCTCAAGCAGCTAGACTTGCTGAGAGGCAAAGAGATGAACCACACAAAGTTTCCAGGAAATATCAAGTACTCCCACATTTACAACGACTACCACTAGAGAGTATCAAATCCCGGCTACAGCAGAAACCAGTTGGGAAAGCATTACTTCAAATGATACCCAACCATAATGATTTGCAAACATCAATATAAATGATTTCATCATATACGGCGCACTCCCGATTATTTTATCTGTTTTTTTGCCAGGATTTGCTGAAGCTTCCCCCTGACTGCTAAAATCTACTCTTCTAAAGCTTCTAACTTTATCCCTAATACAAGTTTTTATTCTTATGATTCCTCCATCTATTACTTAGTCTTCAAATCCCCAGCCTATCTTTAAATCAAGTTGAGGAGGGTGTCCTGATTATCGCAGCTAGTCTCAATTTATTATACTTTGATTTTGTGATTGACTTGGGACAGAATTAAAGCTGCTTGATCAGCTGACAACTCGCTTTTTTTGGCCTTCCTGACGAGTTGCTCAATAATGTGCTGATTGCAGTTAAATTCGTATTCTGCATCGTCATATTTGCTCAGGATTTGTCTATTTTTGGTCATTTAGAACAACTGAAGCTCTTTTCCTTTCAATTTCTGAGCATAATTTTCTGCTCTTTTGATTCTTGCATCAAGCTAATCCTTGATTCTATCGTACTTCACTGACAGCTTCATGTGCTCTTGCTTTTCGATATTGATTCTTTCTTCGTAGTACTAGAGCTTTTCAAGAAGTAGACCTTTCCCTTCATCAGAATTTCTAAGCATGTCAATCTCAAGTTTTAAGGATTCAGAACTTTATCTTTGAGACATCTTCAAGGCAATTTTCTAATTTATCCTCTCATTTAGTTCAATTTCATTCTTCAGCTATTCCTCATCCTTTTCAAGTCCTGAAAATATTTTTTCTAAGGTTTATTCTTCAGTTTTTACGCCCTTAAAGTTATCATACAACATCTGAGATTGCTTCTCGAGTTGCTTCATGTTATTGTCCATTCTCAGTTGATCCTTTGCTGCTTCTTCGCTGTAAAGAACTCGGCTCACAAGAGGATTGAATTATTCATAATTTTGAACTGCCTCAGCATGACTCGTCTTCAAGGAAGTAAGCTCTTTCTTTTCTCTAAATTTCAGTGTACACTGAAAATGGCCAACTTCCTTTTTCTTGTTTAAAATCAGAATCAGTTTTGACTATCCTTCTTCAGAAAGCTCCCTGAGCCTACTAAGGCTAAAACTAATCGATCCCAACCCAACAACTGTGGCATGATTCTGAATATTAAATGCTTTACAATGTTGTCTTCGCTTCCTCCAGGACAGGCCATTAATCCAAATTTAAGAGTCTGATGTTCTATCAATTTATCGAAGGAGAAGAGATTTCTTTTGAATTTTGGGCGATGGGTAAGTTGAGCGAGGTCCGTTCTCATCTTGATGGGAGGAGTGTGATTATCCTTTAACTCAAGCTGAACTGCAATAAAGTAGTGCTGAGGTGTTTCAGCAGCCACATTGTCAATTTATATTTCTAATTTCATTCCTTTATTAATACATTGAAGAGGTCTAATTATTAAAATGAGAGTGTGTCACTTTCCATCGACTTTGTTGGAGCGGTATCTAAGATAATTTGATACCCTTTTGTTCCGAAACGTAGGGCTAGTGCTACGTAAAAAATCTGGTGAAATGTTCTCGACTCGATCAGCCTAATTGTAAAAACACCTGTATTTATTAGGCGAAATTTGTCCCTCGTAAGCTCTCCTCAGCTAGCAGCTCATATTGATTCTTCTACCATCTCTTTCCTTGGGGGAAGACAGCCTTCTTGGGCTTCTTTTGGCAAAAGTTGGACTATTGGCTTACTCATGGCGGTTGTTAAACTGCTCTTTGAGGTGAGCTACGTTTCTTTTGCGTATAAACGCGACGATACTCTTGGGTGGCTTTGTTCTGAAAAAGTTCTTTTCGTCATCAGGCTAGAATCTTCTCGGACTTTAGGCTGAGGTCAATTAATTATTTTCCAGAACTAAAAAGCTGCCTGCATAATTTTCAATAGTACTGAGGTTTACGACTCTTTCTTTCTTCATCACGCAGACTTCCTCCCCAGCTATGCATTTGTTGACTGGCTTTCTAAAATTCAAGGAAGTCTTCGACATAGGGTCATTGGAGAGTATTTTGCTATCAGCCGTTCTAAGTTGATTGACTGACTTGATGTTTCGTTCAACAAACGATGATTTTGTTTTTTCGGGTTTAGATGCCTCTTGATAGTACTTCCTTAGAGCACAAATACTTCCAGAGGATCGAAGCTATAATCCTCGTCAGATATTTGGAGCAGGTTGGTAGTTGCAAGCTCTTCAGGGTTGGTGTCTTTTCCGTTGCTTGAAGGAAAGAGGGATATTCTTTCGGAGGGAACTAGATTTCCTGAAGTCTCACTCTACATAAAATAATTAGCATCAGTACCGTAAACGGAGATACAAACAATCAACTTTGGAATTTATCATCTGGCGTCAAACTCAGATCGTTGTCTTGCTCTCCTTCTTGAAGTTATTTTAATTGTAGGCTCAGCTACCAACGATTGATATTGCTGAAGATATCTCCACTTACTCTTGAGCTGCTTCAGAATTATCTAAAATCTACTCTAATAAAACATCAGAGTTTTGTCAGCTATTCCTGGAGTACTGTTAGCGATGTCGACACATCGAGAATACTAAGCTCTGAAATCACTTATTTAGCTTTCTATTTTTTTGACATGATAAAATATCTAGGAACTATCTTTTTGTTTACTTTGACTCAATAGTTGATTGGTATTAGCTCCTTCAACCTAAGAGTTAAAAGTTTCGATGTCCAACAGAAGCATATTTAATTACCTGTCCAGTCGGCTAATAGACCGAATCATACGCTGCTTATTCGCTACGCCTCTGAATGAAAGTTATTCCTCAAGTGCATCTGCTTAAGGTAAGCTGAAAGGAGTCACATAGTTATGTTGTTCATCTTAGTCTTATTCCTGATCTCTCCACAAGGATCTCACAATATCTGTGTTGGATCATAAGTACCCACTGTTTAAGATATTTATGTTTTTGCTGTATCTTTATATGACTTCCTGGTCTATCTTTGTTCAGGTGAATGCTTATAAAGTTTGTTATTTAATTTGTTATTCAAAGTATCGTGGACGAACATCGTGGAAGTGTGAGAGCTGTGCTTATTGAAATGAGAGAATAACAACCACTACTGACCTTTTGCATTCTTTTTCTGGAGTTATTGCTCGGAAGGCTCTGTTTTTATGGCTTTTCTTCTGAATATTTTCATGCAGTTAGGTTTAAATTTTCCAGCTATTATCAAAAACAGACTTGTTTATTAAGATCATTGATGTGGATAAGTTTGTGGCCCAAATCTTGATAAACGATACTTCCTGATGACTTGAGTTTATAATTAAACACATCTGATTTTTCAAGCTTCCCTCTCTTGATTCTCGAAGTTCCCTGCTTGACTGAACGAGAAATATTTTTGGAAACACTAATTCTACTCAGCTCATTTTATATCCCTCGGTATTGCTTATCTACTGAAATGGCTCTTTTGTTCAAAAGAGGTAGCCTTTCCTCAGTTTTGGCTTCATTCACTTTGACCTACAACTCCTCGTTCTCACAAATAATGTCCTCGATAGCTTTTATGATAGCACCTTGCTGATATCTATCACTATACTGAGTGTTGGTGGCCATTCTCTTCTCGTTTCTAGACCGAAACTCTCCCTTGCTGACCTTTTTGTAATATTAAGATGTTAATGTTCTTTATCTGTATTAGTTCTCCTTGAACTTCAGAAGCAAACTCTGTTTATTATTCTCGGAACTGGTATTTCGATTTTTAATGAGATTGGATCTATCTTCGAAGAGACGGCATTTTTATTCATCGGCTGCAGGGGCTTCTGATAATTTTCTTCTTCTTTTGTGAGGCTTTTTCTCTATGAACTCATTTATTGTCTTTTTGTTCTTGTTGTTTCTATTCAGGAGCTACTTGATCGCCTTTTCTTTGCTTTAATGGCAACAGCCTATAAAATCTTCCAGAAAATCTTGACGGTTAAAGTCCATAACATCTTTATAACAATCCATGACTTTTTTAGCTTTTTTATGGTTAGTCACCCGATCAAGTGCCTTTGCTTCTTCTTTGGCCTGCTATCTTTTCTCAAGCAATTTTACCCTTCCTTTGAACAGTGATTTGAAGTGATTCTATTTGCTAGCATTTGTGTAATTGGCTGGGATACTATCAGGCCAATTTTCTCTGAGTTTGTCAATCTCTTGAATTTTCCCGTTTTACAGGCTATCTGTAATGTTTTTGAGGCACTTTATCAAGGCACTATATTTGTGTTGGCTGAATTCAGATATTTGCTTGATGAGTTGGAATGATTTGTCCTCACTATTTTCAAATATGATTTTCTGACAAATACCTTTGAATCTCAAAAATTTTTGATACAAGGTAGATGCTTTGAGGCCGACTTGGTTAATAGTTATAAAGATGACTTCCAGTACCCTAAAGCAAGCTCTTTTGAGAAAGGTATTTATTTTATCACTGGCCATGACCTGTTGAGGGTGTTTTTGCAGGAGTGTTCGCTGTTCTTATTGATGCTGTTCTGATTTGGATGTGTGGGATTAGATGAGCTGCCTGTATTTGTGGATGAGGTCGTGGACAAAGATGTTTTCCTCTATCTAGGAACGGCCATGGAGAACAGTTGAGACAACTTCGTTGAGAGAAAGGTAGCACTATTCCTGAGTTTTGATTAATCTAAAGAGAAGATCAAAATCAGCGCATATTATGCTTTCAGGCTAGGAGGACTATTGTTAGATCATCCGTTTATTTATATTTTTATTGATAAATAGTATTGTTGAGATTTGCAGCAATGAAAGTTTACAATGCTTTGGATAAGAGTTATATCTCAATTATCGATTCTGTTTCATATTTGATTTATTTGAATTGTCTAAAAGAGAAAGTTATTCAAGATACAATCAAAAGTATGATCAGTTTGCTGTGATTGACAAACTTGTATTTTGGTCCTTCTTCACTGATAATATATTTATTAGAATGTACTTCTAAGATGCTGCCTGTCTGTAGGCCCACCTCAACAACGACTGGGCAGTCTTTCTCCGTAACCTCAAAAAACGATAATAGAGCCACATCGAGCTCCTTCAGTACAATAAAAACATCATCACCAAGCAACGGGACGAGGATCATGAGTTCTTTGTAAAGGACTCAATTATTCAGCATCAGCTGTAGCATTCAAAAATTGTGGACATTATGGAAAGCATGAATAAAGAAGAGCAAGAGCTTATTTAGAAGTATGAGGACTGTGATTCTTCAGAAGATTAGATTAGCAAATTGATGGGAAGAGTAGGGGCTCGAGTACTGTAAATAGTGGAGTCTTTTCTTTAAAAAGAAAAGTTCTATGATAGTGATCTCATGGAAAAGTATCAGATCATGAAAGGGGAACTGATCAAGCTCATAAATCCTAAATAAAAAATGCCTATTCAAGCAATACAAAAGCTGATAGTGGATTACTCACAAGACAAGCTTCAGTCATAGCTGAATAAGCTGAGTAAATTGATCGAAGGTCTTGAGAATGGATAATATGAACGGCTCCAATAGATATATACCCCAAAACCTGCCAGAACAGTTGTGATTATTGAAAAAAAACAAGAAAAATCACTCGACAAACTGAAAAAGCGCTCTGTATCAAAGGAAACATCAAGTCATATTAGAGAATAAATCAGAGAACAATAGAGAGTCAGGAAGCAAAAGCAGAAATTTGCCACTAAGATGACTATCCAGCTTTACAGTACAATGGATCTTTCAAGGACTCAACTTATCGAAGACATGAATGGAAATGCTAAGTAAAAATCTAAACAGCTCTTCAATTAAATATTGAGCAGGAATAAGTTCAACAGGGAACAAATAGCGGCTTTCCAGGCAAAATAAGAGTCTTTTCATGAAAAAATCAAAATTTTCAAGGAAATGATGGAAAAATAAAGTCAAAAGATAGCTCAGGTCTTGATACGTCAGCCGATAATTGCCATACGCGAGGAGCCAAGAAGCAATTCTGCGTATAAAAACTTGAGCAGTTGGGAGTTTTAGTCTTGTGATGACTCATGCATCAATTAAAAGAAAGGGCCAAATCGCTATAGGATTCATGAGCCGAGTAAGAAAAAAGAATCAAAAGATATAGGGGCCAATTTCAATGTTGTCCAGAGTACAAATGAGCATTTTACACATCTGAAGTTTGACGCATATAATCAATAAGTTTATCCTAGAACAAATAGAAACAGACTTCCCCATATTCCCAATTATTATGGAAACCATCGAGCTTCTTCTTTCGATAGTCGCTATGAAGGCTCCAATAAAAATAAACATGGATCTAAGTAACCTCAAGTAGATTTGTAAAATGTTGAGGATCTGGGTAGGAGCAATAGACTAAAATTTAGTGACAAACAGGTCCAGAGACCGAAAGTTGTTTTGAAGAATATTGAAGTAGGTGTCGAAGGCGTCAGAAAAAAGCCCGATGCGGTGGCTGAAGGAAGGGAGAAGAAGTTGGAGCCTAATCCTATGTAGTATACATTTTATGTGCGTAGAAGCGGCCACCGTTTCTATGAGCCAAAGCACAACTTAATAACCTGATGTGTCTAATATTGATGTAGAGTAGAGAAGGGTGATTATTTGCACATCAAAACAGTGAGATATATCATTGGCAGCTTTTCCCCATTAAACTTTTTTCTTTGATGACTTTTAATTTTTTAAGGAATTATTGATATTTCTTCAAGTCTTCCTGCTTGTCCTTGGTGGACTCCTTGATGATAGCTTCCTTTTCTTTTTCAAGGTCCTTCACTCTATAGTGAAGCTCCTTGGAGTACTGGAGCAACTATTATTTAGTTTTGGCTTTTACATCAGTTTCCTTCCCCATCAAATTTATTTTATTGATGAGCTAGTTCTTCTAAAACTCCACTTTCTCCAATAGTTTTTTAAATTTCTACTTCTGCTTCTTTTATTCCTTCAGTTCTTAGACGAGCTGCTTCAATTATTAGTCATTTTTATTTTTTCCCTTCACAGCAATGAGCTGCCCCTTCATATTTTAATTGTCCACAATCAGTTGGTTGTTGGTCTGTTTTAACGAGGTCAACCTATTCTTGAATGATTTAAAGGCCCCCTCAAGCAGATCTATTTTTTTTGCCCACTCTGCCGAAATGTTCAGGGACCTCTGCTGCTCGTATTCAAAATAATCGAAGGATTAGCTCTATAGCTTAGAGTTTCCCAGCTCATTTAGTACCATCCGAATTTCTTAAGTGTTATCTGTGATTGTGTTATCATGAGAAAGGTCTTCGAGGATCAAGTGAATCCTGTCACTGATGTCTTCAATAATGTTTTAGAGCTTTTATGTTTTTTAGATTTATGCTTTGAGGAGTTGCAGATGCATATTTCCTCCCTCTTCAGCCTCTGTTTTCCGGTCCTTCGACCCTTTTTCCTTCAGAGTTCGCTTGAGAGTTTCTTCTAGCTTCTAGATCTTCTTGGTGAGCTTTCTAATAGTGCGGTCCTTATCTTCGATCAGGTTGGTCAGCTCTTTATTTAGGACAAATCATACTTTTTTCATCTATAGATTCCATTAAGATGGAGGATTTTGATTGATTGCCTTTTTTCGGACTGTTCAGTTCATCGCCCAACATGATATAATCAAGGAAAAATTAAATTATATAAATAAAAGAGGTTCATTCATGTCGCCCCTCCTAACATATTTGTCCAGACTTAATCTGCCAAATTATTTCTACATCCTCTCATCGTAGCTTTCCTTTGACAATTTTTGAATAACTTACGCTTTTAGATCAGCCTTTATGCTAAATACAGGTATTCAGTTCAACATCTTTTTAAGGTGATTTCCGTATAGATAATAAAATAAATAAAATCCTAAATTTTACAGCTTTTCATAACCGAACTACATGAGTTTTGAAACTAAGATAAATAGAATAGAAAAATCATAAGGTATTCATGTCATTTACGGCTGAGCTTCATATTTTTTCTGATTTCTTCTTGCCATTTATTGTAGGGAATCTTGTTCGCCACCAACCATTCATAGCTAATTGTTAACTTTTGGTCATTGCCATTTGTACACATTGAGGAATTATTAAGCCTTTCACACTGGACTAACTGAATAGGAAATTAATTACCAAAATAAAAAATGCCCTGTAGGGGTCAACTTGAGGCTGCTCCTCCCGATCATCCGTCATCTGGAACTATTGAATCTAGTTGATCCTCACTACTTCCTTTTAATGGCAGTTTGGCTCATCTCTTGACTCAACTGTTGATATCCTCACGATAGCACTATTATTTTGAGGCTAGTACTTCTGCAGTTTTTTTCTGGTGAAGCTTTGCTCCATCTGATCATGAAATTTGATGGGCTTGGTTTCATTAGAATTTATTATAGAAAGGGTTCCACCTTCTTTTTCCTTCGACCTAAATTACTCTGTTCTGTTGAACTTAATGTAATGCTCTGATATATCGAGTACTTATCTCTCTCCATTGAAATTAAGTTCTTCAGATTCATTTCTTCTAAAGCATTCAATAGTGTTCCAATCCTCTTCGCTTCTGTATTCAACCAACTAACATGAATACAAAGAACCTTTGTCGGAGTGATCTTCTTGAAGTTTTGAATTGCTTTCAGTAGAAGAGTGTTTGATATTTTTGAGGTATTAAATGGTTGAGTATAGTTACTCGTTTATTTTACTGAGCTATTGGTTTTCAAGTCGAATATTTTCAATAGTTGTATGCTGTTAAATAAGAATCTTTTTATAATTGAATGCTTCTTGCTAGAATTCTAATATTTTGTTTGACATCTCCTACTGTTCATTTTTGATAGCTTCCTTCATATCCTGAAAAGTGGTCTCCTCCTGAATCATCGATTCTTGTGCTTTTTACGCATATTATTCATATTTCATAAGAAGCTCATGGTTTTCTATGGACCTGATATTGATCTATTAACTTAGCTTACGGAGTTGTTCTGCCTGCTCCTGAAGTTGCATCTGAATCAACAGTAGTTTACTTCGTCTTACTTTTTGTCCTGAAGTACGAAAAGCTTGTATGCTGCGAATTATTATCTGAGTTGCTCTTGTTGTTATTCCATATCCTGAATAGACTCTTGATAAAATTTGATAATTATGTTGGCGTCTGTTACCAAGCTATCAATTGTCGCTTCTAAAGAAGCAGTTCGCTTTTTGAATTACTCCTCTAGATGTATGCCGAAATACCTTTGCTGATATTTTGAATTTTGGCGTTGAGGGGTTGCCGGCTCTGCTTTTACTTGTTTTTGTATTGAAAAGGATCATGCTCCTTGAACTTTGTGATTAGCTTTTGAATAGAATCTTACATTATTCTTATATCATTGTCTGTTATTTCAACTCTCATTTACCATATTAATTGCCCTCCAAATTGAAACTACCGGAAATGCTTTCAGCAACATTTGTATCTTT
>Ga0100380_10002681_pt1 | contig 19129 bp, 14 predicted proteins | sample CryGeymeta201504_FD_80417 | JGI IMG/M metagenome (GOLD analysis project Ga0100380, IMG submission 80417) | Groundwater microbial communities from Crystal Geyser aquifers in Utah, USA - Crystal Geyser metaG 2015-04 | ecosystem: Environmental > Aquatic > Deep subsurface > Groundwater | place... | reverse complement strand
GCATTGTAAACCCCATCGTCGCCGGCTGCAGCATCATCATCGCCATTGGCCGCATCGACGTTATCATCACCAGCCGCAGCAGCAGCATCATCGCCATTTTGTTGGTTGTTGTACTGATCGTCATTAGCATAGTCATCCGCAGCGGCATTTTGTTGATCGTCATTGCCATTGTTTTGGTACTGGTTATTTTTGTTTTGGTTGTTATTGGAATTATAGTTATAGCTGGTATACTGAGCACCACCACCGCCGCCGCCTTTGTAGTTGTTGTTGCCATAGTAGTAGTTGGCCAAGTCACGCTGCTGGTTGTCACCCTGCTGTTGCGCGTTGTAATAGCTACCTTCGCCCGTCATACAATAGTGGCACGTCTGACAGTACTGTTGGTATTGCGAAATGTGGTAGGTATTCATAATGGTCAAATAGTCGTCCATGGGCATGGTGTATTCACCGTAGTTGTACTCGCATCCCATGGCATTATAGTTGCTACACTTCTCTTTGGGGCACAATCGAAAGACCACGAATCGATTCATAATAAGACTGCCATACTCATTTTCGTCCATGGCCATGTCATCGCTAAAGGTGTGAATGTTTTGACAACCCAAATACTTGAGCGCATATTGGGTCAAGTTGAGACCACCGTAATCAGCAAAGACATCATCACCATCTTCGTCAGCGGCTTCTTCTTCTTGCTGCTGCGCTTGATTAGCATCATCGTTTTGATAATAATTATTGTACTGATAATCGTAATAACCGTACTGGTAATTATAGTTTTGCAAATTACGTTCCTTTTCACCACCATTAATACTACTAGTAGTAGTAGTAGTAGTAGACCGACGAACAAATGCCGTCTTGACAGGTTTGGCAGATTCTAACAATCGCGTCATGAGAGCAGTTTGTCGATTAGCTTCTTCCGCCCTTTGTGTGGCTTCGTTCATGGCCTTGACAAATTGAGCACGAATATTCGCCTTATTATTATTATTATCATGATGTTGATGTTGTTGTGTTGCCATTGTTAAGCTCGTCATGAAACTAACGAATAAGAGTGCCATCACTATCCTGTTTGAGGACAATACCTGTCGTCGTGATGATGACATGATGAGAAACGTACGTTGATCCTTGGATGTTGTTGAAAGATAGATGATAGAGACTACAGCACAGTACTCCAACAAGTAGCAGGTCCAGTTAGTTTTTGTTTTCTGGAGTGATTGCTTTTGCTTTGCTTCTTGTTATCGTTGTGGGTGAAAATCTCTGTTAGCACTACTAGAGTAGCTACTAGTGAGGGAAGAATAGTACTCAAAAAAGCCGTTACTACTTTGGTAAGGATGATTGGTTTCAAATATCTACGGAAATTGGAATAAGATAGTAAGTCAAAATCGTCATCGCCAGCCGATACTATCCCGATAATTTCAGTCTTTTTCCACCTGGGCTTGCAATATTCCAAGGTCATGACTTCTAAAACCGCGGCATCAACAACTATAACAATCAACGTAGCATCCATTGCCTCTCCGACATGAAGCGACAACAACTTTTTAGTACAAGTTCATACACGCACCCACCAACAAATACTCCTAATACTAGAGTTGCTAGTAGGTATTACAGCATCCAGAGAAAGCCGACCTTACTTTCGAAACCTCCTTCCGACAAAATAAAACAAATAATAAGAATCCGTAATCGATTGAAACGAAGTGAGAGCAATGTCTACAACCGAAGACTTTAAAGAAGAGGTCAGCAACTGTGCAAAGGTTGAAGATGGTGATGCAGTTGACACGAACAACAATAATAACAAGCGTGACAGTGCAGCCGATGATTATGCCGAAGGAGGAAACGAAGGCAACAAGAAACTAAAAACGGAACCAAGAAATGAAAATACTGCGGATGATAATAATAAGAATGATGATGATGATGCAGACTCGTCCCATGACCTTGTGCAACCAGGAACCGAAGGCATTTCCAAGATTGAAGATAATGATGTTTTGTCAGGTAAGGACAAGTAGGGTTCTCAAATCGGTATTTGTATGTATTATTATTTTGCTCTTGTCTTGTGGTGGTGTTCCCAATTCTCCCAACGGTGATTTCATGCCGTTTGGTCAAAGTTGAATTAACACAATACAACTTGATCATCCCATTTACTTTGCCTCCATAATTAACACACAAATGTAAAAATAGGACGAGGAGGAGGGACCAATCTGCACCCTGGCAATCGACAATTTCGGGATCTCATTAATCTGTACCGCCGAGACTATTTGAAGGCTCGAAAAAATGATAAACCCGCCATTTCGAGGTCCATTGTAAGTACCTCATGGATAATATGATGAAATATTATTTGCTAGTCATGGTCTAGGAGGGCCAAACAATGTCTCTCAAAAAGAAACACCCTGTCATCCATTCCCTCGAACAAAAAACTCTCTAAACTGTAGGTCAATTCGATTCGAGAGAAGAATGGACGATTCCTTAAAAAGGTAGAAAAGACAGGTCTCTGGTACGAGATTGGAGACGATGCAGCACGCGAAAAGACCAGTCAAGCCCTTCGTCAGCGTGCTCCTGAAATGCGAAAACTGTTGTTAGATCACGAAATGGAAGGAGCGAGGGTCCAGCAACAACAAATGATGATGGGCATGTCAGCAGGTATGATGAACCCTGCCGCCGCCATGATGAACCCTGCTGCCGCCATGATGGGTATGCCCATGCTGATGCCGAATGGTCAAATGGCCGCGTTTAACCCGGCAATGATGCAATTCAACCCGGGTGCCATGATGCAGTTTAATCCCTTAATGATGGGGGTGCAACAACCGCAAACAAATGCGGCTCCAGGAGCTGCCCCTGGGACAGACCCCCCTGCCAACCAACATCCCATGATGATGATGATGCAAGGTATGCCAGGGACTGTTCCACAACAGCAACCACAACCACAACAGCAGCAGCAGCAGCAGCAAGCCAATGGGACGAGAGAAACAGTAGATGGCAGGGCACCTCAGCAACAGCAACAGCAACATCAACTAAATACGGGTGGAACTGCGACGGAAGGTGGAGATTTTGCGCATGGTGCAAATACTGCCATGACTCATACGGGTACTGGTGGAGAAGGAGGTATGCAAACAACTTCAGGTAATGGCAGCAGCAATGATGCCCAATCATTCAACAACAGCAATAACAACAACAGCAACAACATGTCCGTCATGACCAACACTCCCATGATGGGCATGACGAATGCTGCAAATCCTTCCATGGAATAATAGGTACCTACGCCGCAAGATATGGGAGGAGATCGAAATTCACAAACGATTCAACACAATGTGTGTGACATTGCTCTAAATGGAAATATACAAAGAAGCGATAGTTATCTGAAAGGATCAACCCAGTGTGTCTGGTGCTGCTTAAGTCGACTGTACGTAATTTAAATAACAATGAAAGAAAGAAATAGATGCAGTAGTAAATACTATACTAAGGTTGATTGTCCATCATACGGTTTCCCAACCGCACGTTTCGGCACTCTTGTACATAGCCAAAACTACCCGCACATCATCCGATGCCCGTACGACCGATTCGTGCGCTGCAGCATAATCTAGCATGGTGCTGATACGATAAATTTCTTTCCATAGTCCCGCAAACCCCAAAAAGAATCCTCCTTTGCGATCACTGGGAAACAATTCCGTACCCTTGGGATGTTCTTCGTTGTATAGTCGCAGTCCACCCGCACCGGGTTCGTCTCGAAAAAGGCCATCTCCATGAATCACAAGCTCTCCGTTGGTGCCAGTAATACGAAAATAAGGACATGTATCATGAGCCATGGGCGCTGTGGCCAGCATGTTGCAAGAATAGGTGGCCACCAATGGGCCAGCTCCCGCTGGTTCACTACTACTTTCACTACTACTACTACTACTAGCATCATCGGCCATTTGAAACAAAGCGTGTGCCACGGATTCGCCCTCCATTTGCAGTTCCGGTGCCATACCACGTCGGACCACAGCCACGACCTTTTCAATCCGTCGACCTAGCATTTCCCTCAAGGGTCGAATCCAATGCAATCCGCCATCAATGGCAATGCCACCACCGGCCCGTTCGAGCGACCCACGCCAACCCAATCCACCCGATTCATCAACACTTCCGCTGGTAACATTATCTCGCATGGATTCATAGTAATATGCAGCAGCCGTGACTATGTGTCCAATGGCTTGATCCTCCGTAATTAATTTCCGGGCCAAGGCCACTTCTTGCCAGTAAGGAGATTGCTCGGCAATGACGAGCATTCCATTAGATTTTGATGATGCCAGCTCGGCCGAAACTTGCACCAATCGATCACATTCATCACGCTTCGGTGCCAAAGGTTTTTCCATAACCACAATCTTGCTTGTTGCGAGAGCTTGTAATGCAATTTTTTGGTGCAAATCGTGTGGTACAGCCACGAAAATCACGTCAATTCGTTGCTCCAAAAACGCTGTTTCCTTGCACAGTTCATCCAAACTAGTATATTGCCGGGGCGCTGCATTGGAGCTAAGCAATTGCGAAGCATATTGAGTCTGCGCCAACTCCAGCAAAATGTGTCGACGGCTTTCCGATGGATCGCACAAAGTCCGCAATTCCAATTTACCCCCCAAAGCCGATGCCATGGCTTCCATGTGATGGGTCACTATTTGACCACAGCCAACAATGGCCAGTCCTAACAATGCCTGCTGTTCGGGTTGTTGTCCAGAAGACGACATGATCGAATGCCTCGTTGGATGAGATGCCTGGAGATTAGCTTGTGTTTCGAAACAAGGCCACTCAGACGTGAGGCGAGATCAGTAGAGTGTAAAATAATAATAATGTAGAATAAACGAATTGGAGCTGTTCTACCAGGTAGTCTCTAGCAAATCTACTACTAGGTTCTACTACCTGGTAGGAGTACCACTCTGAGTGGTAGTAGACTAGACTAGACTAGTAGTTCGGTTTGTAGTATGGTACCAAACTCTTCTGGCTTTGGTTAGTATCAAAGTATGATGTTCTCGAGTAGACTACATGGTAGTGCTAGACTACTAATAGCTACTACTAGCTAGTAGTAGTGTAGTACGCTACTACTAGTACGGCCACTACATCATGATGTACGGATGTACTAGCTAGCTAGACTAGACTAGTAGTACTACTAGAGCACTTCTTGTAAATTGCTTTCTGACCTGTTTTAAAAGCGACTGAAACAATCACGAGTAGCTTTCAAGACTCCATCGGCACGTCCGCGTAGCGGTTAAAAAAAAAAAGACAACAGTTGATAGTGCGATGATCTATAATAGGTTTGTTCAAGCAACGTCGATCTAATGCTTTTGAAAGCTTTTGAATTATTTTCTACTTGTTTGTGCTTGAGTGTTTTTTTCTCAACGATCAAGGTTATGTACGTACGTATGCTCTCATTAAAAATGCTCTTGTGTCCACCGGTTCAGTCGCAATGATCAAACGTTGCGACTGCCACTTACGTGGGCCGTGTTTGAATTTTCTTAGGGAAGCTCTTCAAACGATTTCTTTGGTGCAATGTCTGGCACATACGTCTTGATGTAGGAATCCGAAGGGGCATCCGACACATCCGATCCAGAAGCTTTTAATTCGGCAGGGTTATCCCATGAGGGTTTCAAAAGTCCCATGGCGGACGAGCGACGCTTGCTTTCCTTGGTGATACGTTCAAATTTGTTGGCTCGCGACTGAACTTTGGAAACTAATTTTAACTCGTTTCCATTTTGTTTGCTGCGTTGAATCAACAGGTTGCGAGCAGCGCGAAAGTCCACAGGAGTTTTGTCTTCTTCCACCTGAGCGGCACTTGGGCGCTCGCGCTCGTTCATGTTGGCGGTATTTGCTGACTTGGCCAACATGCGCGGTGGAGCCGCGACTCGGGGACCCATCGCAGCAAGCATGCGTTCCTCCAGGGATTTCTTGGCGGGGGTGTCACGTGAAGCCGGAAGTTTTTGGCTGGTGCGGTATGGACTGGGGGCTACCGATGATCGGCGCTCGGAAGATCGCCACATCTGTTTGGCGCGAGACGTGATATCATCACGACTCTCGCGAACAGGACCAATGTCGCTTTGGGCATACGAAGGCCGGCGAGCTGCTGACGAGGAAGCAGCGTTCTGTCCTTTGAATGCATTCTGCAACCATTTCTTCTTGTCCGTAACACTGATAGAGGATGCAGCATTGTCGTTACTGACAACAAATTCACTGCGAGCACAGTCATCGCTGTTCACGGGTTGAGTGCGCATCATCATTATGTGACGATTAGAATGATCGTCGTGATGATGGTGATCGTGAATTTCTGAGTTATCATCGCCTTCAAAAGCATGTTGGAGCCAATTCTTCTTTTCCTTCACGGCGCCTGTTTCAATATTGGCTTCCTCGACAATCACGTCTTCCAAATCCTTGTCAAACATGCGAGACTTGGCAATCACGTTGGCACCTCGACGAAGATGGCGAACCTTTTTGGTCGATGTGGGATCATCTGCCAGCCAAGCCGACAGTTTGGCGACCGAAGCATATCCTTGATCGGTAGCTTGGACTTCTTGGGTGCGGACACGAGGTTTGACACGAATGGGTGTGCTGCGGATGCTCGGACGGTGAGCGACAAGACGAGCCTTGGCATTGTCCTTGTTGTTGTTAGACAAATTTGGCTTATCCTGGACCATGCGCTTGACCAAGGCAGAGGCCATGCTGCTAGATGTGGACGACGATGTAATAGTTGAAAAAGTGGCCGAATGAGTCGACGAAACAGCTGTTTCTTGAGAGGTGCATGTTGCCAAGCCTGGAGCTTCCACAACGTTACCATTTTCATGATCAGACACGAAGGGAGCGATACTGCTTGATCGTTGTTTTGTCATTTTTATGGCCGAAGGTGGAGGTGACGCAAAGCCATGAGTCGATTCCTTCCACGGAGACTCCGCATTCTGTTGCAGCATAAACATGGTCTCGGATGATCGAACTATGACCGGCGCCAAAAAGACTTGGGGATCCTCCATGGCATCTTGGGGAAAGAGGACCGACGGAAGATCCTCATTCTTTGGTTTTGGGGAGCTATTAGAGACTTGTTTCTTACGCTTGCAATGGAATCGAGGATCCTTTTCCACCACCAAGGTAGCTATGGCGTTGCCTGTGCTCATGTTATCGACGTTTCCCTTGGTTTGTTGTGATTGTAGCTGTTTTCCAAAGTCGTCGAGCCAGTTGCGATCCGATAGAACCGACGATTGTCCCTCAGTTGAATCATTACTGGGCTGCCAGGTAAGGGAGGGATCGGTGCTGGGACTTTGGCTGTTGGTGGGCCACAACGGAAAACCCCCTTCATCCAGGTCTTGCGTGTTCAATACAAAGGAAGATGATTTGGTCGTGTTGCTGGTTGAAATGGTGGTAGTGCTAATGTTGCGATCCGTGGACAAACTTCGGTTGCCGTTCATTTCTGGTGCACGAAAGGGAGATCCATGTACGCGCATCTTTTTAACTATTTGTGACAGTGGCTTTGTTGTGCTGTTTGTGTCTTGGGGAAGGTTTTCTTCGTTGCCTCGGAGTACAGGACGAGAGAGATCGATTGTGTTGATATCAACAGCGTTGTTGCCTTTTGTGGTGTTAACAAGTTGATTCTGATGGAAACTTGTGCTAGCAGTTTGCAATGGCACAGACGACGATACTTCCATTGTCTTGGAAAGGAAGGAGAGGAGTTGACGAATTGTTGGGAGTTTCGAAAGAGTCTTCCTATGAAAACAGTTCTTTGGAGAAGGTTGCTTGTGGTAAGTCTGAAAATGCGAGGGAGATTATTCTTTCGCCTAAAACTGTTCGTTGTTGAGAGAGACAAACAAAAAATGATGTAAAATAATAATAATACACTCCACTACTAGACTAGTAGTCTACTGTGTTTGGCGAGCACACAACTAGCTAGCCGTTTGTGTTCCCTTTTTGCACATGTGATACTCAGTCGTGTATGCAAATAGCTTTAACTCTATAATGCAGTTCCAACTCAATCCATTGCTACGGTTAACTCAACAGCTAAGTACCAAACAATCAATCTAATTTCCACTTTATAATACATACAGGACTGAATAGCACTTTGACTTGATGGGACCAGAAATTTTTAAGTATTTAAAATCTCTCTGGGATTTCTATGAAAACCAAATACCGATCTTCCTAGAATCCAGGCCAAAAACCAAAGCAGTACCAGGTACACAGATCAAAATTTAACGAAATTTGCGGGGGAAATCTTTTTAAAATAATGTACCAGGTACGGTAAGTACGGTACGAGATCAAACTGAAGTGAAGTCCCTGTAAGATAATCGTCATTGTGATATTTTGACTACCAGGTAGTTTCTGCTTGGGGGCAGAATATCTTCTTTACTGGTACCAGTAAGCAAAAGAAGTCGGTGCGCCAAGTTCCGTAGGAGCTTCGGAGAGAAAAGACTGCTTTGCACACCACCAGCAATCTTATACGAGTACTGCCACTTACTCAAGTACTCCTGGTATCAAATTACAGTACAAACCAATAAATCTGGAAAAAAATAGCATCACAACGCACCTCGGACCTCGGAGGCAACAGATTTAGATTAATCTGGAACAGTCGAGAGCAAAGTAGCCTAACACTACCGACAGCAGCAACAGCAGCGGCAAACAGCAGCAACAGCAACAAGAACAACAATATAATATTCAAAAAGAAAGCGAAAAACTATTATTTCCCGGCACAGTACTGGTATCTTGTTACAGTACCAGGTATCTTATTCGGCGATCTCTTGAGGCCTATTTCAACCACTATCAAACTTGAGCACGAGGAGGTTAACTTGAATCCCACAAACAAAGACTTCACAGGAATTTTGCGAACTATCAAAATCTTTCGTTCAAAGGATTCTCTCGAGAGATAGCAGCAGCATTTAAGAATCATGTTGGGAACTCTCACAATTCGAACCGCTCTTGTTAAAAACAAAATTATTGACCAGGACGATAACCAGAGCACTGGAGCCTCTGCAAGCCACGATACAGCTTCAAATAATTATAACAATCACGACACCTCCATCAAAAGTCCTTCAAGAAGTTTTGCACGGACCTCGACAGCCCCCCTTTCGAACAGCAGCAGTAGTAGTCCTAAAAGCAGAAAACCACTTTCCAAATCCTTTGGTGCTAGCAGTTTCATCAGTAGCAGCACAAGTAGCAGCAGCAGCAATAACAACGATTCCCACAGGAGGAAGAATATGTGTGCTGCAACAACATGTTGTGATGTTTGTGCGACTCTTCCGTTTAATGTTCGTGCCTTGACTTCTTCGGTCGGAGGAGCAGTAGGTCTGGATGACCAACATGCAAATGTCCTTCAAGATGATCCCATGGCACTCCACAAGAGCTCTTCGGGAGATTCTCAAGATGCTGTCGAGAGACAACACCAGTCGAGCTTTACCTCCAAGAGACTGGAACGTATCTGCAAGGAAATTTACGAGAAATGTGGCGGCTCGGTCCGAGAAATTGCCCATCTCAGTTGCAGAGAAGTCAAGATTGGAAAGCGTGTCGGAAAAGGTGGAACTGCCAGTGTTTATCATGTAACAGGCTTTGCCTTGACACCATTTCCCAGGAACGAACTCCACAAGAACGATCATCAAGTCGAACTGCGACAAGCCCTTAAGGATTCGTCCATGCAACCGCAGGGACGGTACGTTCTGAAAAGATTGAGTAAGAATTTCATGTCTTCTCATCATGAAGATGATCCACCCAAGGAGGTGAACAAATTTGCTCGAGCTGCTTTGATAAATATGCTGCTCGAAGCTCAGTTCTTGCGTGTGTTTGATCATCCCAACATTGTCAAGCTGACAGCCATGGGAGAATGTGACAGCGAAAACTTCTTTCTCATCATGACGTATCTACCCGAAAGTATGGAAGAACGCATTATATCCTGGCGCAAACAAGTGAAACGGAACACGAAGAAACTGTTGCAGCGGGAGAAGACACCCGTCTTGGCCAAATTGAGTCATCAATTCTTTAAGCCGGACTACTACAAGAAACAGCAGTACACGGCGCATTTGGAGCTACGAAAACTGATGTATGAACGCCTTTATGTGGCACAAGATATTGCGGCCGCGGTGGGATACCTTCACGAGCAAAGAATTCTGTACCGAGACCTCAAGACATCAAACATTGGTTTTGATTCAGAAGGCACGGTCAAGCTCTTTGACTTTGGAATTTCTCGCTTCTTGCCGACTCCGGAAGTCGAGGAAGGAGAACATTTTGAAGACTCCTTTGACATGTCCAAAGTGGGGACGAAAATGTTTATGGCACCTGGTATGTTTTGTTTTACTGAGCGTGACATTTTTTATGCATGAATATGCTACATGTTTTTTCTCTCTTTTGATGATGAATTGACAAATAGTGATCTCTGTTGTGTCTTGTTTATTTTATCCACAGAAATTGCCGAGAAAAGGTCGTATGGAGTGAAGGCAGATTGTTATTCATTTGGAGTCTTACTGTGGCAACTATTAGCCATGGCAAATCCACGTCCTGTGTACACACCATACTTGGTTAATGAGGAAGAAGCTGCGGCTTCTGCGGCATTCAACAAGATCTTGAGCACTAATCGCAGGGGTCCTCGTTATGAATTTCCCTTGTGCGCTTGCTGGCCCATGTTTGTCCAGTCTTTGTTACGCCGAATATTCCAAAGAAATCCTAGACTACGACCCAACATGGCTGAGATAGAACGAAAACTCGAAAGCTCGTTGGAAAAGCTGTGGAAAGAGATCCAACAAGACGAAGAGACTATGTTTGGCAAAACGACGGCACCCTGCACACCCGAGACACAAACGGATTCCCGAACAATACCAATTCAAGGCTCCCTCAACACTCTACCTTATATGTTTGGACTTGATCGTCAGAGAACCTTTGAAATGGAGCTCGAGCATGAATTTTAGAAAGGGCCGAGGACTTCTTTGTTGACACTTGAATGCTGTTGGCAATCATTTTCATAACATGTACTTTCATTCGTAGTGTTTTCAGACATCTTCGCATAATAACATAATAATAATAACGTAGTTGACCTCTATACCAGGATTGTTTCCTGAATTCTGGGGCAAAAATAAGAATCATACCGAAAGTCCATAACCAGCTAGCTTCTACCTTTTGTCTTCTGTTGCCAAGCTCAACATTCCCTCTGGAAATTCGGGATGCAAGTTCAGGATCGATCCTGTCATTAATGCCGAGCTATCACTTAAAAGAAAGCCGACAGTTGCTGCAATATCATCCGGTCGAAGGATTCTCCCCAGCGGTACTCCAGCATCTGCTTTGGAAATCCAATCGATGCCCATGTTGGCCGTTTGTACCTTGCTTTCATTTTCTGTAACCGACCAGCCCATATTGATGGCATTGACTCGAATTCCATGAGGTGCCAGTTCAGCCGCATTGTTCTTGGTTAAGGCGTTGAGTGCTGCCTTTGATACGCTGTACGCCATGATGAAGGGAGCACCTCCATGTGACGCGACCGAGCTAATATTGACAATGCTTCCACGAATCTGGTGTTCTATCATACGTTGAGACACAGCTTGGGTCAACAAGAAGGGAGCTCGAACATTAATCGCCATTTGCTTGTCAAAACCTTCCGCGGATTCCGTCGCAAGATTGCCTCGTTCAGTGATAGCCGCGGCATTGACCAGGCCCGAGATGGGACCCACCTCCTTCATCAAGGCAGCTGCCTTTGAAACGACCTCACGAGCTTTCTGAGGATCTTCCAAATCAGCTGCCACAAAACAACAAATGCAATTATTGTCCGAAAGTTCTTGACAGACTTCATTGCCCTTCGTTTGATTTCGGCTCACCAACACGAGTCCTTTGGCACCACACAGTTTGAGTTGACGGGCAATACCCAATCCCAATCCCTGAGTACCTCCCGTTACCAGAAAAACGCGACCGCTGACATTATAACCAGGTGGTGATAAGGGTGGTGTAAGCGTTGCTGAAGCTTGTGTAGTGGTCATCTTGTCAATTAATTTATAAGAGCTTTGCTTACTTTTCGACAAGAGAAGAAAGAAAGCATGGAAAATGAATCGAGGTACGATCAAAAGATACCAATCGAACGAGTTCGAGGAGGATAGGGTTAATACTCAATTGAAGATACGATAACATGGCAAAATAATGAGCACAGGAACCATGAAGACGAAAAAATAATAATATAATATCGTAGCCGAACTATGCTGGCACTCAAATCAAGACTGAAAAAGGACGCAATTCAGGAGACGAATAAGATAGAGACAATGATTACACGTCGACAAAAAAAGCTACGACTAGCTAGACTAGTGTAGCAGCGCATGCAGGAATATGACGATTAGATTAAAACTGGGAAAGTCATTTTCAAACAGCCCTATTCCTAAAAGGAGCTGAAAATTGTTCTTTTTTTCTTTTTCAGAACAATCTCAGTTTTAACAATGACCCTGAATCTATCAGGTTCCTTCGATTTGGGCTGCAACAACCAAGAGTCGGAAGGATACGTCGTCCTCTAGCTGGTCATAGTCTCGAGTAAATTAGTTGCACAGTTTCAAGCGAAAGCACTTAGCTTCGTTTGCTTAAAAGCTCATAAATATTTCAAAAGCTCACAAATTTGATTCTCATCATCAATTAAATCAATTCAGAAATTAATAGTCCACACCTCAATGATGACTACAATTGACGATTTTACCGACAATGCCAGTGCAGTCTTTAAGGAAGAAGACACCAACGTTCTTAACGAACTCTTTCTCCTCAAGAGCAATGCTGCATCTTCCAACCGGAAGTTTACGGCCTTGATGACCTTGGTCCTTGCCTTGTTGCTCTCGACCATGGGCATTTCAATTGGTGCTCTCAAACATGCTAAGGGCGGTGTGATCGTCGATGAAGGTTCAACTCGCCTCATGACCAAGTCTGGTGCTACGGCATCTGCCGTGTCTCTTGGCGAGAACTTCCAGTTGCCTGTGTTTACAATTCATCCCTGGATGATGAGCGATGACTCCAACACTACTACTCAAGTCTTTCCCCATCCATACGTTTGCGTTGGTGTTGAGACAGCCTCTAGGCTCTGGACCTCGGTAATGTTTGGTATTCATACCAATGCCATTGTTATTATGGCCAAAGAAGGCCAAGTTCTCACTGACGAGAATGTCGAACAGTACGGCGTTACTTTTACCTATCAAGGAATGAAACAAAACAAAACTCACTCTTGTTTGTATACTATTGGAGAAGATATGCTTGTTTGCTTGAATTTTGTAAACCCACGTTGCGGCGGCACCGAGAAGATTCACTCCATTACAGACTCTAAATTCAATCGCCGCCAACTCTTTGAAGAAGTCGTCTATCCCAAGAGTCCGTTCGATGATCGTCATTTATCCTTCCAGGAAGGCGATGAGTGCCCCTATGGCCACTGGTGCGACGACTTTGCTGCCATTGAGCTTGTCGGTAGCGGGTGGTAGGCTCCGGCTGTTCTCAACGCTTGCTTTTGCGGAAAAGCAATGCATAAAGAAGGAACGAAGAATTTGCACAACGAAAGTCTAAAGCAAGTTAAAGTGTAGACTCCAATCTTTTTCCATCTTAGCTAGACTAGCAGCTCGAATATCTAGTAATAGAGTGGATACTCCGGAGTACAGCAACTATTTTGGAATACTAGCTTAGTGCTTAGTATTCAAAACAAATCCCAAGTATTAATAATATCGATATTGGCGTGTAATGTCACGACGGACAACAATGATGTTGTCTAGTAGCATTCTAGCAGCAGACGACGGACAACAATGATGTTGTCTAGTAGCAGTCTAGTAGCAGACGACGACAGTTGTTTACTGTAGTACTGTCTTTGCATATTTGCATACAATAATGGTTATCTGTATTGGTATTACAGTGTTTTGTTTTATCGTCGATTGTGGCATCCGTTGTGAAAGTTCCAGTGCATACTTGTTGCAGGAAACGATACTCTTACTAGTAGCAACAAGTTTTTAAAGCGCTGCGAGAATAAATGGTGCGAACGTGCGTTTTACCTGTAATGCGAAATAGCAATCGAACAAGTTCGTCATTTGCACTCAAACAAAAATACTGTGGCGAAGCAGAGGGACGACGGGTGAAAAAGAAATACAAATACGAGCACTGATGATAATAATGTAATCGTGTTTATGTACAAACTTCTAAAAAGCATCATCCTGAGAATTGTTCTCATGACAAAGATGTCGTGGATGGATTCATCCTATACAAAAAGGCGCTCCACCTGATCCTCTGCCTCTTCTTCTTTGGAAGACTTATACCGTTTGCCGGCAGAATCTGTGTCTGTTTCCGATTCATCAGCGGAGGTGGGACTCGCTACAACTCTTCCAGGAGCGTTGCATGGTTTGCTACGTTTCTTGCGGAACTGCGATGGTTTGTCAGCAGCAACGCTGTCACCAGGTGGTTCTTCCGTATACGTAGACGGTGATGCCTTTAATTCGCGAGGACCTTGAACGACACCAGTTTGTGATCCTAATACTAACTGCTGGACTTTTTTGGAGCCAGTGGCAGTTGAGTTAGATTTGCCACGAACATTCTGAGATGATTTACTTATCACATGGTCCTTGTCACTTGAAATAATGGAGTCTTTCCCAGATGTTTCGCTCGATGATATTACAGGACTTTTCCCGTACGCAGCACTCAAACGAGAAAACGATCCAGGCGGGGAATGTGATTCTGTGGGCGGTTTCGATTCAAAAATCAAAAGAGATTGACTTTGTCTTGAAGGATTCGTTAGTGTCAACGCAGACCGATCTTGGGCTTTGAGGACTGCACCTTTAAGCTGTCGGGAGGTTGCTCGATCGACCTCCCAAATGAATCCAACTTCGTTCAATAACTTCAGACGTTCTGGACTCAATCGTGACGACTGACCATTCTGCAAGAGCTTATAATCTTGGCGCTGAAAAATTAACCAAGAAACAGCGAGCAAAGCATCATGTTTGAGCACGAATGCGAAGAAAGAAAAGAGGACAACAGGACCATCTCCCAGGCCGAGAGAAGTTTTTCATCGCTGTCCGCTTACCTGTTTGGACACCTGAACGCACCAGGACAGACACAAAATGCAACGAGATAAGAAGAATCCTATTCGACAACATCATGACAAAAAGTGAAGAGTTTTACCTACCCAATTCGACAAAGTCTCGTTTTCCTGCAAGAAAACATAAAACCAGTGAGTCCATTGGCAAATGGCCTCCTCAACAGTACCAATGAAACACAGAAGTTACCTACCTTCCACCGCATTGGAACCTGGGCATGTCCATACTTCGACTTAAACGATGAAGTAGCGCAGATAAAAGACGCGTGCAGATAAAAGACATGTGTTTAGGTATGCATGAGGGGCAGCTAAAAGGAAAAAGAACAACGACGTACCACAAACTCTTTCAACTCCTCGAACCTGGTCTCCCATGTCACGTGGTTAGGATTAATAGTCGACCATTCAAATCCAATGTCCGCCAGTTTTTTGGCTCGGTCGAGTGTCATGGCTGTGGATCCGGACTGTCCAGAGGTGACAATTTTGTACTGCCTTCGTTGAGCTGAAACTGGGAGGTAGGCGACAAAGGATGAGTGCGGACAAACCGTGCAAAGTGAAATGGCTCGTTTCCGTGACCCGAAACAGAACTTACCCCAGGATCCGAGCGAGGGATCTTCTTTGTGTCTGCGATGCGAGTCAAATGCCGTTAATGGGTATGAACGTATGAACGAACAAGGGTGATTTAGATATTGAAATAGCAAAGCAGCACCTCAAAACCAGAGATCAAACATCAGCGGCTTACCTGTTGGGGACATTTACGTGGCCTCCGGGAATGATATGAAAGTATGTATGATGTGAGTAACGTTGAAAAAGATGGACGCCCCGACGCCCCGCCCCGCATTGAATCACACAACCATACACGGCGTGACCCCTGCAACCTACCATATTTTTTCTTGAAAGCCAATAAACGACTGAACATTTGGTCCCAGCGTTTGGCGTGCGAGTTGATTTCTTCTTCAGTTTCTGGTGCCGTCGACGATGAAACCGATACCCCACCACTACTCTCGTCGTTGCTGGAAACACGATTGCTTTCTTCCCGGTTTCGACAACTCATTTTTTGCGGCTTCTTGGCCATTTTTATCACACTGGAAAATAAACCGATTGCGAGGGGCTAACCCAATGAAGCTGAATTTGCTTTAATTGTGGTATAAGATGAGGTTAGCTGGAAAATTCCCACTATTGGTTTTGGTTTTTTCGTCATTGATCATCATTCCAAACATTCAATATGCGTCCAGAACCAGCTGCTTCAATATATGCGTCATCGATTACGCTTTATTTATACGAGATGCGGTAGTCTTTTAAATCATAATTGTAAAAAATGTGGTTCGTACGAGATCGCACTAAAGACAAATCTGATGTGGCGCAACGTATTTTGATGCATACATATTTGGAAACGCACCATGACGCAAAAACAGCTGTCCAGAAAGACCTGTTCGGGTGGTCGTTCCAAACCGATTCGTGTACCAGGCACTCGAGTAGACTACTAGTACTTTATCAGAGATAGGGTTTTATTAGTAAGAAAAATAATGATATTATTATTGTTATTATGTAGTTGGTCAAAAAAATTCTCGAAGATTTTGACGAGCAGACAAAATTGGACCAAAGTACGTAGTAACACGTCTTATTTTGCCAACAAACGCCATATCGCGGCAATAGGCTCCAACGCAGCTTCTGGTGTGCTGGTCGTTTGGTTCTACACTGTTCAAAATTAAATTCTAAAAATTATTGCGCTAGTTATTTTGATATTCTGATCAGGTTGATTTAGATCTTGCGCGCCAACCTCCGGTAACTGTAGAATTGAATGTCTCTGCTACTACTAATAACAAAATTCTACTAGCATATGTGTTGTAACAGTTCATTTTTATTTTCTGCCTATATTTGTCTTGTGCATATCTAGTCTGCGTATAGTGGCTATCGGATTGTGATTCATCTCATTTTCCAATTGCATGTACTCGAGTACTCATATGATAGAACCACTTCTTTTGGCTTGCTTTGTCTCTAATACTTTCATTCGATTGTAGTTTGTTTCTTCGTTCATATCCGGTTGCAACACTTTATCTGCTGGATCTGTTGCATTTTATTCCTTTGAAAAAGACGGCGAATCCATTTCTTCCAATTTGGCTTCGGTATTCCTGGACAGTAACATTCCTCTGTATTCTTGAGACGTTGGCTACCATGTGGTTCTACTGTGGCAACAGCCTCCTCGATTAGAATCGCATCCGATGGCAACGTCGTTCTGTTTTCGGTGGTATCTGACACTGCCACTCCTAAAGCGCTTCGTGCTACCAAGCAAGCCGCAATAGTGGTAGCTTGTACATGCTCGTAACCATGACGCACTTTTTTCAACACCCAATCCTTGTAGTAGTGTGTATTATTACTCGTGTCATTGATGGGGGACGTCGTGAATGGCTCTTCCATCCATTTGCATGCTCTATCTACCGTCTGTTGTGTCCAAGGATGCGCATGGTCATCCCATAGAGTGATCACCACCGTGGGGTACTTCTCTCTGGACGTCACGGTTTGCTGAATCAGACGTAACACAGTTTGAACCTCAGCAGGATACTGTCGTTGTACCGTAAAGCCAAGACTTCCCAGGAAAGCCAACAGCACCAACAACAGCTTCAACCCGACCATTGCTCGCTTTGTTGTCCTCGAAGCTTTTGGGGGTGGCAATCCTCGGCGTCGGCGTTGTTCTTCGGATTTAGTTGAATTGACAGGTTTGAATTTGCTTTTGCTGTTGGGCGCGTAATAGTTCGCCACGTGATATTGATTAGGATTCGATCTGGTGGTACTGGTAGTGACGGACGAATTGCTGCCACGGAAAAAGGTTGTGGTTGGTTTCAATCGTGCAGGTTCTGGTGCTTGGTTTTTACCACCAAAGAACCACGACCTTGATTCTTGTTCTGCAGCGCCATGATTTGTAGCTCTGTTACTGTTCCATTCTCCTCGTTGAAAGAACCACTCTCGTACAGGTTGGGAAGCTGATATTCCTTGACTGTACCAAGGCCGTTCAGTCCGTCGTTTGAGTTTTTGTTGAGCTTCTAGAAATTCTTGTGGCAATATCTGCTTGAAAGTGGAAGGATCCTTTTTCGACAGGGGTGCTGTTTTTTGCAAGGAAACGCTCGGTAATTTTGTTTTGGTATGGTTATTTTTGTTATCATTGTTGGGTAGTTTGGTCCTCTTGAGTTTGACAGGTGGCAAAATAGTAGTTCCAGTAGCTGGCTTCTTCTTTTGTAGACCACCACCACTACATGGGGCTTTCTTGAGAGGCACAGACTTGTAAACTTCCCCCAATTTGGCATTCGGGTCGACAGGTTGGGGAACGTGGTCACGCGGAACTTCCTGGCCTTGCTTGAGCTGTTCCCCGTAGCCAGTGCTTCTAAATTTGTGCGATTGTTGTTGATAGACTTGTGCTAGTTTGGCGTTGGGATCTTCCGGCAGTATAACATGATCCCGGGGAACATCAGCTCCTTGCTTGAGATTGGCACCATAACGTGTGGGTCTTAATTGCTTCCTGGTGTAATCCGGTGCATGGTGTTGTTGTTTATTGACGGAAGGAGATGAGTTTTCCTTATGGTGGTCTATTCCAGCGTGAATGAGACTTCCTTGACGGGTCGGCTTCAGCATGTCTTTCGAGTACGATACACGTTGTTTGAAGGATTCTTCTTCTCCTTCATAATCAGAATCATACTCGTCGCTGTCGTACTCAGTTACGGACGAGTCATCGCCTTGATCTTCAAACGACGAGGCCGCCGTTGTGTTCTCCCCTTCGGCATACAATTTTGCTTCGTTTAATTCCATACTATTATCATGCGGTTTCATCTGTATGATTGTACTGTGATTTAAGTTACGATGGTTATTTCTGTGCTGTGGTTTGTTTGCGTTTCTTTTTTTCCTCTCTTTGGTGGCCATCTTTGTCTTGGAAAATTTTGAATTCGCAAGGGGCAATGTGGTAACAGGGTTTTCTAAATATTGCGAATGCACCAAGAAAAAGCAAACTGTCAGCAAATGTGCGTCTTAACTGAACGTAAAAAGCTAGTGTGGAGACTATTAGATATATAGAGTAAATATAAATATTATGACTAGAGTATAGTGTGGATAGGAAGCAGGCATAGGCACACGACCTAATAGAGTAAGACCTAACTC
>Ga0100380_10002672_pt1 | contig 19160 bp, 8 predicted proteins | sample CryGeymeta201504_FD_80417 | JGI IMG/M metagenome (GOLD analysis project Ga0100380, IMG submission 80417) | Groundwater microbial communities from Crystal Geyser aquifers in Utah, USA - Crystal Geyser metaG 2015-04 | ecosystem: Environmental > Aquatic > Deep subsurface > Groundwater | place: USA... | reverse complement strand
TAAGCCAGTAGTGAGCTCCGTCTGCTGTGGCCGCCTTTATCCAGTAGTCTAGATTGTCGTGCTGTATCCGGAGACCAAGCATGGCGTCGCCTGTGCATGTATCAACTTTCCCGGCATCGTGCAGACGAAGAAACTTTGACACGTAGGCTTCTCCGTTTCGAAGAAGACCCCTCAGTTCCAGCTGATTGTCAGTGGAGCTCTCACCGAACACCTCCACAATACCTATTGCCGCTCCTCGGTTATCATCCGCTCTTGTGTCCGAAAAGGAAGTATCGGCAGACACAATCTCTACTCCGTGGTAGGTAGCCGAGAGAACCGCTGGGCAATCACCTGTGGGCTTATGTCCTACCACAACGCGCTGAATCTCATTTTGTAAGAGCCAATCAGCCACTGACGTGTCCAAGGGATCGCTAGACACTTTTTCAAAGACCAATGGATTGTCAATTTCTTGAGCAATGCGTTCTGGGTCCGTTCGTATTTGAGTAGCATGGTCGCTAGTGATACATCCTCCGTCCCCATAAGAATTGCTAACGATAGATCTTCCCCAAACAGCTGGCCTGTTCTGCAAAGCCATCAACGTGTCTCCTCCGCGAGAACTCCGGTCTGCGTTCCAGTACGGGCGACTACGATAGTCCTCCAATCCCCTTTCGAGATATTTATTCAATGCACGAACCCAGGCTCTCAAATTCTCTACAATTTCACCCGCTGGCGGTTTGCTGATGGGATTTTCAAATTTGGTGTCATCTCTGGGAATATACTTCATTGTGTTGCAGTCGACGGCCCCATGACAAAACAGGGTATTCCCAATGACAACTGCAACATTAGCGCATTCCATGTATTGTCTCAAAGACCCATTCGGGTCTTCAACCTCATACAAAAAGGACTCTAAAACTTGTTCATCAGTGATGGTTGATTTGTTTACACCCAGTAGCACGGACAGTTCCTCCCGACGAAACCGAAAAGTATTTGGACAACCCAAAGTATGATCCAACAAGTACTTTAATCGGTTTACTCGCGTATTGAGGTGTTCTAGAGATTTTGTCGCATTCATTTCTTGTTGCTCTTGCAGTTGTTTCTGTTTTAGATACTGCTCTAGCGTCGGCGCTGTCGGATCCCAATGAGGAGGGGGGATCGAGGAAATCTCTCGTTGCATATCATCGTCGGCTAGCTCTGCCGTCAGTCTCAGCTTATTCAAATCACGATTTCCCACCAGCAAATAAACTCTCTCGGGGTATCGCTTTTTCAAGTCGACCAATGCCCGAACTAAGCGAATATCGCCAGGACCCTTGTCGACAGCATCCCCTCCATAAACAAAGTAAGTGTTTGTGCCTAGTAAATCCAGGATAAGTGTTTGGGCTGTGCTCATTTCTTCTTGGACTGTAAGTACGTTGGACTGATCCACATATCGCAAAAAATAATCTGTATTGCCTTCCACATCCGTTACATAGCCCAACAGAAACTTGTCGTGCGAGGAGTATCCCTGGCTGTCTGGCGGCATGGCCGATGAAAACGATCGAAGGAGAGATGGAGACCGTTCAGCAGCACAAGTAGTAGTAGAGCAAGCGAATGAAATTGTCTCTTTGGGAAAGACAAACCAAATGAGGAAGAAAAGTACAAGAGAGAAAAATGGAAGGCGCAGCGGCTGCATTATGTCAGATTAAACTGACTGTGTTTTATCTGCCGCGGTTGATGTTGTTGCATCGATCATCATCTGTCTGGTCTGTTTCCCTTATTATTGCTACCAGGTACCAGGTACAAAGGCCTAAAATAACAGAAAGCAGCTTATGGATTTCACATTATCTATCGCCAGCCAGGCATTCACGATAGTGACTGAAAAGCTACCAGGTCCAACTGCACACAACATTATCGTCGCTCTGTGACATTAGACCTACTAGTCTACTACCAGGTAGTCTACGATAATTCACCTGGATAGTTGGGAAAGTGAAATTCTATTGCTGATCAGAAGCAGTTTTGCACGTTTGGTGACGAAGTAGGCCAGCTACTCTTATTAGTTACCATGGTATTTCTACCATACCTGGTAGTTATAGCTCTACCGGTACTTGTAGTGGCAGATTAGTAGTGTTTTCCTGCAAAATGTGCGTCCATAGTAAAATAGTCACGAGTGATGAATTGAGATTTCCGAATCTTTCGCCAGAGCAGGTGTGCTGCCTCGCGGATTAAAACGGGATTACCTTGCTCGTGCTTTGATTCGTGTTTTTCAGAACGTATTATTTTTTCGATGTACCTGCTGGTACCTGGTGGTACAGTAGTCTACTAAATAGAAAGCAAGTGGAAAGGATCACACAAAAGCAGTCACATAAAAAATTAAATCATAACTCTTGAAGAAAAATGGCAGCAAACGCAAAACAATCAACACGAACAAATAATCTCGAGTTCCAAGTTGACGAGACTGGAAGCGACTTTGAGCATGGTAGCAGAGGAGAAGTGAATGGAGCTGCAGTGGCCGGCGCCTGCTGTGGTGGCTTGTTGGGAGGACCCATTGGCGCCGTTGTGTTGGCAGCTGGTGCCGCTTATTTGGCAGCAAAAAAGGAAGGAGACGCCGGTGATTGGGCACGAAAAAGTGGCAGTACCTTGAACGAAGTTGGAAAGAAGGTCGTCACGTTCGAAAAGGAAAATAATATTCTCGATAAGACCACCAAAGGTTTGATCAAGGGAGCTGGCTGGGTCGAGAAACAATTTTCATCAACCAAGACAAAGCCATCACTTGAAACAGAAGCAAATTTGACTTCATAACCTATGTATTTAAGCATCGTGCCATAACAACATGTTAATTTTGTACACCTCTAGTTGTTTTTTATCGCGCCTTCCCTTGTTGGTGGTGTGCTCGGAGCTCGGAGTGAGCGCCCCGTGCGAGCATGAACGACTTTTCTTATCACCGAAATTCGGGTACATTGCAAAAGGTCCAGCCATATTCTACCACTAATCGCTGTATTTCGCGTTGAATTTTACCCTGAAGGTCGGGTTTGGATTCCCAAGGACTGCGACCACCTCCCAGCAGATCCATGGATTGTAGCAAGAGCGAGGTGATACTGTGAACAGTTTCCAGTGCCAACCACGGTTGGATTGGTCCCAGAGCATTCTCCTCTAAATAATTAGTAGTCTCCCGTTGATAGGTCCTCCAAATAATTTCAGCCTGTTGTCTATTGGCGCATACTTTGCGGCACAGTAAGAGCAATTCGAAACGGGGATCTGCCAATGCAGCTTCTTCCCAATCCAGGACGGATGAAATGCGTGGTAGAGACCGCCTTCCACCATCAGCACTGCTTCGGTTGATCGTAGTAGCAGCTTCTTCGGGTGTTGCAAAGATAAGATTTTGTGGTTGAAGATCCATGTGGCACAGTACCAGTGATGGAGGAGATTCTTGTAAGTATGGTACTTGCTGTGCTAACACCTTGATGGCCTCTCCCAGCACATTAACGGCTGCTTTCAAAACGACATTGCTCTTACTGGTGGTAAATGCCATGGTTTGTTTCATTTGTTCGTGTTCTCTTTGATAAAGATCGACCATTGTTCGATAGGTAAAACCATGACGAAGTGTACTATCGCTGTCTGTTGACGACGGTCTGTTATTAGTCTTACTATTAGTAGGCGGAGAACGACGCAAATCCCTTGTTTCCGTGGTTATAATATTATCGAAACAATAATGCTGGTGGTGCATGTAGGCGTGCAGGGGTAGAATCACGTTTCGTAACACCGTTTCTGTGTAAGCAACACATTCATCTTCTGGAACGCGACCCCACCGTGGATGTGGTTCATCAAATCCATATTCTCTCCTCGTCTTGACCATGGTTTCCATCCATGAATTATCGGGCCCGAAATTCGTAGTGGTGTTAAAAAGCATGGACTTTTCTCCTACGTAGGCCAGAACGGACCATGGTTTGTCGTTCTTGGAACTGTTCAAGTCGTGTTCCTGTTGTTGTTCGCTGCTATTGTTGTTGCTATCGTGAGAAAAATAGAGAACATCGGGTACGTTGATATCGGGAAGAGCCCTGCGAGCGATTCGGTATCCCGCCATTTCTGATCGGGCAATTTCTATGACCGGACCGTTGATGTTGCTATTGTCGTTGCTGTGAATGTCAGAGGATGACACTTGCACTTGCACTGCATTGCGATTCAGATTCCACCAACAGGATGATGCATTCCATTGTCGCACGACCAATCGATGATTCCCCAATTTCAAGGCTTGCCTCCATCGAATGGGCAACGCTTCGGTTGATGATGATGATGACGATGACGACGACGATGATGATGATGGTCGTACATGTTCGAGCAACCAGACCTGTTGTTGTGCCGATTTTAAATTGCGAACGCAAAGGTTGGTTACCGCGACTGTACCAAGAATGGATGTCAAGTACTCCTGTACGTAGTGTGGCAGAACAAGTGATGAGGCGACCGTTGTATTGCTACGATCTTCATCACCACTGCCATCATTGTTGTTGCTTCCTGTCGGGGCATGAAATGTTTCACTCGTCATACTTTGAACCAACTCAAAAAGTATTTTTTTACCAATCCCTTTTTCTACTACTACTTTTATAATATCATAAGAGTATTATTGCCTTGCACTTTTTCTGTTGCTGTTTCCACTTTCCACCAAGTCTCTTGGATGTGTGTGTGGGCATAATATCAGATAAAAGATATATGAAGAACAAAGCAGCAGTTGGATTCTCTGCCTACTTGACTCGACTACCCTTTCTACTTGTATAACCAATCTACAGCTATTTACTCAGAGTAGCAAGCAAGCTTCAATTATGTCGTTCCTTTCGATAAAGATTGCGAGTAAAAGTTGTGCACGACTACTAGTAGTAGAGTGGGAAGATGAAAATGGGGACTGTCTGTCTGTCTGTCTATCAGGTTATTAGGGGTTAGGGGATTCTGTTTTATTTTACTTGAGAGTTCGAACCCTAATGTACAATCCCTTCATTAGTACTAGTAGCTAGTAGTTGTAGTAGTAGTACTGTGGCTGGAGTAGCTAGCTAGTATGATTGTTGACTTCATCGTCCCTCACAACATGGTTTGTCGATAGATCGTGATGATTATTTTTTTACTGCGATTGTCTTGATAAGTTCTTTCATGGAATAGTACTGTGAATTCATTTTCTGGTCTGGTCACACGTCAAACCAACTCTCTATTTTGATACCAAGGCAACAATGGACAACAGCAATAACAGTAGCAGTATTACGGGTGATCTGGAAGAAGATTACAATGAAAATAACACGGAAGCTACCACTGCGGAAATGGGATATTTGCTTCTTCCACAATGCTCGGTTTATCTCTCGCCACTTGCTTCTACTACTTCTGCTGACACTTCTACCACAAACGACACCACAACCACAAACACCACAACAAAAGCCACTACTAATAAAGAAAGCAATAATTCTTCTCATCAGCTAAAATGGACAACAGTGAATATTGTGTCTAATAACGGAACGCAAACTAGTTACGGAGAAGGATTGGAAGCTTTTACAACAACAACAACAACTTCTTGCTGTGCTTCTCCTCCTCCTCGTCGTCGTCGTCGTCATCGTCGCTGTTGTTCTCATTGTCACTTGGTACTGCACCAAAGAAACATATCAAACAATCATGATCATCATGAAACCACACAAACAACCACAGAGCCGCCAGAATGGACTTTATATTTGAACAAGGCACCACGATTTCAGGGAACTGTCAACGATATGATCCATCATAGGAAACAACGACAACAACAACCAGAAGAAGAAGAAGGCAACGGAGTTGACTGCTGTCGACAGAAGAAACGAGATGATGCTGCTTTGTGGTTGGGAGCTGTTTTGCAGGCACAAGATTACGGATACGTATCTATTCAAGATTTTCAAATACTAATAATGCTGAGGAATAACAAACAAGAAGAAAGAATGGCTGTAGAACAAGAAACAGATGACGCTCCTACTACCAAATCAATTTTCCCGCATCGAGCATCCCTTCTTGTCACACTATCCTTTCCGTCGTTGGCCACTACTGATTATTCTAAGACTATTGGGAAACGACGACAATCTACTATTCCACGATCCATCAGACCCACAAACAGCAGCAGCAGCAGCAGCAGCACCAGCACCAGCAGTAGCAGTAAGCCTCTGCCTCCCTCGGTGCAACTCATTTTGAGCATTATTCGTTGCGATTGGGAGTGTTTGGAGAAACACAAACAGCAGTTGCAAGAATGGGCCTTTTCATCGCAGAAGCAACAACAACAACATCTTCAAACACAGAGTGCCAAGGGGCACGTTCCGTCCACCTTTTTTCCATCCAAATTGTCTTTGGAAGAATTGTACGGTCGCATACGTGGATCTTCAGCTCACGTTGAACTACCAGCTGTAGCTTCCAAAGTAGTAGCACCCATCAGCAGCGCTTACAATAAAGAATATGACCAAGACCCCCATCATGATGCAGTACAGCTTTCCAACCTGCCCCTGGATATCGTAAGGACACAAATCGCACCGTTTTTGCGTGCCAAGTCATTGGATGCACTGAGGTGTTCTTGTAAGCATTTCTACCAACAATTGCCACAAGTCGTGTTGGGATTAAGGTTGCAATTGTTTCGACATCAAATCAAATCATTGCAATGGATGCGCCAACGCGAACTGCGGGCTCTGTCGGAAGATGACGCAACAACGACGACAACAACAACAACAACAACAACAACAACTAGTGGTAGTCATTCACGGACGTTGCCCAATACAAATATCATGGCATGTTTGGATGATGACAATGACCTTATTCGCTCCATGACGGGGGGACAGTCGGTGTGGTTGCGCCCGCGATACCAGAACTGTACTGCGTTGGATCGAGTAGACTGCAAGGGCTTTCGATTTGATCAGTTCACGGGAAACGAGATGAATGAGGGCGGTACGCAAGCTGGGAATGATATTTTGGCGCGGAAAGCGGCCAGAGGCGGTTTCCTGTGCGACGAACCTGGGCTTGGAAAAACTATTACAATTCTTTCGTTGATACTTCAGACAATGGGCCTGTCGACCGAAAGCAAAGAGTCGGATGAGACGAGTGTTACAGCGGTGGACTGCCACCAGAAACAATCAAAGTGTGCACCACAACCTTCGGACGACGATATTTTTCGAGCCTACTGGAAAGAACTAGTTCCTCTGGAATTTCGACGAACGGAGCTCTCACGCCTAATGAATAGGCTCAAAAAATTGGATCTTTCTTCTTGCTATTTTCTGCGACCGATTGATCCAGAGCGCGACGGTTGCGATGACTATTTCGATGTAATCCAACATCCAATATGTATCAATGATATCTCCCGCAAGATATCCTATGGTCTTTACGGGACCGACAACTCCAATTTCGATTTGTTTGTGGCAGACGTAGAACTTTGTTTCAGGTAGGCAGAGCAACAACAAAATACTAACCATATCCTTCGCTTGTTGTTGTTACTAACACTACTTCATCCCCGTGTTCCTTTCTTTTTACTGCGCAGAAATGCTATGAACTACAATCCTGAAGGCCACGAAATTCACAATGCAGCTAAAAACCTGTTGAATCGTTTTCACAAGGAGTTGCTTGTACAATTTAAAATGGACCAGGTCGGGTCTTTAAGATCATCCGCGTCCAACACTTCTTTGAAGCCGAATTCTTCCGTTGCTCTGCTATTGCAGCGAAAGTCAGAGCAAGAGTTCCAAGAGTCGCTCATCCAATCATCCACAACGCTCCTTGTTGTTCCAAGTGTTTTGATCGAACATTGGGAGGTAAGACTTCACTACTGCTACTACGCTGTGCGTTGGCACGGTTGTTCAAAACTATATCGCTGACATTGATGATTTTTTTTACCTTAACATCATTAGGAGCAAATCAAGATGCACGTTGATTTTCAATACTGCACCCCTGTCAACAGAGTACCTCTGATCTATGAGTATACGCCAACGAGAAAGGCGGCGCTCGGATTGGAGGAAGCGCTGCGACTTTGTCAGGTTGACAACACTCACTTCCCGTTGATTTTCGTCGACAAGGGTGGCACTCACAAACTGCCATCTGCAGAATTCTTGGCAATGTTTCGCATTGTTATTACGACCACAAAACGTTTTACCAATGAATGGAAAAATGGCAGCTTCCAGGAGGAACTTCAGAGGAGAGAAAATGAGGAGGGAGTCCGTGATGGCAAGCATGTCAACTACAGGCTCATGGAATATGGTTCTACTGACGAAGAAGCTTGCCCGTTACTTAAGATCAATTTTCTACGCCTGGTTGTAGACGAAGGTCACACCATGGGCCGAGGTAAGGCCAATTCGGCAATTCGCTTTGCAGCCTGGATCACTGCCCAAAGACGCTGGGCAATGACTGGTACACCAACACAGCAAACGGCTTCGCAAAATGGGCTCAGCAATATGCTCAATTTAATGCAGTACGTACAACATGACTTTTTTACACCAAGAAAGTCTGGCGACGTGACTTGGAAGCGGCTTATTACAAGAAGCTGGAAAGATGGCCATCTTGCTTCTTTCTTTCGGCTTCGCTCCCTGCTGTCACTTTTAATGACCAGGCATACGAAAGTGGATATTGAAGAACTATCTCTTCCAATCTATAACACTTCGTACATTCCGATGAGCCCTCTTGAAGTTATCACTTATAACACTCTTGTTAGTGCCGTTCAACAAAACCTAAAGCTGACGTCCATGGAAGGCAGTAAAACATCTGGCGAGCAAGACAGCCTTCTGTACAGAGGCCAGGCAAAACATGCACAACTTGCGTTAACAAATATCCGCAGAGTGTGCACCGGGGGAACACGCGTACTTCCGCGCATTGAACACAGGCACTATGTTGAGTTTGTTGGCCTGTGTCGTATGCAGCATTCACTCCCTCACGACGTGGTTAGTGATCTCGAGCAGTATCTTGGAAGGGCGACAACAGAAGAACTCTCTAGATGCAACTGCTGCGGGATGTTGCTGAGCACCCTGTTAGTTATACCATGCGGTTGTTTAGTATGCACTGAATGCTTCGATGGAAGCAATGTTTGTGTCATGTGCAATAAGACATTCGACGTGGACGACTTCCAAATACTACAACCTGGGTTGACGTATGAATGGGTGAATACAGAAGATGAAGCAACCGCGGAGACCAGAGAGAAGAATCCACGTGCAGACCCGCCAGCACCTGTCGATGTGGTTACTCATTCTAACGTGAGAGACAGCAACAATAATTTGCTTGCGCTAGAAGAGAGAGGTGACATGCCTGTTGAAGGGGAGCAGAATATGCTGCCCTTGCGACCTGAAAGTGAACGAAGAAGGACAAGAAGACCTGGGGATGGTCATGTTTGCGAATATAGTAGATCATTCACACCTGGCAAGTGCACTCTTTGTTTTGAGGTTCACAATTCGTGCAAGCTTGTCAATGCAGATTCGTGTTGCCAAATCTGCTTTCTCGAGGCAAGGGATTGTCCCAAGGAAGAAAGCAAGTCCTACTTTCTTGTCAACAAACTATTGGGATTGTATGAAGAAGACCAGAAAAAAGTGAGAAACTTCGTTTCCTTTACTGGTGATAGGAATTCTGCTGGAGTAAAAGGAAGTCATCGTCGGTTAAAGGTAATTATCTTCTCGCAGTTTCGAACAACGTTGAATCTTGTTGGAGATAGATTACTTCGGCGCTTTGGCACAGCTTGTGTTGCCGAATATTGGGGTAGCTACCGTTCAGCCGAGCTACTCAAATTCATTCATGACCAGGATTGTTTTGCCATGTTACTCTCAAAAGATGGGTCGGAAGGTCTTGATTTGAGCTTTGTGACTCATTTGTTTTTTCTTGAAGCCATCTGGGACAAGTCCTTGGAACAACAAGCTGTGGCGAGAGCGTGGAGAATGGGCGCGACTGGTCCCGTTAGAGTCGAGACGCTACTGGCAAAGAACTCTGTGGAAGAACAAATGTTCAATCTGGAAAATAATCTAGCAGCAGTCGTCGAAGGTAGATTGGCCGTGGACGAAAACAAAGTCACAGGAGATGTCCTTGCAGCTGCAGAAAAGCAAAATGGGACAGACTACCAAAGAGCGAAAATTGGGCATTTCCTCAAGTCACTCCGATTGATTCCAAAATTAGAGCTGTGTCCATTGGTTGCACCAAATGAAGTCGAAGAACGATTCGGTCTATCCATATTTCCCGTAGAGGAGGTTTCAGCACAAGAAAAAGCTGAGGCTGAACCGCCATCGAAAAAGCAAAAGAAGGCGCACCGCCAGGTTCACTTTATTTTACCAGCATGACTTAGCTGCTATATCTTTAATTGTAATCCTATAACATTCCGCCCAACGTTGTTTCATTGAGATCGGACCAGTCCATTCGTCTTATTTTGGTAATCAGTCGACTTAGCCGTTCCATGGCTATTTCCAATACGTCTGGCGATACCCAAGCATAGCAAATGCGAAACATACCAGGTGTCTTCTCATGTTGAGATTCTCCTGGTGTCAAAACGATTCTGGCATAATTGAAAATCAAATGGCTCAGTTTCCGCTCCCATTCAAATGTCTTCTGCGGTAACAATGATGATAAATCGATGTAAACAAAAAGGCCGGCCTCTGCCGGAACATACGGCACTACCATTTCTTCCAATTTGAGAACACAAATCTCATAGCTCCGCCGTAATCGATCTCGTGATTCCTGCAGAAAATGATCGACGAACGTATCATCTGTTAACAATTCGGAGACAACGTATTGAATGGGCCCGCTGACACAACTGAAAATGCTAATGTTGCTGGCCAACAGGGCTTGCATGAACATTTCATTTTGAGAGTACAAGACTCCCACTCGCAGTCCACTTGCCCCAAAGTCTTTTGACAATCCCCACACCATGTGTACATCCGTTCCAAGCTTATTATCGAGAACTTTAATGATGGACTGAAAACCATAATTTAGATTGTTTCGACTATGTAAATTGTTCAGATTGTTGTTGTTGAGCTGGTACTGATGTTGATGCATGGATTGTGGTTCTTGTCCTTCAAAGTTCTGCGCTGAAAGGGCGTGGATTTCATCCACAATAGTGTGAATGTTGCGTTTGCGAGCCCATTGAATGGCATCTCGGAGGACGTATGGTTTGTACACCACACCAAGAGGATTGTTGGGGTTTGTCAATAGAACAAATTTTGGTGTCAGACCTTGTGACATAGCTTGAATGTATGCCAAATTGAGATCTTTCTCTGTAGGCCCCATGGTAGCGTTGGCCATCTGAAATCCAAAAGGAATAATCCCCGCCAGCGATTTCATATCACTGTCAAAGCGGGCATAGTAAGGAGCCGGGATCAAGCAACATTCACCAGGTTCACCAAGGATAAAGAAGAGATAATGTAGTACTGCTGCACATCCACTTCCAATGGCAACATGCTGAGGCCGAACATGTTGCAGTGCCTGTTCCGGCTCGAGGTTTGGCTCCTGCGCAAATAGGAATCGTTTGGCCAAGAAATAAGCCACGGCATCTCGAGCAACTGGCAACCCGAGAAAGCTGTTGTAACAGTAAACCGTACTGTCGGAAAATGCTGCCGTTGCGGTTCCAACTTGCATGAGTCTTTCCGCCAGCACATCCAATACCAATTTATTTTCAGCAACACACATTCCTATATGTCCTGCTGGATTGCGAATCGGATCACAAGCGTTCTGCAGCGATTCCGTATCAAATAATTTGTCAGTGACATACTGTAATATGTATGTATATATATATATATATATATATATATATATATATAGTAATAATAATAGAACAAGAGTACAGTAGTACAGGGAACACCCGAATTTTAAAAGAAAGCTCTCACATCACACTCACGTTTAGACAGTACATGAAATCTTCGAGATACGGGACCCGCGAAGATTCCAATGCTAGGACGCCCCTGCTTCCGATCACTCCTTCGGCGGGTGTTCCCTTTACAACGGCAGCCGTGGCCGATTGTGACTGCCGCTTGTCGGCGCCCCAAAGTCCCAACGACCTCCGTTGTCGTTCCTTGTTGGTAAACCATCTTGCTGTAAAGAAAAATATACCCACAGACAATACGAGAGACGTCGTTTCCACGGATAACAATCTGGACGACGAAGATGAAGGCGCCATGGTGCTCTATTGGTGCTTTACTGTCTCATAGATCTTTTCTTCGAACAACGATCGGATAATCAAACCACACTACACCACTACACCACTACACCTGTCCATTCGTATCAAATAATTGGAAATCAAGATAGTGCTGCTGTCTGTTATGTCGGTTATATATACACACTAAAATAGCGTTGAACAGAAAAAATTGTAGAAGGAAAATGTTTACTGCACCTTTCCTCGTGTGACTGTTCGCATCAAGATAAGGGTGTCATGTGTCATGAGGCCTCAAGGCGATGTTGATGGATGATGCGCATAATCTTTGAAGGTCGTCGATCTTGGCTTTGTTGTTGATTGATTCCATTTAGGGATAAAGATTTGGAGTGAACTTTGACAGTGAAACGTGCTTACCATTTTCATCCAAGATTCTAAATGTCACAAAAATATTGTTATTTTTGGCGATACTTCATGTCATCAAACGAAAAGGACAAAACGAATACTCGAGTATCTACTGTATTCAACCTTAAATCACACATAATCAATCCAATTCATCCACCAACGCATCAATTGATCAACATCTACTATTAAAGAAATGGGCGCCACTCTCAAGTATACACTCCTGTTTGTCTTGTTCTTCTTGCTGGCCGTAGCTGCCGTGGCGAGCTTGGCCTTTTTCTTACGCAAACTTACCGTCGAATATGCCAAGGCCGAAGTACCCGACAAACAACACTGGTGGCGATATGCCGTGCCCACGTTTCTGGTACTTTTCACTGCCATCTGGCAGGGCATGGATGCGAGTATGTTCAACTTCCTTTACTTGATCGTCGCTTGTATCGGAATCCCGTTCGCAATTGCATATTATTCTCTCAAGGAAGTATTGGAAAAGAAGAACGAACGTCTGTCCATGTTGCTCGCCCTTTTGTTCCTGGTCAGTGCTACCATTTATGCTGCCGATTGGTTCTGGCATTTTCGCAGCGCACACGCCGCCGAAATGGATGCAGGAACGTTTGAGAACCCCCACGTCTTTGCGCGCAACTGCTACATGATTCCTCTTTGGCTGGCAACTATTTTGTTGGGAGGAACTGCCGGATACCTCTGGCGCAAGGAAGGTCGCAAGGAAAATGAAGACTTCTTGCCTTCTTACTATGTGACTGCTTAATCACATTTTTGTGCCATGTCTCGTATTGTAGCTATGTGATGGCCATAGCAACTTGCAGCAGTATCTGTTCAAAGTAGTGTAAGCGAAGAAGCTCAAGGGAGTCAGCCAAGCCAGTCTAGTTTTTCTTCAAGCCAGACCGAGGGAAATGATGAGTAGAGCTCTAGGGAAAAGGTGAGACTGTCTGATAATGTGCATACTAGACCGGTAGATAAGTATTCAAGCAATAATCTTTTCGGTTAAATAGTATTTGAATTACTTTCAGCTACGTATCCTTTTCAGAAAATGATGTCTTTTATTACGGTAGAGATCGAGATCGAGATCTATTCACAGCTGTTTTTCAGTCCCTAGACGAAAACGTTAACCTTGCTGTACTTCTTGACGCTTTGACTTCTCATTTTTTTTAGTATTTTTTAAAATCGGCAGATAGACGGCATGTGTGGTGGCATCAGGTGTTATGCTTCATAACCTCCTCTTCTATATATTATTGAATTTTTTGTAGCTCCGAGCACATACAGGAGTTCATCTTACAGAGTCAAGCGGGTTATAATCTATCGAAGACTTTATTTGCAAACCAATACTTTCGAAGAAAGATCAGAGTTATGACTTCCAGTACAGGCCTTAAGGCATCCTTTGATGATAGCCATCGTTCGGACGATGAAGAAGATGGTGAGTACTTTGCTACCGATCTCCAGATCCATGAGGTAACGCGGACTCTAAATCTTCGCGCTGGTTCTCAGCAGACAATCAACAGCCGTCATGTAGAAAAGGAAATGACGCTTAACAAGCTCAGGCTGTCGGAAGTAGCGATTGGAAGTGACTGTTTAATTGGTAGGGAGCGAGAACTGTCGATACTTCATGATTGTTTGGTCAGAATTTCTTACGAAAATAAAAACAGAAAGAACAAAGAGCGACACGTCGAACTGGCGTTAATTCAAGGAAAAAGTGGTACAGGCAAGACAGCGCTGGCGATGGCGTTAACAAAGGCGATTGCTGCCACTCCTCGTGGAATAATGGCTTACGGAAAATTTGGTCTCATCGCCGGCGAAAATCCGGATAACAGTGAACCTTATTCAGGACTTGCCATGGCATTTCAGGACCTTTGCGACAAGATGTTGGTGATTCAAAGGAAACATTTGGGGGGTGCAAGGCATTTACAGTATTTGGATCAATTCTGTGACGAACTCCGCAAGGAACTTGGTGATCGATTATACCTTGTGACCCACATTGTTCCTGGTCTGGAGAGTCTGTTGTTTCCTGATGCAAATGATGAGAACAAAAGCGACATCGAGAATCCTAGTATTGAAAATATAAACCGGTCCACTTCGCGTGGTACAGAGAACGCTGAAACAATCCAAAACCAAACAAGGTTTGCCCTTCAAACGTTTGTTCGTGTCCTCAACGCTTACATGGCCCCATTGGTTATAGTTGTTGACGATTTGCAGTGGGTAGATAAGGCTTCATTGACATTCATTGAAGCTCTATCGAATGATAATGAGTTATACGGCATTCCCAACAAAAATGGAGAGCGCCATCCATCACAGGGAGGGATGATGATCATTGGTTGTTATCGTTCTAACGAAGTTCAGCCAGGACACCGACTAACCAGGACAATTCGCAAACTGAAAGCCAAACCAAGTTCAATAAATCTATTCCCTCAATCGAGCGAAAGCAATACCGACGCTTTAAGCGTAATCCCAGCTTCATCCGTGTTCATGATTACGGTTATTACTGAGGTAGAGGTTGGCTACTTGACGCTTGCACAAGCAAATCAGCTTGTCATGACTCTCTTAGCCATCGACGACGGAGAGGCTACCTTGCAGTTGGCTAAAATCTGCCATAAACGTTCTCTGGGGAACACATTTTTTATCATTGAATTTGTTACTATGCTTGAGCGAGAAGGAATGCTCTCGTTTAATCTTGGTTTGATGCAATGGCGTTGGGACCTCGAAGAGATTGAAATGAAGACATCAGCGACTAATAATGTCGTTGATCTACTGAAATCGCGCTTAAGACAGCTATCGACCGAAAAGATACATTTTTTGAAAGTGGCCGCTTGCCTGGGATCGCAATTCGACCAGGCAGCCCTCGCGTTGGCATGGGACGAAAGTAAGCCATACAGGTCAGCCAATCATTTACTCATGGATGCATGCATGGAAGGTTTTATCGAAAAGACGACACCGGCCGAATACAGATGGGCCCATAATACGATTCTAGAAGCCGTCCTGGACTCCATGTCGGCGTCGGCTCTCGCGCAAATCAAGTCGACCATTGGGTACGCACTGTTTCAAAAGCTGTCCAAGAAACAACTGGAATTGCAACTTTTTGTGGTGACTAATCTTTTCAACAATTGTTCACCAGAGACACAAGAAAAAGTACGATACAAATTGATTGATTTGAATTTGAGATCGGCTGAAAAAGCAAAGAAGTACTCTGCGTTTCAGAATGCGTCGCATTACTGTCAAACTGGAATAGCTTTGCTTCCCGAGGATTGCTGGATCAGAAGTTTTGACGAAACATTGCGGCTCTTCTCTTTGTCTGCCGAAGTTAATCTTTATCTGGGAGATATTGAACTCATGGAGGAGCGTTGCCGTCGAATAATACAACAAAAGAAATGCACCATTGTGGATAAACTACGTGCATACAATGTTCTCATGGACAGCCACGGAAGTAGCGGTCAGATGCAGAAGGCCCTTGATCTAGGCTTTGATGCACTGGGGCAACTGGGTTACACTGTTCCCAAGTATGCATGTGCGGTGACGGCACTCTTGAAGCTTCATAAACTCCGCGCCCACCCAGTGTCGAAAGAATCGATTGCTTCTCTCAACAAAATGAATGATCATAAAGGTGCTATCATGCAGCTCCTGTTCCGGTTACAGGTGTACTTATATTACCTGAAAGAGGCATCTCTCTACACTATAACTTGTATTCAAGCAGTCGAATGGACCATGCAACATGGATACAGCGAGTACTCGCCTGCCAGCTTTGCCTCTGTCGGCATCGCCATACTTGGGCACTACGGAGATTTTGAAGTTGCAGCGCTCTTTGCCGAAAGTGCGTTGTTCATTTCTGAAATGCTACCAAAGCGCCAAAATCCGACAGCATCCAGAATCTGCTACACTACACTCATGACTCTGGCATGGCGTCATCCTATTCAGAGTTTGATGAAACAGATGCAGCACGGCTACAAGATTGGAATGGTTTTGGGTGATACTGAAAGTGCTCTTTGGTGCTTAGCATTTTCTGCTTCTTTAAATTTTATGGCGTCGCGGAGTTTAGCGGAACTGGTTGTTGATTGTGAGCGATACGTCAACCAGATGGAGGAGAACAATCGCAATCTACAAGCCGACTTCACCAAATGTATTTGGCAACTTGCCTTGAACCTGTCTGGAGAGAGCTCGAACAAGCCACTTAGTATTGAAGGAGAGGCGTTTAAGTTCATGAAAGAATTATTGATTCGGAAGCAGGCATCAAAAGTCTCGCTCTTTGGTAGACAGCTCGAGTTTCTGCAAATGGCACTCTGCACTTTCTTTGGAGATTACATGCATGGTGCCGAGCTTGCACTGGCAACAACGGTCAATTTCTTGAAGGACCTTCCAGGAGTCATCAATGGTATGACAGACATATTTTACAAGGCTATCTGCTGTTACCACGCCGCACAGACAACACGCAATAAACCTGTAAGATTTCGGTGGCATGCAAATCACTTCCGATCTATCGTGCACTCTTGGCTCAAGAAAGGCAACCCCAATGTTCATCATTACAGCTCATTTCTCGATGCGGAGCACGCTGTGTTGACGAAGGATAAAAAGGGGATCAAGGTGAACTACGAAACGGCAATTGTGAATGCTGCAAGAAGTGGATTCTTGCAAGATGCTGCGCTTGCCAACGAACGATACGGTCAGTATCTTTTGCGGGTTGAGAAAGACCGGTCTGGGGCTTTGTATTGCATCCAGGAGGCACTACGATTCTACCAGGATTGGGGAGCTTTCACAAAAGAGAAAGCACTAAGGGAAGAATTCAAAGATTTGTTGGGAGGGAAGAGATGAAAAACTACGGCGGTTGTTTTGTGTTGAGATTTGAAAATTAACCTTAACTTTATTAGACATTATCTTCCTACCAGTACCCTAAAAAAGGACTTTTAATAGAACAAATTTGTCATATCATTTCTATCTTTCTACATCAGGAGAAGTCCATGTCCATCAAATCGGACGCTCCAAAAGAACTAGGTTTCTTCGATATCACCACCACAACGCTACTATAGGATCTGTAGAGGCGTTCAGAACGCTTCTCGACAAATATCATGATGAAAGCAGCCATCTATCGCAAGTTTGATGGTCCAATCCGAGTTGAAACTGTGCCGATTCCAAATGCCTCAGAAGATGGCGTGGTAGTCCAAGTTATGGCTACGGGTGTTTGTCGCAGTGATTGGCACGGGTGGAAAGGCCATGACAGCGACGTGATTGATCACGGACTTCCCTTTTGTCCAGGACACGAACTCTCTGGCATTGTTGTTCAAGTCGGATCTCGTGTTGGGAGTTTCAAAAAGGGAGACCGAGTGGCGGTTCCATTTATCCTCTCCTGTGGGTCGTGCCACTATTGTTGCCAGGAAAAACGTCCGACAATTTGCACCCAACAGCAACAACCTGGCTTTACGCAGTGGGGATCCTTTGCCGAGTATGTTGCGTTGCCGCGGGCTGATCGGAATTTGAGGCACCTGCCAAAAGCTGTGAGTTTTGTGCAAGCTGCAGCATTAGGTTGCCGTTTCACAACCGCATATCGAGCTGTGTTGCAGCAAGGACGATTGAAAAATTTAAGCAATGCTTCGGTGGCCGTTTTTGGTGCCGGTGGCTTGGGATTGAGTTGCATCATGCTGGCCAAGACGACAGGAACTGCCAGAATGATTGTAGCCATTGACATCTCCCGACAAGCTTTGAACAAAGCGCTCCAATTGGGCGCAACACATACCATCCAAGCGACCACAGGAGAGGAAAGCAACACGATGGTACGTCAACAAGTCTTGGATCTAACCAAGGGTCACGGTGTGGATCTATCGATCGACGCAGCGGGTTTCAGGTCTACCTGTGAAAATGCTGTGCATTGTTGCAAGCGTGGCGGTCGCATGATTCAAGTAGGTCTACCCATCGGTCATGCTCCCCCCGTAATTCCCATGGGACTAGTGGCGGGACGGGAACTAGAGCTAGTGGGAAGTCACGGGTTTGCTGCCGACGACTTGCCGGCTCTGTTGGAAATGGTGGCAACGGGTGCGTTGGATCCCTCACTTTTGGTCGAAAAGGAAGTGACCTTACAAGAAGGAGCCCAGGCCATTCAAGACATGGATCATGGCAGTCCTTTGGGAATTACAGTAGTGACTCAATTTCAGCATCAAGAGAGTCGGCTGTGATTGCTCTGTATCAGCTATTGTGTCATGTACTAACGACAACCAAATCCAGTCAAAATTCACGTTTCCGATTGAACACAAAACAGTGCTGTCGCGCCGTGCGAGCACGAGCAGGATTTCTGCATGCAATTCATATGCGATACCGTGCAGCAGATGCTGATATCCTGGCGTAGGCGATTGAAGCGAGCTCGCTATGCTACTAATAATAGAGCTAGCTAGCCGCTATAAATTTTGCACTCATTAGGTAGGCAGCTCCCATCATAATTTTAGGGTCCTATTCCACATCAGCCCACCACAGTACAGTACGGTACTCGAGTACTAGTACTACTACTAGTAGTACTCTACCTGTTCACTCAATAAGACGCGCACACGCTCTACCTCAACCACAAGACACTCTATGCGGCTGCAGGTTTGTAACTGAGGTATTTCTAAGGGTACAGCTGTATTATTTATCTCTCGAGCGAAAGCGGTTTGGAGAAACTCGGCAATTTACTAGGGCCGACCTTTTCTCCGTTCCGAGGCGCCCGGGTGAGAGGGCAGACCGCTAGGGTTGCTCTCACACT
>Ga0100380_10002665_pt1 | contig 19191 bp, 14 predicted proteins | sample CryGeymeta201504_FD_80417 | JGI IMG/M metagenome (GOLD analysis project Ga0100380, IMG submission 80417) | Groundwater microbial communities from Crystal Geyser aquifers in Utah, USA - Crystal Geyser metaG 2015-04 | ecosystem: Environmental > Aquatic > Deep subsurface > Groundwater | place... | reverse complement strand
CTAGTAGTATTATAGTAGTACTCTACTACTAGAGTCGTCTACTAGCTACACGATTACTAGTACAGTAGATCGCAAGATCCAAGAGTTAAGACAGCGTGCCAGTACGTATCCTACCGTACTACTAGTAGACTAGCTGTAGATGTAGATGAGAGATTATTAGAGAAGATGATGAGAACCCCGCTTGAAGTTCGCTTCTTACTACTGTAACCCTTTCTAAGTTAACCCTACTTTTTAATTTGCCGATCACTTCTGTCTCACCATTGATTCTTCAAGGAAAAACAATAGCGAAAAACAAGGAACACCACCATGTTAGAAATACGTCTAACCAACTTAACACTAAACTGTTTGCAAATCAGCCAGCAGCGAGCAGAAAGATCAAAGGAAAGAATGCCCCTAAAAGTTCCGAGAAAAAGTAGTGTGTGTCACTCTTGCTTACTTTTTGGGCTGCTGATATCAAGATTTGCTTCGCCATACGTCCCTAGTTTGCGCCTTCACCCGACAACTTTTCTTGTACACAGAAGTCGTCTGCAGAGTACTGGTTCCGGCGTAACCACATCATCACCCTTCTCACCTTCGCCGTCCAATGATAACAGTATCAATGAATATTCATTCTTTGATGAAGTCTCTATCTATGTCCGTGCTGGATCAGGTGGACAAGGCAGCTCGACGTACAAGAAGGCCAAAAAAAGTCAAAATGGCATCCCCGATGGTGGATCTGGGGGGCCTGGCGGAGATGTTGTTTTTAAAGTGGACCCAAGCCTGAATACGTTGGTCAGTTTTAACGGTGGCGGTGGCGGTACTGTCAATGACAAGTCGGCTAGCGCCAGTACTCCTGCTACTTCGACCACCAAACGAAATACACGACTCATGAGTTTTCGGGCCGACACTGGACACCCAGGAGGTCGTATGTATGATAATGGAAAACGAGGCGATGATTGCATTGTTCGAGTTCCGCCAGGCACCGTTGTGAGCATTGAACATGACTTTTCAATTGAACAACAGGTAGATTCTCTTGGGGAAGACTGCTTTGGCAAAGAAAGGAACGACTTCAACAAAACGAACACAGGTTTGAAGGAATTAGGAACTCTAAGCTTAGACAGCCCTTACCTTATTGTATCTCGAGGTGGTGCGGGAGGAGAAGGCACGGCTACTTTGAAAGGCAAACCAAAAGGTGCAACTAGACGGGGTCCCAAAGGTGGGGAGCGCTTTCGATTGCGGTTGACTCTTAAGATGGTAGCCGATATTGCTTTGGTTGGAGTCCCCAATGCTGGAAAATCTACATTTTTAGCTGCGGTTACCCGTGCTGAGCCCAAGATTGCCAACTATCCCTTTACAACGGTTGTACCGAACTTGGGCGTCTGGATCCCTAAAACTAGCGGTGGCGATGAGTCTGGAAAGAAAGAACAAACTTCCTGCGGCGACAAAGCCGCTGGAAGTACAGGTATTGTTCTTTGTGATGTTCCGGGACTGATTGAGGGAGCAGCTGATGGTGTGGGACTGGGCCACGCGTTTTTACGCCATGTTGAGCGTTGTCGTGTAATTTTACATCTTTTGGATGGAACCAACGATGATCCCGTAAGAGACTACGAAATGGTCAACCGGGAAATTGAATGCTACGGTACAGGTAGCTTGGCTTCCAAACCGCAAGTGGTCGTCGTCAATAAGATTGATGCCTGGGAAGAGCAGGGACAAGAGGAGTTTGAACGGAGAAAAACCGAATTGCAGAAAGCATTGAAAGATTCTATGAACCACACTCGTGTGATGTGGGTCAGTGCGAAAGAGCGCCAAAATATGGATGAATTGATGCTTAGAATGGCATCCTACATGAAAAAAATCAAGGAGTCTGACAACGACGAATGAAGACCTAAAAGGAACCCTCACTGACGCCGATGGCTTGAGTCGAAACTTATGGTGACGAATTTAGCTGTTATTGGCGTCAACGCCGCCTTTTGCGCGGCTGACAAGTTGTCTACACAAGACACTTTTCCATGCAAACGCCTCATTTTTTGAATCCAATTCGTTTCTGCTTGGAGCATCATAAAGTTGCAGATCACAATAAATTATTTATTTTCTCGGGTTCTGCTGGCTCATGACCTCTGGATGTACTTCCATACTGTAATTTTTAATCGCAGCGTCGTTTTGGTTTCAGGTTCTCACATCTCAAACATCTCAACACTTTAACAGTCTCCGAATACATCAAAACATTGAACAAAAATAATGACAAGTGCAACTTCTGGTCAGCAAGTTGGAAAGTTTTTGGCAGCCCTAGCATCAAAGCAATCAACACCAGGAGGAGGAGCGGCGGCTGCTGTTGGGGCTGGCCTTGGAAGTGCGGCTGCTTCTATGGCCGCCGCATATACACAGAGGAAGAAGGATCAAGAGAGTGGTGCTGCCGTAAAAGCCGAGGCGCTTATTCAAAAGCTCAATTTTAGTAAAGCCCTTCAATTTGCCGATGATGATGCCAAGGCCTATGCTGACCTGCAACGGAGCTGGAAAGATGCCGATATGTCGGCCGACGAAAAGAGAGCCATTGAAACACAAGCATTGGCTGTACCTGTAGCACTGGTAGAGTTATGCCATGACTACATTGTCTCCATTCAATCCTTTTTGCCCGACTGCAACCCCAATATTACCTCTGACGCCAAAGTCGGAATTCATACCTTGGCTGGCGCCGCAAGAGCTGCTTATCAGACCGTTCTGGTAAATTCGCCGCCTCTAGCAGAAAAGGAAAGGCTAAAAGCCTTGCTAATTGAGATTCGCACCATTGAAGAGGATTTGTTGGAAATGGAGCGCTGAAACGGAATGCATTAAAAATAACGAGTAAGAATGGATTTTGGCTTGGAAAGAAAGAGATCGCCATTGGTGTGCTTGTCGAAAAAAAAAAATGTGCTGCAGTATTAACAATAAATCAATTTTGAGCTACTTTGCCGACATTGAAAGGCAAAGATAGAAGAAGCAGAGGGGAGCGTACCCAGTAGCGACTTTTCTCTCAATAGTACGAACACAGATAGATCAGTGCATGTTGGCAAGCAAAGGATTAGCATGCTCTCTATGTACACGGCAAAAGCAAAAGCTTGAAATTTCCGTGCACATTTATTCAACCCATTTTTAACGTTATTGTTCTTCGACCTACACTTGTTGAAATTCCCAAAAGACAACAGTCATTGAGCCTTTATCGAAATAATTGCTCAGTTACACCCAATAACCACAAGCTATTCCCCACATGCACTTTCAAATATTGTTGATGCTGTTGCTGACAGTGTGCCTGTTCCTACGTGTGCTACCAATCAATGGTTCTTCCAAGTCGTTGTCGTTGGTTTGTGCTGCCGCAGTTTCTCCCCCCAACAAATCAGGAAATACGGAGCTAATAGATATTTCGACCGGCATGGACACTCCATCCTCTCCTTCATTATTATTGCTGTTGTTTGGGTCCTCGTGGACATCTGCTGTCAGCCCTGACATGTTAACTCTTGCCGATTGATCATTTTCGTCAACTTCAAAAATGAAATCGTTGAGTGTCGCGTGTTCATCTTGTTGTCCTACCAGTTCGTCGATGCTGATTCGACAGCAACAGAGATAATATTTCTGTAGAGCAGTACATCGGACAAAGAGAAGATTTTGAAAATGTGCGTGAGATAACGGTGATGTAAATGCAGCTTTCATAATGTTTATGGTACGTCAATTCAACTTTGAGGTTGTCCTACATACCAGCTTTAGGAAATAATCGGGCAGTCTTCTGCGCTTGCGATACATCAAGGCTAAAAGAACGCATACAACAAATCCTGCAATAACACTCAAATCGATCTCCACCTGTTGCTTCTGGGAATGATGATGGTGGAGTGGAGTGGGACTAAGAGTTGGCGCTGCTGTTGTAGGTAATGATGTCGAAGGAGTCGGAGCCACCCAAGTCGGTGCGATGGTCGTAGGTTGCAAACTACTGTTGTAGACAGTTGTATGCGTAGTTGTGTACAATGCCATTGGGTCAATTGCACTCTTGAATTGAGAGGAGGAGAAGGAGCCGTGTACGGACATGGTGATTGTTTATTTTTGGAGATGATGTCAGTGTCTTGCTGTCTAGCTTTGTTTTGACGATGTTATTACCAGTTACCACTCCTACAGTTCTTGATATTGTAGCTAATCTTTCCTGGTCTGATGTCGTCACGACACTGTCCTTTAGACTCAAGGAAATCTTTGTGAGTGGATTCTGTGTTTTGAAGGCTTGGTACAATGCTGGTATTGCGCGATGTTTGTCGTGGGTCGTGGCTATGGCTATGTTGTTGTAGTCTACTTGTTGTTAGTAATAATAATATTATTGTTGTTATTTACCCGAGTAAAATATACCCCTGTAACCCGTATTTAACATTCGAATTTGCTCAATTGAAACGATGTGTGACAGCTGGTCTCAAACTTGCAAGACTTCTATTGCTACCTACTAGTAGTAGTTGTTGTTGTGCACACTTATACTAGTAGCTAGCTGTGCAGACTAATTAGTGTGCACACTAATACTACGCCCGTAGCTAGTAGCTACTAGTAGCTAGACTGCTCGGACTACCATTTTTTGTCCGAAAATGTAATCTGAAAATATTATTACTGTAGACTATTAGTTTTCTAGTGGATGTAACAGATGCTCAAAATAACGAGGGGAATCTATTTTGTTACTTTTTAGGATAATATTGATCGTCGACAGAGGAGCGCCTCGCCTTCGCTTGCTCGGCGACAAACTCGATACTAAGAGCTATTTGGTGTAGCGTATTTTTGAGTACATACATGGAATGCTGATATTAAAAAATAGCTAAGTTGTTACTGTAATCGGGCTACTAGTAGAGTAGTCAACAGTACTCTTGGCACCTGCGTGTACCATAGATCAGATAGTCGTGATCCCAATAAATTGAATACTAGACTTTTTTCGCCGCCACCTAAAAGCAAGCAAAAAAGCAATAGTAGTAATTGGGACGCTCGGTGTGGCAGCATGCAGGTCTTGCAGAAACATCCCAGAAGCAAGCTAATCGTTCAGAATTAACAGGTACTCGTACTGCCAAATGAAAACTACCGAGGATGATTCGACGATACACTTTCAGTAGCGGGGTTTCAGTAGGACTCCTATCGACAGCAGCCAATCTAGTAGACTAGCTTGCCCCCCCCCCCCGTCTTGCTGCAGATTGGATTGTGCTGCAAAAACTGTAAAACAGCTTACACCTTGCTGCCGTCCGGTCGTCCTTGGTATCCAATCGTTGTAACCTCCTCTTCAACGTCTCCACATTCATTTGCACGTGTTGTTGCACTGGTTGATTCTCGCGTCACTTGACAAGATCATCATACACGCGAGAGTGAGCGTTCCTCTCCCGGGGGAAATGCTGACTGATGTATCTCTCTCCTCTTACAGAAACGCAGCTGGTACTAGTCTAGTAGTTCCATTAGTACTTAGCGCAGCCGGGTCGCTTTCCACGATTGTTTTATGGTTTGCGGGACACGTCGTGGCAACAGTTGTATCCGTTGAAACAGCTAATAGAGCAGTTGCAGTAGGAACATGATTCTTATTTATGCAATTCAGGGTACTGATACCAATAATACCAACAATAATACCAGTGGTACTACTAGTAGTACTAACACTAGTCTACTACTAGTAGTACTAGCTAGCCTACTAATGATGAGCGTACCAGGTACCTGGTATTCAGTAGTGCATCAAGCACTCGAGTTTCTCTTCTAAATCTTGAATTTCCCTTTTTCAATCGACCTTCTAAAAGCCTAAGTGATGTCATATTCGAAAAGCGCGGGCCGAATGGAACTATCATTGGAACAGTGTAACGTTCGGCAGCGAATAGCCAATACACTGAAGACTTGCAGAAATTTTTGTCAATCACGGGGAATAGATCGTTTTGCGGGACAAGTCTCTTTTAAATAATGATTGGCGTATGTCTAGGCACGAATCCTGGGGTGCAATTGGGTAGGTATATTACTTTATTTTAGCTGTCAGAATGTTTTCTTTTGCATACACCGTTACACGACCCTGAGTGTATCGTTTCGTAGGCATTTGTTGTTTGGAACCGTTATCGGCGAGGGACGTTAAAGCTCATATGCAAACGGAGCAATCGCTATGGCAAGTGTCGGTATCTTATCCGAAATATCCAAACAACAAACTCTGAAACTCACAATTTTCTTTTCCAAAAAGATAAAAAGCAACAAAGCTACGATAAAACTTTTTGTTCTTTCTTACCCCGTACTCTTAATTTATTTTATCTCAAGATGGCTATCGATAAGAACCCCACCGTGGAGATGATCAAGAATGTGCTCTCTACCATTGCCTTGATCTTTTCCATCACTTTGATCACTGGACTCCAGTTCACTTCCCAGACAGGATTGTCCGATCAGGTCCACCCTGCGCTTGCTGTGATCATGCTTTGGATCGCCGTCATCTGGCTGTCTGTTGTTGAAGGAGGACAGGCCTCTCTTGTTGGTCTTACCCCTGTCAGCCGTGATCTCTACAAAGACTCTCACCCTATCGCTTGGAAATGTACCGAAATGGCACACACTGGTGATGCACTTGACCGATACTTGCTCGGACGTCAATTTATGGTCGTCTTTATTGTTTTCACTGTCAACATCTCCGGAGGGCCCATCAAAGATGCCGAGTTGTGGGGACTTCCAGATATTATCATTCAAATCTTCCTTGGAACTGGATTGGCGATGATTCTTCTGACCACCATGGTTGGACAGCTCAACTCTCAAGTCAATGCTTCTCACTGCATGCTTGACTACCTCAATTCTTATGCCAACTACGGAACACTTTGTGTCGCCATGGCCATTGAATTCTCCGGATTGGTCCATGCTTCTTACGTCATCCAGATGTTGGTTGCTGCCTTGGCTGGACAGGAAATTGAATCCAACGAAGCCCCCAGGAACCCTATGCAAAACTTGTTCTTCTTCGCACGATGCTTCATCTCCATTGGTGTCTTGGGTTTTGCCTTTGCCATCACTTTGGCGGCTCTGTTTGAAGGAAAGACAACTATGTGGGAGTCTATCCCGCCAGGATTGTCTGTTGTCCTTTTCTTCGCCCTCATGGCCGTTGTCGGTATGTTGGAAGGTATGCAAATTGCTTTCTTTGCTGTCGCGAAGATCCGCAAGGAAGAACGTGGAGAGTCTATGTGGGCGAAGAAGACTTGCGCTCTTTTGTTCCGCGGAAACGGCTTCAATTTGTCTGGGTTTATGATCGGACGTCAGCTTTGCGTGGTATCCTGTATGTTTTTTGTTGCCCGTGTCACTTCTCTCGACATTGACCCCGAAGATCCTGAAACCGAGAACATGTGGGGAGTTTCAGACGGTACACAGAAGTTCCTCAACTTGGGATTCCTTGGAGCCCTCATCACCACTATTGTCGCCTCTATCGCCTGGCAGTTGGTTGCTTCTGCCTTCCCTATTGCCTTTCTTTCAAATCCCTTCACCTACATCCTGCTTGTTCTGTGTCTTATCCTTGAGGGAACCGGTATCTGTAACGGAGCTTATGTCATTGCCGCCATCCACAAGCAGATTGCCGGATTTCAGCGTGACGAGGTGTACATTGGAACTGCCGAGGAACGTGCCGAGAAGGCCAAGGCTGACGATGCCAAGGCTTTGCACTTGGGAGCTGGTCACATGTTGAAGCTTCCCGGTTTCGTCGATGCTCCCGCCCAATTGAAGCAGCTTCTTAAGAACGATGCATCTGTCCGTGACTTTCTTGAATCTTCCATCCAGCGAATGGTTGATGGAACTGACATCCAGGTCGATTCTGATAACGATGAAGGTCCTGCAGGAAAGAAGAATGCCGAACCTGAAGAAGAGGTTGATGTCTAAGCGAGTTGCACTGCAACGCGACTTCAGTCATGTCTTAGCAGCTACTTGCTGTGCATGAAGCTCGTCCCTCTTATTTTATATGTAAAAAATGGAACTCCACTTGGATTTTTATTTACCCCAAGTCGAAGATTTTTCTTGTGAACCCGAAGGCGAGAACGCCTGCACAAGTCAAATGACTTGTTGCACTCTCCTTTCAACTGTGACAACTAATACTAAATAAAGCCAACCTTCGTAATCAAACAACTCTTTTTACTTTTAAATAATGTGAACCAGCCCTTTTTCAATGGTTTTTGCAAATAAACTAGCAAGAACACTTGTAGCAGCTATCAAATTCGAGCTTCGTCGTATATGCACTTTTCAATTTCATTTGCAACTAAGCTAGCCAGGACACTAGTAGCAGCTAAGCTCTCAAGTTCGAGCTTCAATTGCGTGTTCCAAAGGACCCCTACCACGGTAACTAAAACAATGTACTCCGCACGATGTATGATGACTTCAGCAAATGAACAAAATCCTTCTTTTCTTTGTCGACCTAAACTGTACACTCATTCATTCATTCATATCCAGGAATAGAGTGGAATACCAGTTAGTTAGCTAAAACTTATCGCGTACTACGTTTATGACATTTTTCAATGCGCCGTGAATGTACAATACTCGCAATAGGAGGTGAAGCCCCAACCTGCTCTCTCCGCCTTCTCTGTCAGAAGCGACCTCAGCCTCTATTCAAGCCTCAAACTATTCTTTTCTTGAGGGGTATGTCTGAACGAGAAGGTGGCACACCAATTCGCTCGACACTTCTTGCCATCACACCCATTGTGTTTTTGAATTTGTTTTAAATTGAGAATCACAAAAGTAATCAACTCTCAATAATCGAAGTGAGGTCGCCTTCACATTCAGGGCTCGAATGTGCAGTACTGTCATATTCTTGTTTTCTACGAGCCGAATATTCCAATTTTCTGTAATATTTCCACGTCCTTGTCCACACAAATCTTGAGGTTCTTGACTGTCCTTTCTTTGTCCGTCCCACAGATCCACACACTGTGCAACGGAACCCTGCAACGGAAACAAATATGATACAGTACTGTTGGTCGACTCCTCGTTGGCGTTGGATTTTAGATTCAAAAACGCCAATACATGACTTTCACCGCCTTGTAAGGATTTGCTCCAAACTTGAACGTCCGAACTATGTACACGGGTTTTCATGGGTTGTACGATTGTTGCTGCCGCGTTGAGGTTATTCTGGCGCTGTCCAAGCGGAGATGTTACTCGGCATCCTACCACACAATCGGCTTGTCGTCGAGAAGCATCTTGGCTAATGGCAATTACATGTGGATTGAGCAGTATATGTCGGTACACTGCACTCATATTCCGAACATCGCCCGCTATAAAGAGAGGACTGGCCCACATGGCCCACATGGAGAATTGGAGTTGGACTTGATGTGGTGGCAAGGTATACGCATGATGATCGTCTCCTGCAAGTAACATGTCGGCATCATTATAGGAACCCAGTGGTATGCTTTGTAAAACTTGCCATTCATCAGCCCAGTGCATGGCTATTGCATAAATGGATTCCCACGTATTTTGGACATCCGCAAAGTTTCGCCACGTATTACATCCGGATTGATGGAACATTTTGGAGTAGGGTTTGTTGTTTTCTGGGACCTGGAGATACGCAGGCCAACTACAAGAGTACACGATTTTACGGCTCACATGCTTTAATGCTGTGCCGAATGCTGTGTATGTCCGCGCAAAGGCATCATTGCTCACATTATGATGATTGTTGTGCTTGTCTGCACTATCGATATTGCAGCCATCGTATTTTATGTAGTCAACACCCCATTCGGCAAACGTCCGGGCATCGAGTTCTTCGTAGTGCTGTGATCCAGGATATCCACCGCACGTCTTTATCCCAGCGTCAGAATAAATACCGAGCGTCAAATTGCGAGCGTGAACATATTCTGCCAAATGTGCAATGCCGCTCGGAAAGCGATCGGGGTCAGCAATCAATCGATGAGTATCGGGATCCCGTCCGCCTGTCTTGCTTGTCCAGCAGTCATCGATACTGACTTGCGTATATCCGGCTTGAGCGAATCCATGTTTCACGAGAGCATCGGCAATCGACATGTACAGATTTTCGTGTATGCAGTGTTGAGGATTTTCTGTGCAGTTGGTTTCGCAGCGAAAGCGTTCCCAGCTCATGAACCCCATAGGCGGATGCTTGACATCAACTACAGGATCAGCGCAGCATAATTCAAATGTTAGATAGATCAGTGGATATATACGCAATAGTGCTGGCAAAGTCGCCACGGCACGTTTAGCTAACTTGGACGGCTTCATTTTGTGATCTTGTACACAGAACACTGTACTACGACGAAATGATCTGTTTTCGTGAATTTTGTTGATCGTATGAAAATTCGAAGATTTCTTGTATCGTATCCTTAACGCTTAAACCAAACCTCTTGATTAGGTCATGAGCCGTAGTAAAATCAAGCAATCATACCAACCTACATCTCGTAGAGTCTACTCGATTTGACTGTCTAGTACTAGTAGTAGTACCTACAGTACTACGACTACTTGCAGACCTATTGCTTCTGTAGGCAGATTGGCCTTCTTGTACGGTACCAGGTAGCAATGACAAAAAGTCAGATTCTACAATTTTTAGTTTACATCTACAGTAGTACATACAATACCATGATTCTTCGATCGTCTTATATCCGTATTGGAAGGAGCATTCCTACCATACTATTGGTATGGTTGCTAATAACAAAACAGCAGATAGCGGGTATGACTTACATACTCCTCCGAGGAACTGGATCAAACTGTTTATCGGTAGATCCGTTACCAGGATCAACCATTGATATCAAATATCATTTACCAGGTATGAATTATGATCTTGTCGTTGATGTTGTGTTCAATACATTTGTCATTGCATAATAATACTTCTGTGGTTTGGATTAAGTGGTTGGGGAAAGGTAAACGGTTGGAGGAGGAGTTATGATTTCTGATTGCGACGCTCTTTGTGGTGAACCTTGCTCTCTGAAAAGCCGCACCTACTCACGCTAACTGCCACGCCTTGCAGATTTGAAAGTCAAAGATGATTTCAAAGAGGAAAAGGTTCTGGAAGAGGTATTAAATACCAAGGGTATGGACGAAGCAGAATCAGCTTTACTGCAGCGACAACGAGAGGTAGCCATTCAGCGAGTACGTTGTACTGGAATGGCATTGGATGATTTTTATTGTTCTGAATTTTTAAACTTACAAATTATGCCGTATCTTCCCGACCCAACGAACTATGTTGTGTGTTTATGGAATGTTAAATGAATAAACCTATTGTAAGGCACGACAAGGAAAAGATGTTTCCATTGCTATCAGCCAACGCGTTCGATATCCACCTCTAGACGCGGACGAACAGCCATCGTCCAGTACGCCCCGTGAACGTCCTCGAAACCAGCGTGAACAACCTACCGAGAAGGAGGGCAGCATAAAATTTGAAACCTCCTCCCAAGGTGGACCCGTTCAAATTTGTGTGCACTCTCTTTTTGCCAATAAGAATGAACCCTACCAAATTGGGATGGAGATAACAGAAGTCCCTGATTTGAGCCCGGAAGAATCCATCTACATCGAACTTGAACAAGTTGCCAAGCAAAGGGCCCTTCAAAATGAAGTCACTGACAAAGTACTGGTACATCTCAGCGCCTTCGCCAAAGAAATGATCCGCGCTGAAAATTTAGTGCGGACAATTCTCGCAAGTGCTGACGTTGTCAAGCAAGAAGAGACGGAATTCTATGAACATTCGCAAAAAATGGAACGCAGTGTTCGATTTTGGCCGATGCTGCAATTTACAATTATCTTTGGAGCAGCAGCGATTCAAGTGCGACATATATTACAATGGATGAAGTCGCATCATATTGTATAAGGAGTAGTTCAGCATCAGGAATAGCTAGTGGATGGGTGATCGCCAAATAGTTGGAGCAAGCATTTCATTCCATTCAGCCCTATTTTTGCAAACGGCAGCTGCACAGATAATAGTCAAATAATGTCAACAGCAGTTCTCCCAACATCCAACGATGTTGTCACCTCAGAATCTAAACCACGACCGCATTTATTGCAATTACACACTTTTAAGAGTGAGTTAAATATTTCCTTCATTAGGTTGCAGTCTATTTATACAAAGAGAGTGTCAGAAGTTGTCTTCGTCCAAATTTCCGTTCTCAAGATAGGGTAATTTACAAACCGAGAGGACGCAATTCATTTGGATTCGCACAACCGCTGTGCAAGCAACCCGTGGAAGCTATGGGATGTGTTGAAAGATGTGAAGATAAGCATGGTTTTATGACTCGTGTGGGATGGATGTGGTCACGCCTCAAAATTGATGGCAAGAGAATAGTAGGAAAGCATGCTAAACAACAAGCCTAAGATTTTTGTTCGACAACATTTTCCATATACCATTGTTGAATTTTCTTAAATCTCTCTTCAAGGTTGAGCTTTTCAATGATGTCTTGAACCTTTCCAATTTTTTCTGCCATATCATCTCCGTCTGCAGAAGGATCACTCTTCGGTAGACTCATTTGCAAATTTTCCCAGCGAGCTTCTCCTTCGCTACTGAACTGAATGCTGATTTTGTGATCTTCTTGCTCGATCTCACAAAAGTACTTGAAAGCAAAATATCCAGCAGTCAAGGCTGGCAAGAGGACATTGGGGTGGAAGAACATGGAGTTTTCAACAATAGGGTGCCCAGTGAGAAATTCCCAAGCGGCGAAGGCGGTAATTCCCAACATGGCACTGCGTCCGTGGCTGATTTCAACATCACGAAGTCCCTTGCGGGCGTAAGCGTCATCTCCTGCAATTTTTTCGTAAAGGTTCAATGGATCCCAGTTGCTGTTCATTGTGAAGAGAAAAATCAAAAAGAAGTAATCAGAATGACGTAGACAGAAAGAGTGAGCAATAAAGAAGGACGACCACGTTGGACTTACTAGTCTCCAGCGACACCATACTCCCAAACATCAGCCATGTCTTCGGCGTGAATAGCGCCCAACTTTGTACTGTCAACACGACGCAAGGATGTCTTGTATTCGAAAAATCCAAAAGCACCGAATGCAGCGACAACACCCAAAAACGTCAAGGGATTAAATCCATTGAGGACGGAAGGAGCGCATCCGTTGCCTTGGAGCATCCAATCAGGAGCGAGAAGCTCGGACATGGGCCATCCGACAACAGCAAGCATAGCCAAACGGGCATGACGGATCTCTGCTTCCTGCATAACGTACAAATCGTTGGTTTCGGTGTAACCGAGTGGGTCGAAACCGTAATCTCCAGCGTGAGATCCATCAAGGGCCTTTGGGCGCATCATGAATGGGAGAGCAATGGACTCGGCTTTGTCGTTGTAACGTCCACTTTATGTTGCAGTAGATTTCATTGATAGCGCGAAGCATCATAACAATCACAGAAAAAAATCAAGAAAGCAAAATCGGGAAAGGAAGAGACGGGAAAATCTGTTTAGTAAAAAGTATAAATATGTCAAAAAAACAAAAAACATCATGGCCAGCAAAGAAGGCCGCGACCATAGAACCAATAGTAATCTCATCACAAGGAGCAGAACGTACGGTTGGATGCGATTGGAGTTTCCACTGCTGACTGGCGTGTCGACTATCATGTTAGATTCGGCAGAGACTCCTTGCTTTATGGGTGCTCCATTAACGACGGCAGTTGCGGCAGGTGCTGGAACGGTATCGGCATCGGCAGCCGAGGTAGCAACAGGGGCAGCTTCGATGGGTTCGGCAGTGGAGGCAATTCTGGTCAATCCGGTTCGTCTGGCGGGAGTAAATGCAGTGGCAGAACCGATGGAAGCCAAGCCGACAATAACTGTTGAGAATTTCATTTTGGATAATACTTTAAAATATCAGCAGGCAAGGGTAAAACAAAATGTATGTACAGCTGATTTTTTCTGCAATGTTGGAGTACAATTTGTAGAGAGGATTTTTTGCATACGTCAATAGAAGGCCAATTCGTCGTTAGCGTCTTCATCAATCTAGTAGGGTTGAATTGAGCAGGAAAATCAATTAGACTACGGAGTATTATTTATTTCTTGCTTCCATGTCATCCATCATGGATTTGTTCGATTCCTCGTACTACCACTCCTACTACCACAAGTACTAGTAGACTATCCTACAACTACCAGTAGTATGAAGGAACCTCGTGCGTCGATGTATCTGCTATTTCATGTGACGGACGTCTGAGTCAGGCATGCCTCGAGTGGCGATCTCAAAGGTAATGAGCCAAAGCAGGTTCAACCTCAGTATGAATTCACTGCTAGTACTAGTAGTAGTCTACTCTACTACTAGTACCACACTGGTCTAATACCAGATACGAGTACACCGAGGACAAAACACTGATGACAAACGAAGTCAGATAATCAGAGGCCAATTTCAAGGTTGGAAGTCCATGTGTTTTGTGGTTAACCATGGGGAGTAAAATTCAGTTACCAGCCACATGGCATAGTCATCATACAGGTGTAGGATGAAAAGGAGGACCAGATCACAAATGACGAGGACAATAAGGGAACGAAACGGTCACTAGTAGTGATTCTCAACTTCGATGGAGAGGAAGAAACAAATGTTGAAATACTCGGAGTATCCATAAGAGCGAAGAGAAAAAAGGAAAATGTCCAGGTTATTTTACCCAAATAGATGAAAATCAGCCACATCAATGAGCGACATCAGATTCGTCAGATACAGTTCAAAGCTGATCAGACCAAACATAATATTGTAAACTATTGTATTACCGCGACACGAAATACCGACCTACAAATCGCGAGTTCAGTATGACTCTGCCTCCTTTCGCATCTTTCGTGCTCCTTTACTGGGCGCCACTACTAATGTTAACAGGTAGCCTGAACCGAAAATATGGGACATTTGGAATTTGGGAATCTGGTACTTTGTCTTATCCTATGATCGATCCAATTTACAAACAATGCTACTACGAACGACTGTATTCAAATCGACGAAACTGAAAGCTTAAAGTTGGGGAGGCCAATGATTGGCTGAAGTCATCGATACTTGGTAATTACAACGAGTAGAGTTTGAAGGCTGGAGGCTAAAGAAAGTGCTCTCCAGTGGAGCTGGAGCTGAGGAAAATATGCGCCTTTAAGCGGGAAGAGTTAAATGTGTCGAAAAGCGGAAACACGTTGCGGTTGGCGGAATGCAATGTAGATGAAGCAACACAACTACTCATGTATTCTCCCAATATTGGTTTCTGGCCCTTTAGCATTTTCAGTTATTCAGTACTGTACAGAGCCGTTTGCAGCCAAGAGGAGATTTGCCATAAATTGATACTGCCAACCTGATTTCAAATTTTGAATTTATGCGGTGATTTCAGTTATCGATTTACATTGGAAGTTGAAGACAACGTCTAAGTTGTGCATTTGCAAGGAACTTCTTATCATAATTGGATAAAACAGGTGTGCACTGCAACACCTGTGGACCAAGAAGTATTAGATTTTATTTCATAATAATGAAGAGGAGGCATTTGTTGTACGTGGGATTTTCTGAGGAAGAAAATGAATGTTTGTCCATGGCTTTCAGTGCTTCGAAATGGGTCTAATTATTATATTGTGAGCATGTGGTCCGGTTGTGATCAACTCTGTCACCCTTCGGGGTGCCGTTGCCCTCCGGTAATCTTGGCACCCTAGCTGTGATCCCCGTAAAGACATATTAGTTTTTTAAATATTACATTGTGGAATCAAAATGGGTTTCTTAAGTTCGTATACCTTTGTCAACTGCTCTCGATTCTTTAGAGAGAACATGCTAAAAAGAAAGTGAATAGTTGAAGAGTTTCAGTTCATAGACTTCCCGTTCGCTGTTCCTTCCGTCGTCTTAATCTCCTATTGTGGGTCCACTAGACTGGACTACATTCGCCTCCGTTTTCATAGAAAAAATCGTCCTCTAGTAGAGATGGGTTGACTCTCCGCTAGTTTCTTCCATCTTCCTACCGTGTCCGAGGCATTTTTTCAAGCGACCGAAGTGGGTCGTCGTCGAGCGAACGCTCAGAACATGGGAAACTTTTCGCGATCATCTGTTACTCCCGCTCCTCCTTTCATACAGCCTCACCGAGTTGTATCATCTGTGCCTACTAGTATCCCCATTTTTTAGAAAAGCAAAGCAGTTCAACATCTGATTCATCTTCCTTAAAATTTTGTTACCATTGAAAACCAGACTTCGCAAACCTCTTAAATAGCTATTTCAAAAAAATCCCGATGACCACTTTCGCAAGTACACTACGATCATAGTGAAACGCGACCATGGGCTACGAAGTGAACCAAAGATGACCCAGATGGAAGGTTAACAAGTTGCCACGAATAAAAACCAAGACGGCAAGACAGATCAAATCTCGTTTCTAAATTCCTCTATAAGTCTGAAACTTGAAACAACCGGTAGAGTATTATCATTGCAACAACAATACTCAAGAACTTCTCTGATGTTGCGGCCAATAATTAACAAGCAATAGCTATGGAGCCAGTTGAAAAGCAACAGCTGCCGAGACCGCGCAGTCAATCCAAGGAAGTGGGCGAAGCAGATAATCCTGGGCCGGCCTTAATCATTGAAGCTATGCATCATGCTGCTACAGCAAGCCCTCGTCGATGTTCAAAAAAACGCCTTTCGGCTATTATGAAAACGAGGAGTGAAGACGCTAGATGTAGCTTAGTGGAAAAGCAGTTTAACTCAATTCGCCATTTAATAGACCAAGACGAAGCAGCCCCCAAGACAGCAAGTCAGTGGTCGCACAGGTTGCAGAATCATCTCAAGTCCAAGTTCGAGAGGGGTCCATCTGAAAATATGTCTGCGTATGCGCATAAAATAAGTTGGACAAGCACTCGGGATGGCGTTGGCAGTTCGAACAATGTGATATCCAATAAAAGTTACGATGGAGAAGACAGCAGCCAAGAAATTCTCTTTGACCCGCAGCAAGTGGACCCACAAACGCATGCAGAAGCAAGCCACTCGTCAATGTCTCGGCTCCGGTCGAGCAAATTGGATAATTCATTCACGCCTGAAGAATTTGTAGGTGGTTGGTTTGCCAGCAAACGACGAACTTCTGGTACAGAGGGCGGGGCAAGCAATCAAAGCTCCCAAAACAGCAACAGCAGCATCAAAGCAAGCAATAATGCATCCTTGAACCAAGCAAGTGTGAATTTTTTCAACAACACGTTAGAAATGTCATACCGGGAAGAGTTCCAAGCAGCTAGCAATCCCTCGACTTTAACCAGTCAATCTCCGACTACACCGACTCGTAAAAGTATATTCCGAAAAGCAGCTGGGAAGCCGGCCATGGCCCCCAAATTGGCAAAGCAATTGATTGACTTTCGACAAAAGCGACTAAAAAGTAAGGATTCAGGAGAAGCCCAAGAAGACAAGAATAACAACGACGAAGGCAGTGACGGGTTTTCTGTAACCACAGAAATACTATCGGTCCACAGCAAACGCGTATCTTTGACTGAAGGAGAACTAGATCATGTCCTCGGTACTTCCGGGGGAGACACTGATGAGTTCAATAGGCAAATGATAGATAATCAGCATAAAAGAGGTGGTTTTAAGCAGGATATTGTTGAATGGAGACGCGAAAAATACACGAAGCAATCGGCAACTACCATGGGTGGGAAGTCATTGAAGGACGCTACGAGTAGAAGAAAATCCAAGTCTCGAATGAGAGCCACCGCTCTTTTGCTGAGCGAAACCAATCACGCTAACAATGGGGGCAGCATCGATGGAGAGGTGCTTCTAGTGGAGCAAAAAACACTATCTGGAAAAATCATAGCGACCGGGAAAATGCCTGCTCGGAGCAGATCCGGAAACACTAAAAAGAGCCTTGCTCTCAGCTTATCGAGCTCAGAGCAGTCGAATAAAAATGAAAATGATGATGCCGGAACGGTTCTTGACACATTATTCGATGACGACGACAGTGATTTCTTTCAGCAAACCGAAAGTAGGAAAGGGAAGGAGACCATAACCAGGCAAGATATAAAGATGCCTGCGCTAGCTACATCTATCTCGTCCATAGAGAAACCTACTCGAATTAAGCGTGCTCAGACAACGTCAGCTATGATGGAATCAAAAACCTTGAAATCGACGCGTACTACAATGTCGATGGATGACAAAAGTCGATCTCAACGCAACGACACTCAGCGGAGTGAGCGTACCACTACGAGCACAGGGTCATCAATGCGAAGTCAGAGAACCACGGGAGGATCAATGCGGAATAACCGCACTATAGACTTGTTGACTAACACGCCTACTACGCGCAGTGAAAGGACAACTTCAACTCGCAGCGAGTCTCAGCGGACAGCACAAACCGTTACGTCTTCCAGTAGGAGCCAGGGTACGGTCGATGCGAAAACGAAAAATGTCAAAGAAGACGGGCTGGCGAGTGTCTTTCTCAAGGCATCGAAGAAGCGGAGGCCAAAGCGACGAGCTAGCTTGTCTTCTGTAGATGATTTCGAAAATAGTTTTCAGATTGTTGATGGAGCATTCATGTTTGGCAGTAGCGGAAATGCCAACCTTGATCAACCTGATGATTTTGAAGAGTCCTTCACGAGCGAAGCGGATAAGAACACCACCAAAATGTTTCATGAATCTTTCACTGCGGAAGCTTTGGTGTCGCCGCATGTACAGAAAAAATCTTATATGACCTCAAGTATGCCCAATGTTATAACTAGTCAGATTCCCAATCTACTGGATACGAGCTTCGCCTTGCTGAGTACTGTCGATGAAACTTCCAAGGGCTCTCAAGAAGAAAAAAAGCCAAAAAGACGAAACTCACTGCCGACAGGGTCCTCTCATGGCTCAGCCGTAAAAGTCAGATCAGCAGTCGACGCCCAAAAGAAGTCAGCTTCTACCAGAGAGTCTATTACCTTTAGAAACAAGAACAAGAAGAACCGACGCCGAACTAGCACAAACACCGAGTTGCACGCATCACTTGCCGGCATGCAAGGCCCTAATCTCGAAAGTGATTCCGGTACAATCAAATCTGGTGACGACCAGACAAAAGACTCGTCTACAGTCCGAAAATTTGGAATTGCCCCATCTCCAGCTGATACAAAGCACACAACAAGACGAAGAGCGAGCACTGCCAATGAAAGCGTACCAGAAGCGAAAGAAAGCAAAGTCGGACAGATTCGGCTACGCCGACGAGTGAGCCAAAGAGTAGGCACAACTGGAGACAAGCTATCCAGTAGGAGCAGGACGTCCAAAACGTCGAACCGTATCCAGACTGCGGCAGCTGTTCAAACATTAGATGCGGGGCAATCTTTCACGATTTTGTGGCAAAGAGGAGCACCCGTAGCTACAAGTGTTTCGGAAGTAGATCGTTTTGAGT
>Ga0100380_10002662_pt1 | contig 19201 bp, 22 predicted proteins | sample CryGeymeta201504_FD_80417 | JGI IMG/M metagenome (GOLD analysis project Ga0100380, IMG submission 80417) | Groundwater microbial communities from Crystal Geyser aquifers in Utah, USA - Crystal Geyser metaG 2015-04 | ecosystem: Environmental > Aquatic > Deep subsurface > Groundwater | place... | reverse complement strand
TGCCTGTTTTCCAGCCTAATTGGAGAGCAGTTTCCTGCTCACTCGTAAGAGTAATAAAACGTTTTTTTCCTTGCATAGGACAAAGATACAAAAAAGTTAGTATAATTGTGTCTGACTACTTAATCTAATTTTTACTTAAAATTGAAAAAAAATAGCGATTAAAAAAAATCTATTGTCTTGTATCAAATTTATTTTAAAAATAATCCTATTTTCGTTCAAAAATTGATTGAAAATTCCGTATTATTGTGTTAAGATAATAATCAGGTAAAAAATACTACTCACAACAAGTAGCTCCATTCAAGACTCATTCAAGAATAGACATTGACTTACTTATGGCAAACCCAACTCAAAATACAGACAAAATCAGCTTAGTCATGCTTGTAGATGATAATGATACTGATAATTTTATTAGTAAACGCATCATCGAACTAACAGGCTTTGCAAACGAAGTAGTTACAAAAAATTCAGGAAAAAGTGCTTTAGAATATCTAAAAGAAAATAAAGATGATGACTCCAAACTTCCAGATTTAATATTTTTGGATATAAATATGCCTATCGTCGATGGCTTTATTTTCTTATACGAATTTGGTCAGATGCCAAAATCTGTACATAAAAAATGTCGCATTTCAGTTCTTTCTAGCTCTGATAACAAGCGTGATATAGATAGGATTGTAGGAAATGAGTATGTAATTAAGTTTACTACAAAACCTCTTACAGAAGACGCTCTCAATGCTGTAAAAGACGTTTGGATTAAGCAAAAATAAAATGATACGATTAGGGTGTATAACAAATTGTCGTTTTTTGTAGGGAAAAGGCTTGCCTTTTCCCTACTTAATACAAATTGACTAAGCGACACCCAAAGAACAGCGTAGCTAATTTGTTATGCACCCTACGATTATTTTCGTTAAATTTTTACTTTTTACAAAACTTTTAGTTCATTTTTAGCGTTTGGTTTCTGCAACTGAGTTGCATTTACTATATTTGCACATCAAAAAAATTGCAATAGATTACGCTATGAAAAAATATCAGTATTTAAAAAACAAGATCAAGCATATCAATTCTGACTTTATAGGAGCAATAAGTGCATTTTTATGCATTATTCATTGTGCTATTGTACCTATTTTGATGGGGTTTCACTCTGTTTATTATGCAGGAGATGTACTAACTTCTACTTCTCACACAGAAGATTTACATAATCATTCTGTAGATTCATTTCATTTTTTTGAAGGTTCGCATTGGCATTCCTTAGATTATTTTTTTATTATAATCACTCTAGTAGCTGTATATTTTGCAACTCGTACAAGCGTGGTTTCTTGGATTAAGATAGGTCTTTGGAGTTGTGCAAGTCTTTTTATAATTTCTATTTTGTTAGAAGAATATATTGTAGGAATAGAATATTTAGCTTATTTAGCTTCTGCTTTACTTATTGTTTTTCATTTTCTAAATCAACATTTAGGAAAAAAAATGACGTTAAATGCCAATAAAATAGAGGAAGGAATAGAAATAGACCTAAATTTTGAAAGGAACAGTTTTGATGCTGTCAGTCTGGAAACAGAAATTCAATCAAAAAAACAAAATAGAGTAAGTTGTGCTTGTTAAAATACATCAGATAAAAAATAATCTAATTATTTTTAAAGAAAAATCTTCTTAATCTATTGAAAATCAATTAGTAAGAAATAATCAGAAAAATAATTGCAAAAAAAGTCAATTTCACTATTGAATATTAAAAAAACAGTAGTATCTTTGCATCACCTTTAAGCGAAAGAAGTACCAAAAAATGATTTATACTCTAAGTTTGAAACATAAGTAGTCAAAACTAAGTAGTAAATTTAGTAAAAAGTCAAAAAAAATCTTCGAGTACTAACACAAGCGAAAGTAGCTCAGTTGGTAGAGCGCAACCTTGCCAAGGTTGAGGTCGCGAGTTCGAGCCTCGTCTTTCGCTCAATTTTTACGGACTTTACATGGAGAAGTAATTTTTTATTTTTGATAAAAAATGAAACTTTAAAAAAAAGCCTATAAAAATGAGTGAAAATTTAGCTTTAAAAGAAAGCTAAATCATAATAAGCTGGAATGGTGGAACTGGTAGACACGCAGGACTTAAACAGTAGTTTGTTTCAAAATTTAAAGTTATAATTTAAAGTTATAATTCAAAGTTATAATTCTTTATAATTTTAAATTACTGACAAATCAAATTGAGTGCCTCTAAAGAAATTTAGAGAGTAGAACTTCTCAAATTCGGGGAAACCTTATTTTTAATAACTTTAAAAATGGCAATCCCGAGCCAAGCTTCAATCTTGTAAAAGATTGTTGAAGGTGTAGAGACTTAACGGGAAGTACCTAAAGTTTGGAAATAAAATATTTTGTTTTTAAATTAAGGTAAAGAGAAAGTCCAGACCACAAAATATTTTTATATTTTATTATAAAAATATGCAACGAAAGTTGTAGACGGTACGAAAATCCTGTGCCTTAATCGGCGTGTGGGTTCGATTCCCACTTCTAGTACAATAATCGACAAAACAGGCATATCTTAACGGATATGCCTTTTTTTGTTTTATAAATGATGATTTTTATTCAAACTGCTTTGTCAAATTCTCTACTACTTCTCTGATTTTACTCTTTCCAGAAGTAAGGTCACTTTGAATATCCATAATAGTTTTGTCTCCAGCCAAAACAAAAGTATTTCTTTTAGGAATCGAAACAATAGGAAGTAGAGAGTCATATAATTTAGCTACTTTTCCTGTTGTATCTGCTAAGAGCTCGAAAGGTAAATTATATTCTTTTTTGAAGCGATTATGCGTTTCGATATCGTCTTTGCTAATCCCAATAACCGTAACTCCCAAATCTCTAAATGCTCCAAATTCATCTCTAAACGAACATGCTTGTTCAGTACAAACACTTGTAAAATCTTTTGGATAAAAATAAATAATACAAGGCTCGTTGCCCACCGAATCATAAAGTGTAAATTCTTCGCCTGAAGTAGAATCTAAAGTAAAATTGGGTGCTTTTTCTCCGACTTTTAGTCCCATAAGTAAAGTTTTCTTAATTGTAAATGATAAATTATTAATTGTAAATTATCAAACTGGTTTATTACAGATTAGTTTGAAAACAAGTAAATTTTAATTTGTCTAATAAAATCAAAACTATTTTGATTGCAGTCAGTTTTGGTGTAAAGAGATTACGTATACTGAGTTCTTTTTAAGTTCTTTTAGAGTTCTTTTAGAAATCGATTTTTTTTCTTAGCTCAAAGTGCTTAATTTTGCACCTTAGTTTTACAAATAATAAAACTAATTTTTTATCACTTTTAAAAAGAATATATCATACCTATGAATTTAGTAAATAAACCTGCGCCTCGTTTTTCTGCTTCTGCCGTAATTGAAGGCGAAGAAATCATTAACGACTTTTCATTAGACCAATATATTGGCAAAAAAAATGTAATTCTTTTCTTTTATCCAAAAGATTTTACATTTGTTTGCCCAACTGAGATTTTAGCTTTTCAAGAAAAATTAGCTGTTTTTGAGTCAAAAGAAACTGCTATTGTAGGCTGTTCGACAGATACAGAAGAAACTCACCTTGCTTGGCTTATGACTCCAAAAAACAAAGGTGGCATCGAAGGCGTAACTTTCCCAATGGTAGCAGATACTGCCAAAACAATCGCTACAAATTATGGCGTTTTGGGTGGAGATTATACATATGACGAAAATAACAACCTTATTTTTGAAGGCGCACCAATCTGTCTTCGTGGTACATATTTAATCAATAAAGAAGGAATTATCAAACATGTTTCTATCAATGATTTTCCTTTAGGACGTAACATTGACGAGTATATTCGTTTGGTAGATGCACTTCGTTATGTTGAAAAACATGGAGAAGTTTGTCCTGCAAACTGGGAAGAAGGAAAAGAAGCAATACACGAAACAAGAGAAAGTGTAGCTAATTATTTAGGTAAACAATAATTTATTGCCTTTTCAAATAAAAATAGACCTAACTTTAATTCAAAATTAGAGTTAGGTCTTTTTTTGCTCTATGTCCCTTAACAAAGCTATGTCTACTTTATTTTTATAATAAACTCGCACAAATTTTGATTAAAAAATAAAACTTCTTATCTTCTGTTAGCACTTTAGACAAATTATTTTTGATTTACACTTTTATATTTCGGTGTTTTAATGACCACTCTCTTGTCTTTTTACCTAAAAATTAACCTAACTTCTATGAAAATCAGTTTACTCAAAAAATATAATCTATTTTCGTTTATATTTGTAACTTTATTTGCTTTATCATCTATTTTATCAAGCTGTGGGGCTTCCAAACGCTCTGATTGTCCGACGTACAGAGATTCTGACCCCAAAGTTATTTTTGGAGAAATCACATTAGAGGAAAGAATGGAACAACAAGAAAAAGACCTTCAAGTAAAATCAGACAGACAACGAAGAAAAGAAGCCAAAAAGCAAATTAAACGCTCAAAAAAAACTAGAAAAAGACGTAAAAAATAATAAGGTAAAAGCTAATAGTTCTTAATAATTTCAATGGAAGAATTAGATAATCAACTCGACTTATTACATAAAGGCTATAAAGCCCTATCGACAAAACTACTAGGATGGTTTGAAACCTTAGTTTCCATGTTGCCCAATTTTTTCTTGGCAATCATTGTATTAATTGTATTTTATTTTTTAGCAAAGGCAATCAAGGTAGGCATAAATCGTATGCTTACTCGCCTAGTAGATAATAAAAACATCTTAGACTTAGCCACTCAGATTATATTCTATGTCATTATGCTCGTTGGTACTTTTGTGGCTTTGGGAGTTCTGAACTTAGATAAAACAGTTACTTCTTTGCTCGCTGGTGCTGGTGTGATTGGTCTTGCGCTTAGTTTTGCCTTTCAAGATTTGGCTACTAATTTCATTTCAGGGGTTTTTCTTGCTATACAAAAACCGATACAAATTGGTGACCTTATCCAAACCAACAATTATATTGGTTATGTAAAAAAAATAGGCTTGAGAGCCATTGATATAGAAAATTTTGACGGACAGTATGTAATTATTCCTTCAAAAGAAGTTTTTCAAAGTCCACTATTAAATTTTAATCGTCTGAATCATCGAAGAGTAAACGTTCCTGTTGGTGTTTCGTATGGAGATGATATAGAAAAAGTAGAGAATTTGTTGTATGAAACAATTCGTGATTTGGATATTACAAAAAATGATTTTAGTGATGTCCGTATAGATTTTGATGGGTTTGGAGATAGTTCTGTTAATTTTATTGTCCGTTTTTGGATAAACCAATGTAATCAACCTTCTTATCACAGAGCTTATACAAAAGCAGGAATAGCTATCAAAAAAGCATTTGATGCCAATGATATTACGATTCCTTTCCCTATTCGTACTTTAGATTTTGGAATAAAAGGAGGAGAAAAACTTGTTGAACAACTCGCTATTTTAGATAAATTAGACCAAATAGAGCAAAAAAAATCACAAACTAGAAACAGCACAGACTCAGAAAAATAAATCCCAAATTAAGATTTTCTGTAATAAATCAGCTTTATTCAAACTAATAGAATACTATCTTAGTACTAGCATTATAATCATCTAAAAATAGCTTTGAATAATTTATGAATCTTGCCCAAAATACTGCTGAAGCCCTACGTGCTACTCGTGATAATTGGCTGCGCTCGCTTCTTACTATTTCTTTGATTGCTATCGGAATTACGGCCTTGGTTGGTATTTTGACAGCTATTGATGGCATCGAACAAAATATCACTTCGGGTCTTTCTGATTTAGGAGCAAATTCTTTCGATGTCAAAGATAAAAATAATAGTATGCGTTCTCGTCGTCGTGGCGTAGTAGAAAAAATAGAAACTCCATTGAAATACAATGAAGTAATGGAATTTGAAAAGCGTTTTAGTGAGAATGTCAGTTCTCAAGATGCCGTTACTATTTATACGAGAGTAGGTTTTGGAACAGAAGTAAAATATCAATCTGAAAAAACAAATCCAAATTCGTCTGTTATCGGAATTGATGAAAATTATAATGTTGTAAATGGATATGAAATTAAAGAAGGACGAAATTTTACAGCTTTAGATATTCAACGAGGAAGTCAGTTTGCCATTATTGGAAAAGAAATAAAAGAAACTCTTTTTAAAGAATCGTCGCCTATTGGGAAGCGAATTTTGGTAAAAGGCTATGGTTTTACGGTCATTGGGCTTTTAGAAGAAGAAGGAGGAGTTGGAAGTTCTTCAAGTACAGATAGAAGTGTTTTAATTCCTCTACCAATGGCAAATATTTTGGGAAATGACAGACAACTTTCTTATACAATTACAGTAGGTGTAAAAAATCCTACCCAAACCGAAGCCTTAATGGGAGAAGCGACAGGACTAATGCGAATAATTAGAGGCGACAAGCTCACCCAAAAACCTTCTTTTGAGGTTTCTAGTAGTGATTCACTTTCTTCTTCTTTGGGAGAAATTTCAGGCATGTTGCGTCTAGGAGGATTTGCTATTGGACTTTTGACTTTACTGGGTGCATCTATCGGACTGATGAATATTATGCTCGTTTCGGTAACAGAACGAACTAGAGAAATAGGAATCCGAAAAGCTATTGGAGCTTCCTCCAAACAAATTAGAAGGCAATTTTTAATCGAAGCAATCGTTATTTGCTTATTAGGTGGATTATTTGGCATTTTTTTGGGTATTGCATTAGGAAATGGAGTTGCCAAAATTGTGGGAAGTGCAGAGGCTCAATTTATTATTCCTTGGCTTTGGATGATTATTGGAATTGTAATTTGTGTTGTTGTTGGATTAGCTGCTGGAGTATATCCTGCCTATAAAGCTTCTAAACTAGACCCTATTGAATCTTTGCGTTATGAATAATTTTTGCTATCTTATTGGATAGTTCTTTAGAAAATTATAATTTTTGTTTTGTTTTTTTAACAAAAAGCCACATATTACGTTTAATTACTAATTCACTTCATTTTAATTCAGATTTTTCAAAAAACTATCCTACATATAAAAATAATGTTTTTGTGGAGACTTTCAAATAGAAAGATTTTGTTTGATACATTTTAAACTAATTGCAAATCTTATTCACAAATATATTACTACTCATTTTACCTTTATTTCTTATTAAATGAAAACTACGAAATATTTATTTTTTTTATCTTTAATTGGTCTTCTATTTTTTTGTAATGGATATGTTTGGGCTACTTCACTTACCACATTAAAAGGCTCAAAATGGTATTTGGAAAGGATGACAGAGCAAGACACGAGCGTTTCTTCCAAAATTACTTCTAAATTATTCAAACAAGGAGCGCAACAAATTTCATTCGAAAAAAATGGAAAATACGATGCACGAAATTTATTAGGCTTAGATAGTTTGAAAGGGTTTTTTATCGAAACAAAGCATACTTTAGTTTTGAGTAATGAAGATGGAAGTGCCTATTATTGGGTGTTTGAGTTTCAAAACAAAACATCAGATTCCTTGACTGTACAATTTGTTAATTACTCTGCAAAGTCTTCTATAATCAAACTTACTTTTAAGCCAATGACACAACAGCTTGAAGAAATGGTGTTATCACAAACCAACCAACCCAAATATGCTGATTTTAAAGGCGATTGGGAGTGGAATTTTGATGGCAAAAAAGTATTAATCCAACTCAATCAGGTAGGAAAAGAAGTCTTAGGAACACATTGTTACGGAGTAGATTGTCTACATAATTACTCTCTTTCTGGGACAGTAGAAGGAGATACAGCAACTTTACAGATAAAAGACCGTAATACATTAGAAATATTGGGAGTTGGAAAACTTATTCGTCTGTCTGACGGAACACTAAGTTGGCGATTAGACAAAAATGAAAAAAATAAGATTGTAACTGTCGAAAAAATACAACTCAATCACTCAAAAGAATCCTTAGAGGAAAAAAAACTTTAAAAACCTCAAAAATGTAATTGCTAAAAACCATAAATTAAAGTAAATAAATCACATCGATTTTATCGTATTTTTTGATACCTTTTTAGTATCTTTGTAATTACAGAAAACAGAAACTAGCAAAATACGTACAATCTTAACAGGTTCACGCCAAACTTCTCATAGATTTGGTGTGTTCTTTTTTTTGGTAAAAATTCCTTACTTATTAATCAATTAATAAGGAACTTCATACAATTTGACAAACAAATAATAAAATTTCAGAATTATGGCAAATATATCATATTTTACAAAAGAAAAATACGACGAATTACAACAAGAACTCTTATATCTCAAAACAAAAGGACGAGCAGAAATAGCAGAAGAGATTTCAGAAGCTAGAGATAAAGGCGATTTGAGAGAAAATGCAGAATATGATGCAGCAAAAGATGCTCAAGGAATGCTAGAAATGAAGATATCAAAGCTAGAAACAACTATCAGTAATGCCCGTATTTTGGACGAATCTCAAATTGACACTTCAAAAGTTTCTATTCTTTCGAAAGTAAAGATTAGAAATACAGCCAACAAAAAATTAGTTTTGCAATATACTATCGTTGCTGAAGAGGAATCTGATTTGAAACAAAACAAAATATCGGTTCTTTCTCCTATCGGCAAAGGTCTTTTGGGCAAGAAAGTAGGCGAAATGGCAGAAGTAGAAGCTCCAAGAGGAAAAATGAAATTTGAAATTTTGGAAATAACAAGATAATGAAAAGTGGTAAGTGATAGATTATAAGTGATAAACAGAATGAATATTTCAAAAAAGTAGTGCTAAAATTCATAATTTTCATTCCGTAATTTTTAATTTTTAATTAGCTACGCTGATTATTTCATAATTCGTAATTGACACATGAGTATTTTTACAAAAATCATAAACGGAGAAATTCCTTCGTACAAAATATTAGAAGACGAAAAGCATCTTGCTTTTTTAGATGTTCGTCCATTGAAAGAAGGACACGTTTTGTGTGTTCCCAAAAAAGAAAATGACTATATTTTTGACTTGACAGATTCAGAACTTTCTGAATTAATGGTTTTTTCAAAAAAAGTTGCCACAGCACTAAAAAAATCTATTTCTTGCAATCGTATTGGAGTCGCTGTTGTTGGTTTGGAAGTGCCACATACACACGTTCATTTAGTTCCGATTGACGAAATTACAGATTTGAATTTTGAGAAAAAAAGACCAGAGTTTAGTCAAGAAGAATTCCAAAAAACAGCCGAAAAAATTCGTCAGAATTTTTAAAAAGTAAATAGGTGTCGTTGGTGGGATACCAAAAACGGCAAACGGTTTTGGTAGGGAAAAGGCTCGCCTTTTCCTTTTTTATGTCTTTTCTTTTTTACGAATAGTAGAGTACGATTTTGTCATTTCCCAATCCCTAATTTCCATTCTCCAATTCCTAAAAAATATGCTTTCTTATTCAGACTTCGAAAAAGTACAAATGCGTGTCGGAACGATTTTGGAAGCTAAGGTTTTCGAAAAAGCACACAAACCAGCTTATCAATTACAAATTGATTTTGGCGATTTTGGAATCAAAAAATCAAGCGCACAAATCACAGAGAAATATCCTAATCCAGAAGTTTTGGTAGGAAAACAAATTATTGCAGTTACTAATTTTCCACCCAAACAAATAGCCAATTTTATGTCTGAATGTTTGGTTTTGGGAGTAATTGGAGATGAAAATGGTGTAACATTGCTTACAACTGATAAACCTGTGGAGAATGGTCTTTTGATTAGTTGAAATTACAGTATAAATTTCTGAACTTGTGTAAAAATTTAATTTTAAATTATTTGACTAACCTAACAACTAATAACGCAGAAAAATCTAAAACCGAAAAAATAGCCATTCTTTCAGTTTTGAAACCTGTCGATGATGTTCGTGCCTATCAAAAAATAGCAAAATCAATTTCATCAACTTCTAAAAAAGTAACTTTAATCGGTTTTGAGAAAAGCAGTGATCTTAAAAATCTTGATACAAGTTCAAGTATAAATTTTATAGAATTATTTACTTCAAAAAAGAACGCAACTCGTTTAGGATTATGGCGTTTTTTTGCAGGTTTTAAAGTTTTCAATCAGCTTTTGCAACTCAAACCTAATACAATTATTTTTTGCGCAGTCGAGCTGCTACCTTTTGCTTTGCTTTTCAAATTTTTATTTAATTCAAAATCAAACAGAGTAAAGTTAGTTTATGATGTGCAAGAAAATTATGCTTTCAATATTTTGTATCAAGATAATTATCCTCATTTTTTAAAAAAATTAATTGCTTTTTTGATTCGGAGTTTTGAAAAATTTTCTTCTTCTTTTATTGATTTATATCTTTTAGCAGAACGCTGTTATTTGGAAGAAATGTCTTTTTTGAGAAAGATAAATTACATTTTTTTGGAGAATAAATTCTTATGTAACTCTTCTGACAGTTGGAAACTGTCAGCTACAGTAAATTCTGATTATTTACAGACAAAAGAAATCAAGTTTCTTATTTATGGCTCATTTTCAAAACCCTATGGAACTTTAGAAGGCATTTTGTTTTTCAAAAAATTAGAAAAGAAATTGCAAAAACACCATTTTTCTGCTCGTTTGGTTTTGGCTGGTTATTGTTCTGACACAACTTATTCTAAAAAAATCATAGAAATTATAGAAAATGAAAACTCTATTTTGTTGCTAAATAATTCTGTTTCAAAACCTATTTCTCACACAATTCTGTTAGAACAACTCCAACAAACCGATTTTGTAATCTTGCCTTATTTATTTAATAAAAGTACTCAAAACTGTATTCCTACTAAGTTTTATGAATGTTTGGCTTACAAAAAACCAATGCTTATTTCTAAAAATCAAAAATGGGAAAACTTTATAAAACCCTTAGAAGCTGGAATGGAGATTAGGGAATGGGAAATGGGGAATGGGAATGAAGGAATAGAAAATGAAATACAGAATATTGCACAGAAAATCCTTTATACTAATTTTTATACAAAGACTATTAATGAAAAGGTATGGAAATTTGATGTAGAGATAATCAAAAAAGTAATTTGACTTTTGTGTTTTTTGAAACTTAAATTAATTGAACAACTTAATAAAGTTAGAAGACAGCTTAAAAAAACATTCTACAAACTAATCATTTATAGAAAATACAAAGTCCATAGAAAACGGGTAAAAATATTTCTTTACACAAATTTTGTATAATTCAAAAATAAATCTTAACTTTGCAGTTCGTTAAAAAGTGGGTAGATGACAAAATTTAGACTTTTATTTGGATTTTAGTTGGATTTTAGAACAAAATAAGACCTATAATAAGCTCTGGATTTAGAAAAAATAATGCCTGTTTTATGGATTTTTCCACAAGATAGCGTTGTTCTGCCTCTACAATAGAAAAGATTTAAGTGTCTTGAATAATTCAATTACAATTATTTCTATCATTCTATTCATCTAAATTCTAACTTATTTTAAAACTTATTTTAAAACTTAAATACTAAATTTTATTTTATTTAATCTTATGGCTAAACAAGACAGCATCGAACAAGACGGAACAGTATCAGAAGCATTATCAAATGCTATGTTTCGTGTTTCTCTTCAAAACGGACACGAAGTAACTGCTCATATTTCTGGAAAAATGCGTATGAATTATATCAAAATTCTTCCAGGAGATAAAGTAAAGTTAGAAATGTCGCCGTATGATTTGACAAAAGCCCGTATCGTATATCGCTACAAATAAAAATGTAGGTCGTCTTTATTCTTTCTTTTGATTGTTGTTGATTAGAAGAAAAATTAAAATCGATGTTCTTTTTTCTTTATATATAAATAAACTTTTCACATTAATTTTCGAATTATGAAAGTTAGAGCTTCCGTAAAAAAGCGTAGCGTAGATTGCAAAATTGTACGTCGCAATGGAAAAGTTTACGTTATCAACAAGAAAAACCCTCGCTTTAAGCAGCGTCAAGGTTAATTTTGTTTTTTTTGATTTAAGTCAAAAAATGCGTAACCTTTTTATATTAGGAAATAAAAATTAAGTTAAGTGAAAAATGAATTTTATTCGTAATTCGTAATTCGTAATTTTTAATTCGTAATTGTTTTTAATAAATCATCACTTAGAATTAATCAGCTAATATGGCAAGGATTCAAGGTGTCGATATTCCAGATAATAAGCGTGGAGTCATTAGTTTGACATACATCTTTGGCATTGGAAACACTCGTGCAGCTCAAATTTTAGATGCAGCAGGAGTTGACCAAAGCAAAAAAGCTAAAGATTGGTCAGACGAAGAGTCTCGTGCAATTCGTGAATACATCGGCGAAAACTTCAAAGTAGAAGGTGAACTAAAATCCGAAGTACAACTAAACATCAAACGTTTGATGGATATTGGTTGTTATCGTGGTTTACGCCACCGTAAAGGACTTCCTGTAAGAGGGCAACGTACACAAACAAATGCACGTACTCGCAAAGGAAAACCAAAAACGGTTGCAAACAAAAAGAAATAATAATTCTCATTCTTATTCAATTAAGAAAAAGTCTAGTAGAGGAAAATTGCATTTATCAGTTTCTGTATTATTAATGAATTTCATTCGTAATTCGTAATTTATAATTCGTAATTAATTCTTTGCAGCTTAAACGTTCAAAAAACTTATGGCACAAAAGCGTAAAGACAAAGCCAAAAAACGAGTAGTGAAAGTTGCTGCTGTGGGACAAGCTCACATCAAAGCATCTTTTAATAACGTTATTATTTCTATGACTAACGAAGCAGGTCAAGTTATCACTTGGGCAACAGCAGGCAAAATGGGCTTCAGAGGTTCTAAAAAGAACACTCCGTATGCAGCCCAAACAGCAGCTCGTGATTGCGCTCAGAAAGCGTATGACTTAGGTCTTCGTAAAGTAGAAGTATTTGTTAAAGGTCCAGGTTCTGGGCGTGAGGCAGCTATCCGTACAATCCATAGTGTAGGTATTGATATTACATCTATCAAAGATGTAACTCCTCTTCCTCACAACGGTTGTCGTCCTCCAAAACGTCGTAGAGTATAATCTTATATTGTCAAGACATTTCAAAATGTCAGACAATTTTAGTTTAGCAAAACGATAAAAAGGAAAAATAGCAACTTGTTATTTTCACTCTTATAAATGTAGTTCAGACTTTAGTCTGAGCAAACAGGCTAAGAAAATAGATAGATACATCTATCTCGCTTCTCCCTACTCTAGCGTAAAAAGAGTTGATAGTGAGTTGAAACGTTAGGTGTTATTCTCCCTTGTTGCGTGCTTTTAGATAGAAATTAGTTTATAGATTATTTTAATAGATATTTTATAGTTTTTTTAAATCGACTGGCTCGGCAACTCTTATTTTTTTGAAAACGGATTAGTTATAACCTTTCTAATCGTCTGTATTCTAAGAGATTTAATTAAGTCTGACAGTAATTATCCTTCTTAATTTATTACAATCAAATAAAAATAAGTAACGTAGAGAAGGACTAGAATACCCCGTTTAGCTCACGACTGTATGAATCCGATAAAACGTGTATTCGTTTTTTTGAAAACGAATTAGCACATAAAATCAATGATTTATACTTTTAGAATTTATTTTTAATTTTCGTAAAACACGAAAAATACAAACAGTATGGCACGTTATACAGGACCTACGGCAAAAATTGCAAGACGCTTCGGAGAGGCAATCTTCGGCCCAAGCAAAGCCCTAAAGAAAAAAGCTTATCCGCCGGGTCAGCACGGAAAAGGTCGTCGTCGTAAAGTATCAGATTATGCAGTCCAGTTAATGGAAAAGCAGAAAGCTAAACATACTTACGGTGTACTTGAGCGTCAATTTTCAAATGTATTTAAGCACGCAGTAAGAGCGCAAGGCTCAACAGGTGAAAATCTTTTGAAATTTTTAGAAACACGTTTGGATAATGTTGTGTACCGTTTAGGCATTGCGCCTACTCGTAGAGCTGCTCGTCAGCTTGTATGTCACAAACACATTACCGTAAATGGAGAAATCGTAAATATTGCTTCTTATTCATTGCGCCCTGGCGATATCGTTGGAGTTCGTGAGAAGTCAAAATCTTTGCAAATTATTACTGATAGCTTGAGTGGAAGAGCAAATGCTCGTTACTCTTGGTTAGAATGGGATAATACAGAAATGCAAGGCAAATTTATGATGCACCCAGAGCGTGAGGAAATTCCAGAGAACATTCAAGAACGTTTAATCGTTGAATTGTACTCTAAATAATCCTAGCTTATATATTCTATTTGCTTAGGATATATACAGTACAGTTTAATAAACTGTTTCTTACCTAATATTAGGACATAATTTTAGGTTATCAATTCTTTAAAAAAACACTTCAAAATATACAGTAAGTTCTATGGCAGTATTAGCGTTTCAAATGCCCGACAAAGTGGTAATGGAGAAAGCCGATGATTTTCACGGTATTTTCGAATTCAAACCATTAGAACCAGGTTATGGTGTAACTGTTGGTAACGCACTTCGTCGTGTATTACTTTCTTCATTAGAAGGTTATGCAATCATCGGTATCAAAATGGGTTCAGTTTTACATGAGTTTTCTACCGTCGAAGGCGTTGTAGAAGATGTAAGTGAAATTATTTTGAATTTGAAAATGTTACGTCTTAAAAAATTAGTAGAGGACGAATCTAGTCAGAAGATTACAATTCAACTTTCTGGAAAATCTGAACTAACTGGAAAAGACATCACAGATGCTACTAATGAATTTGAGGTGTTGAATCCAGAATTGGTAATCTGTCACATGGACGAATCAGTAGAACTCGAACTTGAACTTTTCTTAGACAAAGGGCGTGGATACGTTCCTGCTGAGGAAAATCGTCAAGCAGAAAATTCTGCAAGTTACATTCCAATAGATGCTATCTACACACCAATTAAAAACGTAACGTATAGCATCGAAAATACTCGTGTTGAGCAAAAGACGGATTATGAAAAGTTAGTTATGGATATCCAAACTGACGGTTCTATCCATCCAGAAGATGCTCTTAAAGGTGCCGCTCATTTACTTATGCGTCATTTGGCTTTGATTTCTGATCAAAATATTACGCTTGATTATTTGGAAACACAACAAGAGGAGGAAGTAGATGAAGAATTTGTAAGAATGCGTAAGCAATTAAAGACAGCTCTTTCAGAAATGGATTTGTCTGTTCGTGCTTACAACTGCTTGAAAGCAGCAAACATTCGTACACTTGGCGACCTTGTAAGTTTAGAAATTTCTGATATGATGAAATTCCGTAACTTTGGTAAGAAATCTCTTACTGAATTGGAACAACTTGTATCTGATTTAGGACTTACTTTTGGATTAGACATCGTTAAATACAAATTAGACGAGGATTAATTTTTATTATTCTTTTTATAAATTTGTAATTACTGTCTGATTTAATGTTCTACTACTGGCATTTTATACAGAAATTCAGGCAAGGTTTGTTTTTAATAAAATAAACTTGTCCAAACTTATACGAAAATGAGACACGGAAAAAAATTCAATCATTTAGGGCGTACATCATCTCACCGTAAGGCGATGCTCTCTAACATGGCGGCTTCTCTCATATTACACAAACGAATTCAAACAACTACTGCGAAAGCGAAAGCATTACGCAAATACGTAGAGCCTTTGATTACTCGTTCGAAGGGTGGAACTCAAAACGACCAACGTGTTGTTTTCTCTTACCTTCAAAATAAAGAAGCTACCAAAGAGCTTTTCAACGAAGTAGCTCGTAAAGTGGGTGAGCGTCCGGGAGGATACACACGCATTATCAAACTTAGTTTGTCTCGTGCAGGCGATAACTCTGATGTTTGCTTTATCGAACTTGTAGATTATAACGAGCTTATGCTACAAGAATCAAGCACTTCAGGGCGTACTCGTCGTGGTCGTCGTAGAAAGAAAAAATCTTCTTCTAATGATGCAACGCAAACAGCAGCTTCTTCGGAAGCAACTGAAGAGCAAACAGAAACAAAAGAAGAAAACAAAACAGATGAAGATTCTTCTAAAGAAGAAAACTAATCAAAATTTGATTTTCTCAATATATTAAAAACCAACTTTCTAGCCTTTATGGGTTTGGGAAGTTGGTTTTTTGTTTCTATCTAGTCTAGTTCCTCTAAAAAGTATAAGTAACTCTCATTTGATTTGGTGCAAGGGAAAGCGAAACAGGAATATCATACAAAACTTTTGATTGTCTTTTATTCAGAAAATAAGCTATCAAATCAAAAACAAACAAAAATCCACCTTGCAAAATAAGTGATTTTCTATAACCTAAAAACTGATTTTTATTTTTTGTATCCGTAGTCGTTTTGGCTCGTTCTCTCAAATACAATCCAGTAGCCATATAACCGACATCAATTCCTGTATTGAGCAAAAAAAGTGATTCTATCGAATGATAGGCTTTTAGGGTTTGGGAATAATTCAAATCTGTATTTTTCTTAGCAAATAAAAGACTGCTTCCTGCTAAAGCAAAATTGACAGTATTCCAATAGATATTAAATTGATGAAAATATTTATTCTCGCCATTATTTATGCCTGCTGATAATGTTGCGCCACTATATGCAAAATTAGCAACCGACCAACCTCCCAAAACATACATAGCGTTTTTTTGAAGAGAAAGGCGTTTTTTGTTGATTTGAGGTAAATCTACTGTATTAGTTTGTCCATAAGAGGGGAAGGAAATGAATACAAAATAAACTAATAGAAGTAGAGGAAAAAAAGATTTTTTCATAAAAATAAATTTAAAATTTATACACTTGTAGAAAAATTATGATACAATACAGTTAAATACTGCTTTTTATTACAGAAATAAGTCAGCTATTTTATGGCAAAAGCAAATTCGGATTTTCATCTTCTTCCTCCAAAGAAGCATATAAATAACTATAATCTCTCATTCCACTTACTGCAAATTTTACTTTTGTCAAATCAATTCTAACCGTATTTGACCAATCATAAAGCGTTTCTATCAAAGTACTAAATGAATTTTGAGTCAGATTCATGGAGAAAAACATTGTTCCTCTTTTATACGAAACACGCAATTTGTAATTATTATTTTCTTTCGGAATAAGCTCAATTTCTTCTACTTTATATTTTGCTAGTGTTACTTTTTGTTCTTTGTAAGGCATAAAAACGATGATTTGGTCTTTTTCTATGCTGATAGTAGGTTTATTATCGTGTCTTAAAACTACTTTAGAATTTTTTTTTGAAGCATTAACTAAAAATTTCATCGCTATTCCAAAAGCAAAGAAAATTATGAAGAATGCACCTAAAAGAAATTTTATAGCAAAATTTAAAATGCCCAAAACCAATAAAGTACTAACCAAAACACATATAAAAATAATAAACAGGTCTTTTATCGTCAAACCTTCATTTTTGACTGTTTGATAATATTCTTTCATATCCAAACTAGAAAGCACCCAAGGCAAAGTTTTGATTTGTGTATCAAACTCTTTCCAATCCGAAATACTGTGTAAATAGGCTTTAAAATATTGCCTCTTCGATTTCAAATTGAGCGTTTTCTTTACTGGAAAAGTAGCTAAAGTTCGGTTTTGATTGCAATGCTTTTCATTCAGATATTCCCACGAGCTTTTCAAAAAAGCAGATTTACATTCCCTGCAAAAAACGATTTCATCTCCTTCTACAATCAAATCTCCTGTAATTGGGTCTTGTCGTCTTTCATTCAAAAACTCTAAATGAGAATGAGAATTTATTTTGTACATATTCAAATTAGAATAAATTAATTTTGAAATTCATGTAGACTACTTATATTAATAAATCAAAATCATTGACCAATATTTATCTTTTCTTGCTGCTCCAATTCGTTTTACTCGTGCGTCCATTAAGCGTTTGCATTGTGGAGGTGTGAGCTTCCAACCACGAAAAGCCTGTTCGATTTCAGTAAAACTATACGACATATTTTCATACGCTCTTTCCGTTTTTATTCCTACATCTGCAAGGCGTTGAACTGTATTTTTCCCACCAATATCAGTCGTCATTCCTTTTGTTTTCCAAAGATTTACTACTAATTCTTTTGTTGCATAGGCTACTGTATCGCTCCAAGCGACCTCTGGAACAGGTGCAAAATAACTACCTCCACAATGACATCCTTTAGTGCGAAGTTCGTTGGTAAGCTCCAAAAAACGTTGAGCAAAGACACCATCTACTTTTTGTTCGTCTTCTATGCGTTCATCTGTTTCTGGCTCATTTTCTAATTCTGGTATTTCTGGAATTGGATTATTTATAACACCTTCTTGTTTCTGAAAATCTGTAATATTCGTTATCATATCTTGCTGAGAACCCAAGTCTTTACTATCAAAAGTTTTCATTTGTACATCAAGACAGTTGAAGTGATTTGTCTTTAATTCTGCACCAATTCCCTCAATAAAATCAGCTACTTTTACATTATTTGGCAATCTTTTGAAATGAACTTCACACGTAAAAACATCATTGTTGTGCGTAATGAGTTGTACTGGTTTTTTAGTGTTCAGAACTGGAATTTCTACTTTTCCATTGCGAGCAATATTTTTTATTTCTATCATATTGAAAACTTCTGACGGATTTGCATCATTTTTTAAAAACCACGCCAAATCTTCACCAGGACCATAATAAGTTGCCGTTCCTTGTTCATAATGCGAAACATAACGAAAATGAAAGATAGTTCGGTCTTTTGTATAATCAATTTTATCTAAAATATAATTATTCTGCCATTTTTTATAGACGGGTTTATAATCTACAAAAGGTTTGTCAGAAACAGAAGTTGCATTATTCGCTTGATTTGCATTTTGAGCAGATGAATAATTTGATAGAGAAAGAGTTATGAATAAAAATAAAATATAAATCCACAAAATTTTGATATGACTTTTCATAATTTTCTTGTTCTTTTTATAATAGAATAGGTAGAATTTTTTTTGGTGTAGTACAACTACAAATTTAATCTATAAACGCAGTTTTTGGCGTTACGTTGCTTATGGTCTTTAAGATTTTTAAAATTGAAGTGTTACTAATCTGATAAAAAAGGATTCAAAAATAAAGCGAGGTTTTAAAGTTTACTTCAAACTTCTTGATTCTTATTCAAATTTTCAATTATTTTTAAATTTTTAAATTCTTAGTCTTATGATTTCCAACAGAGAAAAAGCAACTGTAAATGCAAGTTCGATGGCAGATATTGCCTTTTTATTACAACATGAGTGACATTTTTAAGTATTTGATTTTCAGTTGCAGCGCAACGTAACCTTTGTAGAACCTCAAAAATGAACTTTATTAGAGCTACAGAGTAGCTAAACCTTGTAATTTG
>Ga0100380_10002660_pt1 | contig 19211 bp, 12 predicted proteins | sample CryGeymeta201504_FD_80417 | JGI IMG/M metagenome (GOLD analysis project Ga0100380, IMG submission 80417) | Groundwater microbial communities from Crystal Geyser aquifers in Utah, USA - Crystal Geyser metaG 2015-04 | ecosystem: Environmental > Aquatic > Deep subsurface > Groundwater | place... | reverse complement strand
TACTTACACTTACCCCCTATTTACTTATTCTTTTTTATTTTTTTTTTTAGAATATTAGATAAATTTAAAAATTTCTACTACAATATTTACAATATTTACAATATTTACAATTTTATTTTTTTAATAATCATAAAATATTTAATAATAAAATTTTTTTGTCATTTTATTTACTTATCTATTTCACCAAAAACTAAATCCATAGTACCTATAATCGTAACTAAATCAGATAATAAATAATTTTTTGACATAAAATTTAAACCTTGTAAATGTAAAAAACCAGGTGCTTTTATACGACAACGGTATGGTTTTGATGTACCATTAGATGTTAACCCTATAGCAAACTCACCTTTTGGTGCTTCTACAACACGATAAGATTCATCAGTATCAATAAAATAACCTTCTGTATGAAATTTAAAATGCTGAATTAATGATTCCATATCTCGTTTTAAAAAACCTCTAAAAGGTTTTACAATTTTTTTATTATTAACCATAAATTTACTATCTAAAATATCACTATTTTTTTCAAATAATAATAAATCTTTTATTAATAAACGAATTAAATAATTAGATTGGCGCATTTCAAATAAACGTATATTAAAACGATCATAAGAATCACCATTAACACCAAAACCTATTTTAAAAGAATTATAATTTCGATAATTTTCATAATTATCTAAAAAACGTAAATCTCATAATACACCAGAACCTCTTAACATAGGACCTGAAAATGCTCAATCTTGAACACTATTATAAGAAACTACACCTATATTAGTTAATCTATTTATTCATACACGATTACCATACAATAATTCCATCATTTCATCTAAACGTTTATCAAAATTTTTAGAAAATTTATATAAATCTGTTAATAAATCTACAGAAATATCACTATTTACACCACCCGGTCTAATATAAGCCGCGTGTAAACGTGCACCACATACACGTTCATAAAATTCCATTAAATATTCACGTAAATCAAAACCTCATAAAAAGGGCGTTAATGCACCAACATCTAATGCATGTGTTGTTAAAGCTAATAAATGATTTAATATTCTTGTTATTTCACAGAATAACATTCTTATTAAACTTGCTTTGTATGTTATGTTGATTTTTAATAAAGATTCTATTGCTAAACAGTAACAATGCTCCTGAGCCATTGTTGATACATAATCTAATCTGTCCATATAAGGTAATCCTTGATTATATATTTTATTTTCGATTAATTTTTCCGTTCCTCTATGTAATAAGCCTATATGTGGATCCACTTTTACAACTGTTTCACCTACTAACTCTATTACTAAACGTAATACACCGTGAGCTGCTGGATGTTGTGGACCAAAATTTATTGTTATATTTTTTAATTTTTTTAACATTTAAAAATTTTTTTAATTTTCTTTTCCCTTTATACACAAAATTTTTACTACTTCATTTTTACCCTATTTTTTCATTAATACAATCAAAACACCCTTAAAAACTACTAAAAATAATACTAATAACTTAGATTTTTTAATCATTTTTTATTAGATTTTAAATTTATAAAATCTTTTAAATTTTTATTATTAATAATAAATTTTTTAAAATATTTATATTGTTTTAACTTTTTATTTTTTTTTCAAAAATATAAAAATAATTTATTTGTTTTTTCACTTTTTTTTTTCTTAAAAAAAATTAATTTACTCTTAAAACCCTAATTGAAAATATAATTATTATAACAAAATAGTTATTTACTATCAAATTTATATTGACTAACTATTAACATAAATTACTTATTTTTTATTAAAATAAGGTAATTCAAAATTAAAAACATAAATAAAATCTGATAAATAAACACTCTATCAATATTTAAAATTATTACTAATATACAAACTTAATTTTTAAATAATTAAACATTAATAAGGATAACTTATAAAATTTTGTATAGGTTTTACATTTATTTTTATTTTATAAAAATAATTAAACTAAACTTACATTTATTAAAAAATTTAAATATTTAAATAAACGTGTTAAACATTCATCAAATAATGAATCATCATCATTATATAATATAACTTTCTTCATAAACCTAATATAAAATTAATAATTAATAAAAAAATATTAATAATAAAAGAAATACTTAAAAAAATTAATATATAATAAATTATATATAAATAAACAATACATAAATTTAACTTTAAAAAAATTAAAAAAAACAAAAAAAGTCAGTACTGTTGAAATAAATTTATATAAAAAATAATAATAAATATTCTTATCTTCTTAGCCTAAGATTTTTACATTTTCAAAATTTCTAATATATTTATATATTATATTTATCATATTTTATAAAAAAGATAATTCATTTAAAAATGTTTTAAATTTTTGATTTTTTTTTAAATCAAAACTAATTTTCTTATCAAATATATATATATAATCTAAAAAATATACACATAGAAAATAAGAAACATTAGTATTTATAAATAAAAAAATCAAAATTAAAAAAATACAAAAAAAGGGATAACTAGTAAAATTAAATATATATTTTTTTTTTAATTCTATCATTTTTATTTTAGAATTAAAAAAAAAAAATATGTTATATAGAAAATTAAATATAAAAAGAATATTATATTGTAATAATGTATTTATATTCAAATCAAAAATATAATATAATAAACTTACATTTATTAAAAAATTTAAATATTTAAAAATAATAACTAAAGCATTATCTAATTTCTCTTCATCATATTTATAATATTTTTCATAAAAACCTATAATAATTAATTTTAATAATTTTATTAAATTAAAAAAAAATAATATAAAAATTAAAAATTTTATAATTTTTAATACATTTTCTAAAAAAATAAAAATAAAAAATAAAAAAAAAAAAAAAAAAAAATAAAAAAAAAAAAAAAAAAAAAAAATATTATAAATGTTATAAAACTAAAAACTATTTTATTTAAATTTATATAACAAAAAACATCTTCCTTTTTACTTTGATAAATATATTCATAATAAAAAATTAAAATATTATCTGAGGAAATTCAAGCTTTAATTTGATCAGTACCTACAATAAAGTTATATATATATTCTTTTAATTTAATCATTTAATGTAAAATCATCGTTATTTATCTCTTGATAAGTACCATTTTTTATAATATCTAACTTCAACTCTTGTTCATTTGTATAATTATATTTTAAATAATAATTTTTAAAAATTTTATTTTTAGTATTTTGATTAAAATTTTCAAAATTACCCTTTAATTTTGTCTCCTCACCCTTTTTTATCACTTCACAAGATGTTAAATTATCATTTACAGGTATGTTTTTATATTCAATTATATCCTTACCTTTATCTACCAACATATGTGAAGCCTGTCATTTTGTAACAAAAAATAAATAAGTAGCTAATATACCTGTTACTATTAATTTTAACATGCATATTATCCATATCTTCTTTTAAATCGGTTACAAATTTTTTATCATTTAAATCTAAATCATTTCAATTTTTTACAAAAAAATTATGATTAAATACAAATTTATAATATAAAATTAAAATCTGATTACTTTTAAAAACTGTAGGTGAAGTATTAAACAGTATATTACCATTTTTAATATCATCTAAAATTACCTTATTATCTTGTATTTTTAATATTTTACCTGTTTTTTCATATTTTTTTATATTAGTTTTACTCTTCTGTACATTATTTAAACTCTTATAAAATTTATTATAAGTTATTCTATTAAAATACATAATTAATTAAATTTTTTTAGTATTTTTAAATACTAAAATTTTTAAACAGAAAATAATATATTGATTTACATTAGGAAATAATTTTAATCTAATTGTATTTTCTAATAAATTAAAAAAAAAACCATTCATTACTAAATGATTTAATTTTCTTTCAAAAAAATTAATTAAATCTAAATCAACATCATTTAAAAAATCATTTAAACCACCATATAATAATAATATTTGTGTTAAAATATCAACTGGTTGATTTTTACCTTGTGTCATTAAAGTTTGTAATCTAGAACCTTTAGCTACTAATAATTTAGTAGAAGCATCAATAGATAAACCTAAACTAATATATTCAACAATTTCACGATATTGTGCTAACTCTAATTTTAATGAACCTGCTAAAGATTTCATAACTTTAGATTGTGCCGCACCACCAACACGACTAACAGAAACACCTGGATTTACTGCTGGACGTACACCTTGATTGAATAAGTTTGCTTCGAAGAAAACTTGACCATCTGTAATTGAAATTACATTTGTAGGTATATATGCAGAAATATCACCATCAACTGTTTCAATAATAGGAAATGCCGTTAAAGAACCACCATTAATTACATGATTTTTTACTAATTCTCTATTATTTTTTAATTTAGCTGATCTTTCTAATAAACGTGAATGTAAATAGAATTGGGTGAAAAGTTCATTTCAATATACATGTTTTTTATCATATGCATTCATATATGAAACTAATAAAGTCCCCACCGAACTGTGCAAGATAGTCACCCATCACACAGCTCTCCAACTGACTTAACCTTTATATTTTCTTCCATGTACTTCATAATGATGTTTTTTACATAAAGGTAATTGTTTCCTATTGACAGCTATCATTACTTTGGACCTTTGATCTTTAGTTTTAATATCACTAATCTTCCTAACATGATGCATTTCAACATTTTCAACAGAACCGCACACATAACATGGCATATTTAAAGCTTTTGTTCCACGAATACTAAAACTATATATATTTTTAAAAATATCATCAAAAATTAACTTATCAGCATTTGTATAATGAACACTCAAATCAGGTTTATTATATTTTACTGGCTTAGGAAGACAGATTTTTGGAATAATAATTTCTTCCAGTGAACCTGCAAATTCTTCTAATTTAAATTCTGTAGTACCTAACGGATTTTTTGTACGTATACGTCTATTAAGATTAGGTCCTGCTATTTTAAAAATAGCAGCCCTTGTTCTTTTTTTATATTTAGCTGCATACATTTTAGCAATTGATGTTTTTAATATATATATAATTCTTGTCATGGCTCTATTTCTATTATTGGCTAGTTTATAATACGCATTTAAACCGTTTATAATATGAGTAGCGTTAAAATTTGTCACTGATTGTGTTTGATGTAACAACTTAAAATTTGGTACAGGATTTCCACCTTTATCACAATAACCTAATAAACACAATTTTTTTATAATTTTTTCGATATCCACAAATAGTGTTAATAATTGTCTACGACTATCACGTAATGAATCTTTCACAACATGTTTATACATAACCTCTTTTGAACCTATTGTATAACCTAAAAATTTCTTAATGTCAGATCTGTGTGTTATTAAAGTTTTTTCTTTATTAAGTATTAAATCTAAATTTATTTTCAAATATTCTTTTATTTCATCCCTTAAAACAACTGCTTCATCTTTATTTCCTATGATTCCAATAATGAATTTATCGGCATAACGGACGTAATGAATTCGTTTAAATTTATTATCAAAAGGGTCAACACTATGAATATTTTTTAATTCATTAGGAAAATACTTAACAGCGCCATAAGCACGAACAAGTTTAGTATTTTCTTTATTACTTGCGCTTCTATAACCTTTATCATACCCTATTTTTTTATTTTCAATAAATTTATCCAATTTATCTAAATAAATATTAGATAATAAAGGTGAAAGAATACCACCTTGTGGTGTGCCTATTATATTATTTTTTATAAAAACACCATTTGGTAATAGAATATCTGATTTTAATCCCAATTTTATTAAATTTAGAATTTTTTTATCCTGTATTCTTTCAGATAAAATAGTCATAAGTATATTATGATTTATAGAATCATAAAATGAAAAAATATCCCCTTCGATAAATCAGATAACTCCTACGAAGTATTTACGAATATCCTTCAGTGCTGTATGTTGCGACTTTCCATACCTAAAACCATGTGAATTATTCGAAAATTTAGGTTCATAAATTTTTTCTAAAATTTCTTTTAGTACATTTTGAACTAATATATCTTGAAATTTTGGAATTCCTAAAGATCTTTCCTTACCATTAGGTTTAGGTATATAAATTCTATTTATTTCACCTCATTTAAAAATTGAAGATAATACTGAATTTTGTAAAGCCTTAATTGTTTTTAAAGATGTACCGTCTATTGTATATTTATCTAAATCACTCGTCATAGAGCCTGGCTTTTTAGATAATTTATAATAGGCAATAATTCATAACTCAGTATAACGCAATAATCTAAATAAATCATGATTTATTCAATTAGCATTAATTAAATTACGTTCATAAAGGCTTCTAAATTCATTATGTATCTTTAACGACCCATTCGGAATCTGTACATTTTTACTTTTAGAAGATCAGTATAACTTGTCCTGTATAATATTACAAAATTTTCTTCTAGTAATTTTTTTATACGTACAAGTACTTAGATCCCTTCTTCTGGAGCAGAATACTACGGATCCTCTGCCCACCTCTTTTCAGCCAAAATAAGAGGAGTTCACCGGTATCATATTTGTCCTATAATGTTTTAAGTTAGTCTTCAACTTTTTGTCATACAAATTGTAATAGTGTCTAATTTTAGATTTGGTTGTGGATCACGCATTCATATCCCAACTAATTAGATTAAAATTATTGTATAAATTACAATATTTTAAAGCATCAGGTACTCAGCTCACAAAGCTCGACTTTACGAATAACCCATTTAACTTATAAACATCAAGAGAATCGCAAAACAGTATATTTATTACATAATAATAAACAAGTCTTGCTTTAATAACATGCTTTTGTCCTCTATAGGTTACCCATCTAGAGTAAGTTATTATTCCCGCTTTCATAAATCTACGCGAAAGGTTTTTTATTTTTTCGAAATAAAATTTATTTATATTCATATTAATCTTTAGGTCCATCTTTAATTTTATGATAAATACTTTTTGTTGTTTCTGCAAACGTTTTATCACCATATATATAATCTTTACCATATTCTTTAAATATACTAACATTTGTAATTTCACTTATAACATAATTGGAAGATACAGTTGCACCACAAACTACCATTATAGCTTTTGTACCAAAACGTGTTGTTGCAGTATTCATTGCTAATAATTTTACGAGTGTACCTGGATTACAATCTAAATTATAATTATATATATATAATAAGCGTTTCATGTACACATAAATAATTATACAAAAACTGATTAAAAATTCTAAAAGAGAAATTTTTGCTAATGTAAATGAACTAAATACTATACTTATACCTAAAATTGACAAACTTCAATTTAAAAAACCAGCCATTAAAAATATAGTACTAACTCTATCAAAATATATTAATTTAGAAGAATATTCATATTTTTTTAAAGCATCTTGCATTTTATCAAAACCTTCTTTAACTTGACCAGTCTTTTTAATGAATTTATTAAATTTTGTATAGTTACGTTTAGAAATATAATTTAATTTAAAGTTTTTTAAATTTTTTAAAACTTTTTTATTTATTTTTTTATTTCGATTAATAAAAAATATACACAAATACAACCTAACGGTCGCCCATACATCACCTGGATAACCTTCACGACCTGGTGGACGTCTTAATAATAATGAGTGAACTAAACATTATATCCTTAAAATATAATTATTAAAAAAAAAAAAAATTCTTATTAATTATCCTCATGTTTTAATAGAAAAAAATTTCTATTAATTGACCATATAGGCTGTAATAATTCATATAAATAATTACTATGTATTAAATAGCTAAATATGAATATTATACTTATATAAGGTAATCCTAAAAAATGTGTAAAATTAAAATTTATAGGTTCTTTATATACCAAAAATACAGCTAATCTAATTATTAATAAAAAAAATACACTTATTATAAATATAAAATTGTATTCTATAAAATCACTTCCATTTAAGTTTATTAAATATGCAAATATTTCTAAATTTATTAAAAAATTTAACCTTCTATAAATAAAACTTATTATAATTCTAACACTTTCATTTAGACCATGAGTATAGTATAATGATTTATAGAATATAATAAGTATCAGAATTATAAACATCATTTTTCTTTCCAAAATAAAATCTAAACAATATAATATATTTTCGATATAAATTTTTTGCTCAGCTACACAGGGGTCTCTAAAATTCAAAATATTGTTTAAATGTTCACAAAACATTGTAAATAACTTTAAATCATACTTATAACAAATTAAAAATATAATAAAAAATATTAACCCGGACACAAAAACATTTATTTTAAAATAAAATGTAAATTTAGATAAACCTGCATATATAAATTCCACGACAAAATAATAAAAACCAACTCTCTCATAATTTATAAATTTATAATATTTACAATAATATAATATTTTTAACATTATCTTAATTTTTTAGTATATCATTTAATACATCATTAATTAAACCATAATCTATAGGTTTATTATATCTGTTTTTTATGATATCGTCTTCTACATTTCTCTGTAATGGTTGATTTATTGAGCTAAATTCATCATTTAACAATATAAATTTTTGTATCGAAAATTCCTCTCGCAATTTCTCCTCTAATTTTTTAGAATCTTTAATATTATAATTATTCAAAATATCTTGAATATATGATTTATCTTTTTTATTAGTAACATTTTCAATATCAAATGAATTAGATAATTTATATCGATTAAACAAGGGTGTCTCCAATATAATAGCTGTATTAACATCATTAACCGGTTTTGATTTTACCTCAACTATAGAAAAATTTCTTGTATTAATTTTACTCTTATCACTATTTGGATTATTAACTAAACATTGCTTGATAATAATTCCTGATGGGTCTATATTATAGTTTATTTTTAATTCAATTTCACCTTTGGTATAAGAACTTTGAGCTACAAATTCAGCATTTTCAGCAGTAAAATTAACAATATGTTTTTTTGATAACTGTGTAGCTTTAACTTCAGCTTGCTTTAAATCAGATAAATGTTTATCATTTAATTTACTAGTAAATGTCTTTTTAAAGTAATGAGTATTATTTATAGAACTTTCTATTATATCGTAACATGTATTTTTATTTGTTTGTAATACATTAATACTAATATTAGTTTCTTCAGAATTTATAAAATCTGAATATGTATAATTATCTACTTCAGTGCTTTTATCCTCTATAGGATTGATATAATTTTTTCGATATATAACTTTTTTTTCTTCTTTACTCAAATCACGACTCTTTATTTTATTTATTATCTTCTGAGTATGCACTTTTATACCTAAACTATTAAGTATTTCGAACATGTATATATATATATATATTTTTTTTTTTTTTATAATTAAATTTTAAGAAATATAATATTCTTTCCCAAACCGTACGTGCAATTTTCACTGCATACGGCTTTCCAGATTTAATTATATTAATTATTTAAGCGTACTTTATTATAACATACTCTACAAAGTGGTATTTGCTTTCTTTTAGTTCTAGACATACATATCAAAAATGATCCTTTTTATTTTTTATATCTTTCATTTTTCTTATATGATGCATTTCTACTTTATATGTAGATCTACAATTCATACAAGAACGATTAAAAAGTTTAGCTATAAGTTTAGATTTAGCTGAAGCTGAAATACTATTTATTATTTATATTTCATCAGCTAAATTTGTTTTAAATTTTTTACATTTATTAACTTTATAGCTAGGCTTAAATAAACATAAACCTTCATATTCAATATTTTGACTAAATTTTTGAAATACCTTCTTTTGAGTTTTCAATTTTAGTTTCATAGCTAATAGTTTAGCACATGATTCTCGCATTCGATGTCATAAAAGACTAACTAAATCACTCATATTATTAACCATAAAATAATAATTGTAAAATTCACGAATAGTAGTATTATATAAATATATAATTTCTTTTATATTTAAAAACATTCATATATTTTTAGGTATACCTTTATGTTGCTTATCCATAAATCCACGTTCAATTAACTTATTAATAATATTATTAATTGGCGCATAAAATTGTATTTTAGTTTTAATACGCTGTTGAAATTTTTTATGATTCTTAATAATATATTTAAATTTTGTCTGACCATTTTTTATAAGTACCTCTAAGAACTTTATTGATTTTTTTGTAAAATTTTTTATTTCAAAATTACTTTCTAAATCTAATTCTTTTTTTATAAAAGATTGTACAGATTTTGCAATTTTAGTTGCTTCTTTATATGAAGTTCTTAATCCTATTAAAATTTTATCAGCATAACGTACATATTTTATACTTTTATATAATTCATCATCTTCGTAATAAGATATTTTAATCATATTTTTTCTTATAATTTTAGCTTCTACTTCATTACCTTTCTTCAATTGCCAATTTAACTTAGCACTTAAATTATTATAAATTTTTGATATTTTTTGTCTTTTTTCTTTATTTATACATAAAATTAAATCATTTACATACTTATCTAACTCATTTAAATAAATATTAGACAATAAAGGACTAAGAATAGAACCTTGTGAAATTCCTGTAATAGGATTTTTTGATATTTCTTTTAAAGAACGACAGTAACCTGCATTTCAACATTTATATAATAAATTTATAAACTTATTATCTTTAATTTTTCTTTTTATAATAGAAAATAATTTATTTTTATTTATATTATCAAAAAATCCTATAATATCAAACTCTATAACTCATTTTATATCTTGAAAAGTTTTATCTATATGAGCTAAAGCTGAATGACAACCCCTTTTAGGTCGAAATCCAAAAGAATTATTATCAAAGACAGGTTCAAATATATTTTCTAATAGTATACGCATTATTTCTTGAATTATTTTATCACGAAAGCTTTCTATCGTAATAGGTCTTTTACCCCCTTTAGCCTTATTTATATAAATTTCCCTTAATGGTAAAAATTTAAATGATTGATTTTTCATATTTTTTATAATATTATAAATTCAGTCATTAGCTAAAACGTTAAACTTATCCTGAAGTAAACCTAAACCTAGTTTACTTTTAAGGTTATTATATGCTTTATAATATAATTCTTTCCTATACATAAATTTATACAAATTAATATTTAATTGCTTATTATGATGTAATTTTGATAACTCAAATAACCCTTTCAATTCCATATCTATTTTTTCTGACTCACTTTTGGTACAATAATATTTTTTCGAAAGGAAATTAAATCCTGCAACCCTTCCCTTTTTTCATTTGTTAAAATGAATGTATCTACTAAAGTAGGCAGGTACTATGATTGCTCCGTTTCCATAAGTATTACTACCCTTAGGAAATCCTCTAGTTCCAATAAAATGATTTATGACTATTTTAGGGAGTCCTTTCTCATATTTGTGAGTGTTATTTACACCCTCTGTAAGTATGACTGATTTTAGTAACCCAAATGTCAAATTACTAAACACACTTATTAGTTTTAAACCGTATTTACTAATCTTTATCGTAAAAAGACAGTCTATGATAGACTTCAGGCAGTATAGCTTTTCCCATGATAGTCTCTGCTCTATATATATGAACTCATTAACGATATAAAGTTTCATATTTTTTTCCGACATGCTGTTGTCCTCTCTAAGTTTCCCTTTCAAGTAAGTCGCGAACAGGTATCCTATATCAGTAAGGATATTTTTTAATAATAAACTTATTTTAATCTTTACGTATTTCATCTTTAGGTAATCCACGATCTATATTTTTATCTAATTCTATATCTATATTACTAACAATATCTATATTGTTAGGTAATTCAGCATCTTTATGCATACCTGTATATTTACCAAATTTTGTTATTGCACTTTCACCCGAAAATTTAGCATAAGTATCATCTAGACCATTTAAAACACCTAATACACAGGCTATTGCTACTGATGTTAATGTAGTTAAGGTTAATTTAGAAGCTACAGCGCTTCTTATTAAACTCCCTGGATTGCAATGAGATAAATCATAATTATTTATGAATTTACGCTGTTTTTTTAAGATAAATAATGTTAATATCATAGCAACTATTAATTGTATAACACCACTAATACTAAATCAAACATGGATATATTTCCCTGATATATACACAGAGTACAAACCAAAAATAAAAAATAAATTACGAAATCTTATAAAATTACTTAAATTAGTTTTATTGTAAATTTTTAAATCTTCTTCTAAAATTTTACGATTTTCTATAAATTGTCTTTTTTGATTTTCATTTAATTTTATAGTGTAGAATCAAGAAAGAAAAAAATTACGTTTATAAATATAATTATTCTTATATTTAAAATGTGTATGATAATTACGTTTACTTATTAATTTAATTTTTTTATTAAAAAAATTCATTTTATTAACACAAGAGCGCACCATTTGACGATATGCTACAGCATGTTTACTTAAATCATCATATACAATTAATACATCTCTACCTTTTGACATAAAGTATTCACCTATAGAAGCACCACTAAATGGAGCTAAATATTGCATTGCTGCTGATTCCGCAGCAGAAGCCATTACAACTGTAGTAAAACTTAAACAATTATTTACTTTTAAAGTTTTTAAAATTTTCAATAAACTTGTTTGTTTTTGACCTACAACAACATAAACACATAAAATACCTTTACCTCTTTGATTTATAATTGTATCAATAGCTGTAGTTGTTTTACCTGTTTTAGGATCACCAATTAATAATTCACGTTGACCTAAACCTATTGGAATCATACTGTCTAAAAATTTTACACCTGTTTCTAAAGAATTTCTTACAGATTCTCTAGCTATAATACCTGGAGCTTTAATTTCAATACTTCTTGTTTCTTTAGTTTTGATTTCTTCACCGCCATCTAATACATTACCTATAGGATCAACAACTCTACCTAATAAATCATTACTTACTTTAACAAATGGTAATGTTCTTAAACGTTTTACCATATCACCAACTTTTATATTTCTAATATTCCCTAATACTGTAATTGATTTTTCTTTACCTAGGAAATTTACTATACCTTTCATACCTGTTTTTTCGAAGACTACCATTTCTGACATCCCTACTGTATTTAATCCTTCTTTTACCACTACTATACCATCTTTTACTTCATTCACTATACCAAAATCATCTAATATTCATTTAGGTAATCTATAATTTTCTACTTCTACATTTCTTTTTATTTCATTTTTCATTTTTTTTATATTTAAAAATTTTTTTTAAATTAACTTTTTTAATTAACACAAAAAATAAACATTAACCTCAAAATAGTATAAACAAAAAAATAAATTTTTTATTTTATCATATAAAAAAAAAATACATATAAATAATATAAAGTAATAAATAACTTAATGATATAGGTAAAAAGACTTTTCAACCTAAAGACATTAATTGATCATACCTATAACGAGGTAAAGTACCTCTAACTAAAATAAATAAATAAACAACAAATAAAACTTTTAATACTATTCATATTTCTTTAAATAAAAAAAAAAATATATTAACATTTAAAAAAGGTAATCAACCTCCAAAAAAAAATAAAACAATTAAAAAACTCATTAATATGATATTTGAATATTCTGCTAAAAAAAATAAAGCAAAGGTAAATGCTGAATATTCAACATTATAACCAGATACTAATTCGGATTCTGCTTCGGGTAAATCAAAAGGTACCCTATTCGTTTCTGCTAAAGCAGATACAAAAAATAAAATAAAACAAGGATATAATATGAAAATATTTCAAATATAAAATTGAGATTCAACTATTGTTGTTAAATTAAATGAACCTACATATATTAAAACAATCATTATTATAATACCAATAGATACTTCGTATGATATTATTTGTGCTGCAGAACGTAAACCACCTAAAAAAGCATATTTAGAATTACTAGCTCAACCTGCCATTATAATACCATAAACACCTAAAGATGAAACTGCAAATATAAATAAAAAACCCATATTTATTTCATTTATTAAAACATTACCATAAAATACAGGAATTACACTTCAATTAATTAAACTTAATAAAAAAATTAATATAGGTGCTAATATAAAAATAACTAAATTTGATATACCAGGTACAATCATTTCTTTAAATAATAATTTAAAGGCATCGGCAATAGGTTGTAATATTCCAAATATACCTACTCTATCAGGCCCTATTCTTCTTTGAAAATTACCTAATACACGACGTTCTAATAATGTTAAAATTGCTACTGCTAAAATTACACATAAAGGTATTAATATATATATTATATACATTTTTTTTATTTTACCACTAACTTACACACAAAATTTTTACTACTTCATTTTTACCCTTTTTTTTCCTTTTTACTTTTAAAATACACTTTGTGTACTACTACCTTACCACTATTTCATACTAAATTCCCCAGCATCAACACTTAAAAAACACCTAAAAAATGCTTCAAAAGTACACAGTAACTATATTTTTTATCATTTTAAAAAATTTTAATCAAAATTTTAAGTTTCTAAAAAACTTTTAACTTTTTAAAATTTTAATAAATTTTTTTATTTTCTTACTTTTATAAAAAAGAAATTTATTAACTATTTAATATTTTATTAAATATAAAACTTTTCTATATAATATAAATTTATTACTCTTTTTTTTTTAAATAAAAATTTATAAATATTTAATAAATAATCATAATACACTAGTTCTTATATATTATAACTCATCTTATATTATAAGACTATATCTTATATTATAAGACTATATCTTATATTATAAGACTATATCTTATTACAATAAAAATTTCTTTAAAATTTATCGACTAATTTTATCTAAAGTCTTTTTATACAATCTTACATTCTGTAAGGCACGTATTTTAATTATTTTTACCTAACATTTCAAACTTAAATTACTTTTTTCTCTGGGAAACTTTTAAACCCCTCATTTTTCTTAATCTTTAATTTATCTTTCTCTTCACCCCTTCTATAATGAAGGGACTTCAAAACTTTTAATATCTAATCTTTAATTAATTAGCCGTATCCTTCCTTCTAATGGTCAGGGAGCTCAACTTTTTAATCTTTTTTTATTTTTTATAAATAAAGATTAATAAAAAATATATTTATTAACATTAATTCATTTTTTTAAGTATCTTTTAACCTTAACATTTTTTTATTTTTACATATCAATATTACTTCAATTTTTTTTTATTTCTTGTTTAAACATTCTTTATTAAATTTTTATCTTATTATAAATTATAGATTTAACAACAAAATACACAATAACCTCCAAAATTTTATTTATATTTTAATAAAATTTTCACTACTTAAAAAAAATTCAAAAACTCTAATTCAAAAACTCTATACGATTAAAAATATATTTCACATTTAAAAAATTTTTTTTTAAACAAACCTCAAACTTAAATAAAACTATATAATACTGCCCTTTTTAGTTAAAAAAAGCTAAATATTTTACAATAAACACACATATTTACTATCTAAGTAATCATCTTTTACTAGGACAAAAGAATTTTATATTTCCTAACACTCTAACTTATATAATCAGTTATTATATTAAATATATGTAGCTACTCGACATTACCACAAGCATGATAACCGAAACACCATAGATATACTCTTTTATTAAATATTTTTTATTTTAATTTAATTAAATTAAAAACAACCCAATCCTTGCGTACTAAGGAAGATTAAATTCAATTCTTTTCACTTTTAGTAGATAGGGACCAAACTGTCTCACGACGTTCTGAACCCAGCTCACGTATCACTTTAATCGACGAACAGTCGAACCTTTGGTATTTCCTACTTTACCAGGATGTGATGAGCCGACATCGAGGTGCCAACCGGTCCTGTCGATAAGGACTCTCAAGAACCATTAGCCTGTTCAATTATGTTACCGTAAAAGCTCTTTATCCTTTACTTCAAATAGTTTCCTATTTGTTCAGACTATGTCATTAACTTATATTTTTTTATTTATTTTTATAAGTTATCGGGCGCTCGTGGATAGGTTATTGGTTGATTTTCCTCACTAGCTAGTCGTTGAACGTTTATATCTACTTTTTTTATTATAATCATTCGATATACTTCGCTGCAAATTAACATATATTTTTATTAACATTACTTTTTTATTAATAAAAATACTTAGCCTCCTTGCAATTCACCCAATTTTTTCATCTTTTTTCACAAAAAGACAGGGACTACAGATTTTTTGGATATTTATATTATAATTTATATTTCATTGATTCTATTATATAAGGTTTTATTAATTCTTTAAAAATTAAATGAGAATTATTAGTACTATGTTTTTTTGAAATTACTAATATAGGATATAATTGTTTTTTTACATTAGCATACTTCCAAAAAGATTGAATATTAAATTTTTTTAATAAAATATCTATTAGTATATTATGTTCATCGATAGTAAAACTACAAGTATATAATAAATACATATAATTACTCTGTTTAGAGCCATCAGCCATATATCAATAAGCTAACGATCGCGCTGTTATACAATTAATTAAATCTTTATTTATATATTTACTTTTTTGATTATAAAAAAATAAACGATATTCCATAAAAAAATTATGGGTTATTGTATTAAAATATCATGTTGATTTATATTCGCTAGTGGTTAAACGTTTTTGTTTTCTTTCCTTTGGTGCTGTTTTAACATAAGATTTAAAAATTTCATATAAATGAAATAAATATTCTTTATTTTTTTGTTCAAACAATAAACATCCTTTATTAGAAAATACACGTATATATAAATCACCTAAACAACAACCTATTATAACATCTTTTTGCTCTTCCGTTAATATTAAATTTAATTTGTATTCATTTAATTCTTTTCTTGTTAATTTTTTATCTAAACTTAAATTATTATTACAATATAATTTTTTTATATTATTTATTACCACGACAACATTTTTCTTTATTTTCTTCTTAGATTTTATATTTCAATTTTTATTTAAAATTAACATTTTTTATTTTTTCTATTATAACTTATAATTTTAATTCAATTTTTTATTTATATTTATAAATAAGTTACTCTGCGCACTATTTGAATCCCTAGAGTAACTTTTATCCGTTAAGCGATAGCCCTTCCTCACAGAACTATCGGATCACTACAACCAACTTACGTTCCTATATTATGTGTCAATAAACACAGTCAAGCATACTTTTGCTGTTATTCTAAGATACCAAACATCACTTCAATACCAAGTATACCATATGTACACCCCCGTTACTCTTTAGGGGGCGACCGCCCCAGTCAAACTACCGACCTAAAACTGTCCTAAAAATTTTTTTTTATTAGTTAGCTTATTTAGAAAAAAAAAATACTATTTAAAGGAAGCCTACTCTATTAATTTCAAAAGAAATCAAGGTATTCTAAGCTCATATCTATCCTCTGTATTTAATATAAATAAACAATATTAGGTTATAGTAAAGCTTCATAGGGTCTTTCCGTCCCACTAAAAGTACTCTGAATCTTCACAGAGATTTCAATTTCGCTAAGCCTATATTAGAGACAGTAGGGAGGTCGTTACTCCTTTCATGCAGGACAACAATTAATTGCCGAGGTATTTCGCTACTTTCAGACCCTCAAGGTTAAGGCCGTCGTTTACCGAAGGCTTATATCTATAGCATGCACTATAAAATAATTACCCTACGGCACCGGACAGGAGTCAGATTATATACATCATTTCAAAATTTAGCATAATCCTGTGTTTTTGGTAAACAGTCGCCCCCCCCATTTCTGTTACATCTACTTAACAAATAATTCTTAAAAAAAACCAAAGTTTTTTTTATAAATTTCTTATTATTTAGATACTTTTTCTCCCGAAGTTACAAAGTTATTTTGCCGAGTTCCTTTAACATAGTTCTCTTAACACCTTAGCATACTCTGCCTGATCACCTGTGTTGGTTATTAGTACGGTTTTTTTTATAAAAAAGCTTTTTTACATACTTTAATAAATAACTTATTTAATCACAATAAAAATACTTTATTTATATAAATAATCACTTTTTTTTAGTATATTAATATTAAATATATTACCCATCAAATTCAGATTTACTTTATTCTTAGGGGCCGACTCACTCTTAGCGGTTTTACCTTGCTAAGAAAACCTTGATCTTACGGTGTTAATGCTTATTTTTAAAACATGATTTTTATATCAATATTTTAAACATTAATTTTAGCTACTCATGTCAGCATACTTACTTCTGATCTTAACAAAAAACTTCACAATTTTTCTTTATAAATATACAGAACATTCTACTACCAAAGTAAATTTAAATAATATTTTATTTACTTTTTATAACATCAATTTCAAGCTGATTAGTCTCTATACATTCTCGATTTCATATTAAATTTTTTTTATTAGTGAGCTTTTACGCTTTCTTTAAAAGATGGCTGCCTCTAAGCCAACTTCCTAATATTTTTTATTTATACTCATCTTATACACTAGGCTAAAATTTGAAGATTTTAGTTTATAATCTAGGCTTTTTCCTTTTTGTCCAACGAATCTTGAACCCGTAGACTGTTTAACTTTTTTTTTCATTTAAAATATTCTAGGTTTTAATAATTTTAAAGAAGTTTGAGAAAACTATCCCCTAGATTACTAAGTGCCTTACCCTTTTAAAGAATAAAAAAATACTCTACTTACATAGATTTCGTAGAAAACCAGCTATCTCCAAGTTCGATTAGCTTTTCACTCCTAACCACAAATCATCCCAATCTTATGCAACAGATACGGGTACGGCCCTCTTTTTACATCAGCCTGCTCATGGTTAGATCACCTGGTTTCGGGTCTAATTCATATAACTATTCACTACTTTTTTAATTAGTTTCGCTTTCACTACATATACATTTTTCGAAAAATTTATATTCGCTATACAAATTAACTCGCTGACCCATTATGCAAAAGGTACGCTGTCATTTTATTTTTTAATAAAACTTCAACTGCTTTTAAGTAAAAAATTTCAATTCTTTTCAAAACCCTCTTTTTAGGATGCTATTTCACCTTTCCCTCACGGTACTCTTCACTATCGATTATTAGTAATATTTAGGCTTAGTAGGAGGTTCTACTTTCTTCAAACATACTCTCACATAAAACGTTTTACTCTTTTTATTTTTCTACTTTTTTATACGGGACTTTTTTTAATTAAACCCTTTATAGTTAATTATTATTAATTCTAAAAAAGATAAAAAAATAAAATGGTCTTTTCCACTTTCGCTCACCACTACTTATAGAATCTTTATTA
>Ga0100380_10002653_pt1 | contig 19228 bp, 6 predicted proteins | sample CryGeymeta201504_FD_80417 | JGI IMG/M metagenome (GOLD analysis project Ga0100380, IMG submission 80417) | Groundwater microbial communities from Crystal Geyser aquifers in Utah, USA - Crystal Geyser metaG 2015-04 | ecosystem: Environmental > Aquatic > Deep subsurface > Groundwater | place: USA... | reverse complement strand
TAGAAGGTAATATGGTTTATTATCTTGCAGCATTTGAATATCAAATTTATAATGGCGTTCCAAAATATCAATCCGAAAGTCCGGCAGTTAACTCGGGAATAACTTATCCATCTTCTTCTGCAAATAATGTTCAGTTTTCTTCGGTAGGTTTGGATCAAATGTTGGTGTCATTTACAGCTGGAAATGGTCAAAAACGTATTGTAATTGGTAGAGAAAGTCAGGCTGTGAGTGCTGCACCAAGCGATGGACAAACTTTTTCTGCGAATACAACATTTGGTAATGGACAAAATCTGGGTTCAGGAAATTATGTTGTTTATGATGGAACGGGCAATTCGTTTACACTGACAGGATTAACAAATTCAACAAGTTATCATTTTTCTGTTTATGAGTATAATGAATACAATGGAACCATAAATTTTAAGACTACTGCGCCGGCAGTGGGTTCACAAAGTACAACGGTTGTTCCTTTACCAACGGCAAGTATTGGGAATTTTTCCAATTATACAAGCACTTCTCTTACCATTTCGGGTTTAGCCAATCCTAATGGATATGAGACTACCGTAAGTGCTGTTTATGGTACTGATCCAGGTAATTTAACTAGTTCAACATTACCGGTTTCAATTGGTTCTGGCTCAGTTGAGGTTCCTGTTTCAATTGATCTTACAGGATTAACTGTTGGGGAATTGTATTATGTTGCTATTAAAGCAACTAATATAAGAGGAGATGTGGTTAGTATTTCAAAGAAGGCAATTCCTCTAACACGGACGTCAATGCGCGCTTGGTTTAGAGCGGACCATTCAACGATTAATGAATTAAATTATGTAACTAATTTTGAGAATGCTTCTGGTGTAGAGATAAGTCCTATCACAATGAATTCTTCAACTACCGTTACAAATGGGATAAATGGGAAACCATCTTATAATCATCCTATAGGCATTGGAACAGGAAACGGAATTTCAATATCCTCTGATGTGCTAGGAATTGCAAATTCAGATTTGGAAGTCATCATAGTATTTGAGTCTTCTTCAAACTCAAAACAACACCTCATGTACATACAAGACTATAACAGAATCTCATTGAATAGTTCAGGATATGGTGTTCAAGGTGCTTTTTCATTTGACGATATAAATCATGGTACGTCAAACAGTTTCACAAATGGAAATACACAAGTTTTACACTACAAAACAAATGCTACGCAATCGCTTTTAAGGATAAATAATGAAGAAGCATCACAGGTTTTTAGGAAAAATGCGTTTAATTCTGGTACAATTAGATTTGGATCTGACCCAATCAAACCGTTTATTGGTAAAATTGCAGAAATTATAATTTATAATGCAGAATTATCATTTGATCAACGTTTAGAACTTTCTCAGTATTTAGCTCAACGTTATGCGGTGCCTGTGTACACTCCATCTGTACCAACAAATGCTGCTTCAGCTTTTCAATTTTCAACTATTGCTCCAACTAGTTATTCAGTATCAATGGATGCAGGAAATGGTGAAGAGCGATTAATTGTAGCGCGTTTGAGTAGTTCAGAAAAAACACCGCCAGTAAATGGTACTTCTTATACGGCAAGTACAAATTTTGGAAGTGGCTCAAATTTGGGAAATGGGAATTTTGTAGTTGGAAAAGGTGTAGGTACATCGGTAAACATTACAGGATTGTCGCCCAATACGGAATATACGATTGATGTGTATGAATATAATGTGATGGAATTGAAGCCTCAGTATATGCTTACTTCGCCCAATTCTGTAGCTCAAAGTACACAAGCTGTACAATTAGCTAGTATTTCTGGTATTTCGGCGCAGCAATCAACCAATTTTACCATGTTTATTAATGCAAGTGTGAACCCAAATGGATTCGCAACCGATGCGCAAGTTGTATTTGGAACAGATGCAGAAAACTTAAATCTGAGTTCTGCTGTTGTTCCTGTTGGTAGTCAATCATCGGCTCAAGCGGTTCAATTATCTGCTACAGGACTTAGTGTAAATACCCTTTATTATTACAAAGTTAGAGCTACCAATATAGCAGGAGTGGCAGAATCGGAGATAGAAACATTTACGTTTACTGCTTCAGCCCCAACGGTTTCACTAAATGATGTGCAACAACTAAATACGACTACACCTACAATTACATCTCGAATAAACCCCAATGGTTATTCAACAAGTTTGCAAGTGTTTTATGGAACAAGTTTAACTAATTTGAATCTTTCTACAAGTGCACAAGTCATTGGAAGTCAAGAAGTTGTGCAAGCTGTTCAAACCAATTTGGCAGGTATTTCAACAAATACACAGTATTTCTACAAAGTGGTTGCTACTAATGTGGCTGGTTCAACAGAATCTGAGATTGGTACATTTAAGTATAATGAAAACATTAATTTGCCTTCTTTGAAATTTTGGGTAGCTGGTGATGGAGGTACAAACACCATAAATTCAGGTGACCCGGTTAATAGTTGGGCAAATCAAGCTGGTCAAGCAATTAAAGCTACTCAAGAACTTAGTCAGTATAAACCGACTCGAATAACTGAAAGTGGTATTTCCTTCTTACGTTTTGATGGTGATAATTCTATTAAATTTATGGAAATGGGATTTGCAGATTCATTGCAATTGGTAAATAGTGAGTATGAAATCTTCATTGTAGCAAAAAGTTCAAGTACGAATATTGGATTTCTGATTGGTGGAACTGTAGGGAATTTTGAACTACATACAAGACCTGGCGGCGGCGTGGGAACACGATTTATCCCAAAATCAGGAATTATCTTAGATAATACTATTAACACAACGGATGGGAATTTTCACATAATTAATGCAAAAGCCACATCAACACAAGCTGAATTGAGAATTGATGGAAATAGTACAGTTGTAAATGGAGATGCTCGGTCATCTATTGCAAGTCAGATGCTTATTGGAGCAAGAAGAAATGGTTCTTTTCCTTTTGATGGTGATATCGCAGAGATTATCATATTTAATTCCAATCTTTCTTTGAATGAAAGTGCCTTAATTTCTGAATTTCTTGCTACAAAATATTCTATCACGTTAACCCCATTCATAACTCCAACACTTCAAGCTTCTTCAGCAGATATTTCTGCTGCATTTACCGATTCTGTTACTGTTAGTGTTTCAAACGGAAATGGAACTCATCGTTTATTTGTAATGAGAGAACAAACAACAGCAGCTGTTGCACCAACTCAAGGTGTTGTTTATGCAGCAAATAGGACTTATGGAGAGGGCTCAATAACAGGAGTAGGAAACTTTGTAATAGCAGCAACTACAAGTTCTTCGGCAACGGCAAAAGGTTTAGCAGCAATCGACGACTACATCATTGATGTGTACGAATACAATGCGGCTGGTAGTAATCCCCGCTATTTAACTATTTCTCCAGCCTCTGTTTTTTACTTCAATGCGCTCGGAAATACAGGAATTCCAAGATCTAGTTTAAAACTTTGGTTTTCCGCAGGCCGTGGTGTTCAAACGGGTGCTAATTCGGTAGTAACTTCTTGGCGAGAACTATCGGGTTTAGATAACAATACTGAACAAAGCGTTGAAGGTTACCAACCAACACTGGTTGAAGATGCAATTAATTCGCAACCTGCAGTACATTTTAATGGGTCAACATCGTATTTGGTTATTCCACAATCTGCTGATTTGGGTCTGTCAAATTCGAATTACGAAATTTTCATAGTTGGTAAATCGAGTTCTGCGGCTACTCAATTCTTGATAAGTGGAGGATTAGGTGAACAAGAAATTCATTTAAATGGCTCAAGTGGAGTTCGTTTTATACCAACTGCTGGTAAGCTAGTTGATGCTGGTACAATTGGACAGTTTACTAATGATGAACCATTTTTACTTAATATGAAAGCTACGAATACCTTAGGAAGTACTCGTATAAATAATAGTTTATTAGGTACTTTAAATCAAAGTACTCAATCATCAGCCGATAATCAGATGGTAATTGGAACTCGAACAGGTGGTACTTTTTGGTATGATGGAGATATTGCAGAAATTATTTTTTATAACAAAGAATTGTCTGTTTCAGCTCGTGATTCAGTTCACAATTTTTTGGCAACCAAATATGGAATCACTTTAGAAACTGTAAGTGAACCAACTGTCGCCGCATCTAATTCGGTATTACTTCAAAAACAGCCCACATCTTTGCAATTTTCTGCCACTAAAGGTAACGGAGCTAAAAGACTAGTTCTAGCCAAAGCAAACACTGCAGTTGATGCTATTCCCGTTGATAATACCGTTTATTCAGCCAATTCAACATTTGGCTCTGGATCAGAAATTGGAAGTGGAAATTTTGTAGTTTATTCAGGAACAGATTCTGTTTTCACCATTTCAGGGCTTACAGCCGCAACAACCTATCATTTTGCTCTAATAGAGTTCAATGGTGAGCTTGAGCCGAATTACTTATCGTCACTAAGTACAGCTAGCATTGCTAAGACTTTAGCAAGTATTCCAATTGACTTAGCTTCAACATCGTTACATTTCGGAGGGGGAGATGAACATATATTGATCCCTTTTAATGAAGCAACTCAAAGTAATTCAAACATCACTATTGAAGCTTGGATAAAACCAAGCTCAAATACTGCTTATGCGCAAATTGTTGGTAATATTCACGATACCGTTGTTGAAGAAAGTGGTTATGGGCTAATGTTAGATGGAAGCAATGGCTTATTGTTCGCCGTGAAAACAGCAAGTTCTTTAGGTTCAAATATGGAATACTTGCCAAGTGGAGGAGGTATAACACTTAACATGTGGCATCATGTTGCTGCTACTTATGACGGAATAACAAAGCGAATTTATATCAATGGACGAGAAGTAGCCGCATCAACCAATGGTAGTGGAACAATTCATTATACCCCAATAAACAACATTAGAATTGGTCGATATGAGGATGATGACGAATACTACAACTATCAAGGTGAACTAGATGAAGTACGTATTTGGAACGATGTGCGTACAACTCAAGAAATTCGGGAGTTTATGTTTACTTCCATTTCATCCGATTTTGTGAATTTAGTTACCTATTATCAATTTAATGAAGGAACAGGTACAACTACAATTGACGCCGCTTCTGGATTAAACGGTACGCTCACCAATTTTGAATTTGACGTAAATAACGGTTGGAGAAACTCTGGCATTCCGTTTGGAGCAGGTACATTTTCTGCTTCTGATGCGGTTTCGTCTGGAACGATTAACGCCTCAGGTCTGGATCTCACCCTAACCGAAAACTTTGATAATCCCGTTTCTGTTGTTTCTAAACAGTTTACAGTTGCACCACTTGTTGAAGCCTCAGGAAATACGATTAATTTGAATAATCCATATTGGGTAGTTGAAACGCCGGCGAATGCAGGTGCTTTTGAAGCTTCATTAACTTTTACTGTTCCAAGTTCATTTGCATCATCAGGTGCGCCTTTGCCCAATCAGTTCAAATTGTATTCAAGACCTTTTGGTTCTGATGGTGCTTGGTCAGTACTTAAGTCAATAGCTGCTTCTGTTACATCAACAACAGTAACATTTAATGGAGTTTCGCAATTTGGGCAATTTGTTTTAGCTCGCGATTTTACCTATGATTTTGATGCCAATGCTGGAAAAAGTGTTTTATTTGATGGAACCAATGATTTTGCCTCTATTCCAGTAAGTTCAGGTTTAACAAGCACTAAACTGACGATGGAATTCTGGTTTAAATGGAATCGAAGTGGAACTGCCTTAGATTTTATTACTTCGCGTAGCGGTGAGGAATGGGAAATCCATTTAGGTGCAGGTTCTAATGGAATTCGTTTTATTCCTCGCACGGGTGTGTATATTGATACACCCGCTGATGCGATTGTTCCAGGGCAATGGACTCACTTAGCTGTGGTTTATGATCCATCAGTATCGTTAGGTAAAATTTATGTGAATGGCGCAGATGCTACCGGAGACAATGTAATTGGTTCTCTTCCTCTTGCCACACCACTGTTGATTACTTCAAATGCACTCAATCTTGGTAGAAGACAAGTTACAGGGGATTTAAACTTTTCAGGAGAAATCGACGAATTTCGTGTGTGGAACTCAGCTCGAACCCAACAACAGATTCAGGAAAATATGAATCGAACCTTACCTGATGATTATTATTCTGATTTAGTGATGTATTTCCAATTTAATGAAGGATCGGGAACAAGCACCTCTGAAATTCAAAGCGGTTTAACTGGTACACTCACGAACTTCGATTTTAATCAAAATTCGGGTTGGGTAAATTCTTTAATTCCGATTACACAAGAGATTACAACTGATATCGTGTTAACAGGAACCGAAGGCTGGCGCTTATTGGCTTCACCTATTTCGGCTAATTCGTATTCACCATTATTGTCGTCTATTTGGACTCAAGGTTTTGAAGGCGCAACTACTACAAGTGGTTCCTCCAACGTGTTTGTATGGCCAACGAGTGCAACAGGAAACAGTTCAAGTTCCTGGACGCCTCTTACAACCATGAATTCCCCAATGCAAGCCGGTTCTGGTGTTCTAGTCTATGTGTATAGTGATGATAACGGTCCTGAAGAAGGAAATGCTGGTTTCCCAAAAACGATTTCGATTTCTGGAACGGAAACGGTTGAAGATAAAAATCTGAGCTCTTTATTGAACCAAAACGTAGGTGGATGGACACTTCTCGGAAATCCATTCTCTAAAGACATTAATTGGAATAATCTGTCGCGCAATGGATTAGCTGGTTCGGTCTATGTTTGGGATAACGATTCTCTGAAATGGAGAACATGGAACGGTTCGACGGGCGGATTAACAAACGGACATGTTGGCGCCTTTAACGGATTCTTTGTAGAAACTACCAATTCTAATCCAACGTTCACCATTCCTCAAAATGCGAGAATTGATGGAAATAATGGATTTATTGGAAAATCAGTCGCAAATAATCCGATTGCATTATCTCTTGAATTGAAAACCAAATCAGGTTTGAGCAATCAGGCTTGGTTTGAGTTTACTGATGATGGTCAGACTGGAAAAGATGACGGAGACACTTACAAATTAGCACCGCTGAGTTACAATTGGGCGCAATTGGCTTCGGTTTCCAAATCGGTACTGAATGAAGACATCTTGCTGGATATCAATAGCTTACCAGTAAATCAAAATCAGTGGAATATTCCATTGGCTATCAGTTCAACAGAATTCGGGGAACATGAACTCTCGATTCAAACCCATTCCTTACCTGAAGGCTGGAAAGTCCGTCTCTGGGATACATTCCAAGAAATAAGCATTGATTTAAACGATCCATTTGTATTTGAACTAGAAGAAAACGTTAACGCAGCAGCAAACGAGGAACAAATCGAAGAAATCATTACTGATGAAGCTGGACAACAAAGTAAAAAGACAAGACCAGAATTAGATGTTCGAACTTCGGCTCAAAAAACTGGAAAAGTTGCGGCAAAAGCTTCTCAGAAAAATGCAGAAAAAAACAAAACGGGACCTGAAATTCAATCCGGAAACAATTTAAGTGGTCGTTATGTGTTGCAAATCACAAAAGGTGAATTTACAGATAACGGTAATACTGAACTTCCTACTCAGGTTGAACTCTCGCAAAATTATCCGAATCCATTTAATCCAAGTACAACCATTCAGTTTGCTCTCCCAGAAAATGCACAAGTTCGATTAGATGTATTTGATATTACAGGACGTTTAATAAAAACAGTAGTAAACGAAGTAAGAACAGCCGGTTACCATTCGGTTCAGATTAATGCTTCTGCGTTATCAAGCGGAATGTATTTTTATCGACTCAGAACTGCGGGTAAGGTTGTGACGAAGAAAATGATGCTGATTAAATAAAAAAGGTTTCAGGTTAGAGGCTTCAGGTTTAAGGGAAGCTGTCGGCTGGAATAATACAGCCGTCAGCTTTTTTGTCTTTCACAAATTATTCGAGCTCATGCTAGCGCCAACGTCTGAAATCTAGCGCCAACGTCCGTTGGTGCTAAGAATTAAGACAGCGTCCGCTGTCAACCAAATTAAAATCGGATCTCGAACTTGGTAATAATAACAAAAACAAAGACAGAAGTAGCGCCAAGATTATGGGGCAAGCCCATAATGACTATAATGCATTGTCAATCTGCCCCGAAAGCCTTCGGGTCTTAAATAATTTTTTAAAACTCAATTAAACCCAGCATAAGCAAAAATAGAACCAATGGTTCTTCCATCAATAAAACTATATTTTGAAAATAGTCTTGAATTGGAAACTGAAAAAGAAGCTTACAAAGCTAAGTATCAATAAAAATCATAGTAATATGTTGTAAAAAATAAAAAAACTACATGGATATGCAGTTCCATTTTGAAAACTCGTTATCTAATTTTATCTCAAATAACTAGTGTCGTGAATACAGGTTAAAATTGATATAAAATTATAATGAAAAAATAATGAGAAGTAGTTCATTTGGAAATTGGTTGCATCGTTTTTCAGTTTTACTCATTTTTAGTGGTTCAAATTTTATTCACACTAACTCTTTAGCTCAAAATTTACACGAATCTAGTGTTACAATTAATTCGCCTCTCGACACACGTTTTAATGCCTACTTAGAAAAAAAACTCTTTAGTTTATTAAACAGTGTTACTGAGTATTCAGAAAAAGGAATAAATACATTTAATAGCGATCGGGGAATTGAATTACTTATTCGCGAAATTAGTGAGCAAAAATTTGTTCCTATTTTAGATAGTATTGAAACCGTTATTATTAAAAATCCCGATAATTCGTATTCGGTTCCACATCTTTTTTTCAGACCGATAGAAAATGAAAACGGCGATTGGGATGAGTTTGAATTCACATTTTCTGGGTATGCGGAACTTATTGATGTTAAGAAAACAAATAAAAAAAGAAGTCCTGAACGAATTTTAATCAATAAAACAGAGGCTTCCGAAGCTGATAAAATTAACATTATGAATTTGCTGAACAGATATGAACAAGCTTTTTCAGTAATGGATCTTAATATGCTTTCAGATCTTTTTGAAGATGATGCTGTAATTATCGCCGGTTTGGCAAATGAAAGCGATAAGAAAACGGAGTATAAACGCTATCCGGTCGATTTTTATCTCAAGAAATTAAAACTTTTAAAAAAGACGATTTTCAAAACCGTAGCTATTTCATTTTCTGAAGAAAAAGTACTTCTAAATCCCGATTCAGATAAACATTTTGGTTTTTTTGCTAAACAGAAATTTAAATCCGAAACGTATTCTGATGATGGATATGTCTTTTTTGTGGTGAGTTTTGAAAATGATGAGCAAGGTAAAATCGTGTCCAGAAATTGGTTGGAAGAGCCTATCAAACTTGAGAAAGTAATTGAAAAAATTGAAGAATTTAAGCCGGCTCCCGTAGTTGTTGAACCGCAGCGGATGCTTGAGGCTGAGTTAAAAGATGTTCGTATTCAACTCGATGAAGCTTCAGAAAAATTAACTCAGTTATTGCCTAGAGAAGAAGGTTTTATCCAAATAGAACTTGAAACCAACAATAAAGATTTAATCAATTCGAGTGTGATTAAAGAATGGTTAAAAGAGGGTTTCATGCGATTTGATAATCTTAAAGGTAAATTCGATAGCATCGAATTAGTAAGCGATACAACGGTACGATTTCCATTTGTGATTGATTTTGAAGAAGGAATGCAAAAAGTTCAGTCCGAAATCAGTATCACAAATATACCTCGGGTACTTAATTTTAAATCAGTTCAGTCTATTTATTTACAGCGGCTAAACGTTATTGAGATCAAACTTCTATCACAAGAAGAAACTAAAGAGATTATTGAAATGATGCAGGAATTTGGGGTAATGGAGGTCGAAGTCGATGCTGAAAAAACGGAGTCTACAGAAGAAATTATTGTGCAACCCAAAAGAGTTATTCAGGCTCAAGCAACAGAGGTAAGAAAACGCGTTGACAATAGTAATCTTAACCTTACAAAATCTATTCCATCAAATCAGGGGCTATTACAAATTGAATTGCTGACCAATATTCCAGATCAGATTAACGCTCAACTTGTACGAGATTGGATTTTAAACAAAACAATGTATATCGATGGTATTACGTTGATGACCGATTTTATGGAAATAGTTGATAAATCCAATGTCAGAATTCCTTTTAAAACAATTTCAAAACCGATATTAGGACAAACCGATATTGAAATTGCGGTTCTCGAAACACCGGTTATCCAATACTTTTCAACCAGACAAAAATTATCACTTCAACAGCTAAATATTGTAACGGTAAAATTCTGGACTAGGGAAATTCAAACGATTTATCGTGAGAAAAAAGAAGCAATGCAAGCGCGTCAAATTAGAAATGACCGCCCATCAAGACCACTTGAACCTACAGGAAAAATAGATTCAGGATCGTTAAATGTTCGGTCTAGAATTGATAATAGTAATTTAAGTCTTACCAAAGCGATGCCTTCTGGGCAAGGATTGCTCGTTTTTGAAATTGAAACTAACAATCCGATACAAGTTAACGCTGCACTTATAAATGAGTGGATTGCCAATAAAACACTAAAATTTGATAACATAGAATTACTTCCCGATTTCAGTGATATTGTCGATCGTCTAACCATAAGAATTCCGTTTCGATCGGCTACTGCGGGTAAGGAATCATCGGTTAACACAACCATGTTTATAGACGAAACTCCTCTAATTGATTCATTTAGCACAAATCAAGAATTGTATTTCCAGCAAACCAATGTAATAACCATAAAAGCAATTGTAAAAAATACATCTGCAAAGGAAGAGGAAAAGAAATTGGTTGAAGAATCAGTTGCAGAGGAAATGAAGTTTGAAGGTAAAGTGCGATTTACAATAAATCAGGATAATGTGCGCTTTCAGTTTATTGCAGACAACAAATTTGTGTTACACGATAGTATTCAAAGCAATACAGATATTGAACTTCAAGTACTTAGAGGACCTTATAAAGTGGTCATGTCTAAGAAAAATTTTCAGGATAGAATTATAAATATTCAGATTCTTGAAAATGATATAACAAAACACACCATTATTCTTTTGGCAGATTAATTCACCTAAACAACCAATTTGAAAATGAAAATCGTTTTAATTTTTATACCTGTATTCTGTGTTTTTAGCTCATTAAACTGTAGTAATTCAAAACCAAAAAAAGAACTTACTTCTTCACCTGTAATAGAGTTGTCGATTCCGGAAACTTCAGAAATGCCATCGTTGCCTACTCCAGAAATTCATGAAGAAATAGAAATAAAGCCAATTCCTGTCACCGAAAAATATAATTTTGCGAAAAATGGTAGCTTATCGGTACAGGTGAATTCATTTCAGAATCCGAAAAGAATTGAATCAGAACTTGAACTCTGGAAAAAACGTGGTTTTAAGAATGCCTATGTTGCCATTTTTCCTGTTCAAAATTCAGATCAAGTTTTTTATCGTGTACGATTGGGGAAATTTAAAAGTAAAACAAAAGCAACATTTGCAGCCGAAGAAGTTACCAAGGAATACAATGTCACCGCTTGGGTAGATAACACAAAGTCAGAAATTCCAGCGCAATGAGTTAAGCAAAAAAACGTCGATTGAATGGTTATGATGTGTGAAATTAACGATTTAAATGAATATTCAATAGATTCTTGTTTAACCCGAATACGCCAATAGAACATTGGTGACAAGTAAATATTCTAATGTAGAAGAATTTTCAGAATGTTAAGAATAATCCTTAATCCTATCGAAAAAAAATGAATTTGTAGCATATCGTTTTTTTCTATTGACGGATTTGCGTCAATTTTCATCACCAAGGGAAATCGGGAAATCTTGTCCGCTTGAAAAACTATTTGGGTACTGAGATTGCCCTTTGTGAATTTGTGTAAGCTCAGGAACTTTACTGTTAATGTAGGCATCGAGTTCTTTTACTGTAACGTTGCCATCCTTAATTCCGCCGTCCGCTTCACCTTTTAATCCGTTTAATAAAGCGTATGTAAATACACCGTGCCCAAGAGCTTTAAATTCGGTTGCATATTGTTCGGTTCCCGTTGAGGCCATTACGGCAAAACCTGCACTTCGAGCCATTTGTAAAATAGCTTTTTGCTCTGATGCCCCACGAGATGCAAATGTTTTTATGGCGCCTCCACTATGGCAAGCATCAAGTATAATCATCTGTTTTGTAGCTTTAATTTCAGTTGTAAATCCAGTTAAATCAGACGCAGAAATGCCATTGTTTTCTAATTCTTTATTGTCTCCATAAATTTTTACTACATTATGAAGAGCGATATAAAAATCTTCTTTTTTGTCTTCACTTGCCTCGCTCATTACGCCATGACCTGCATAGAAAAACATAAACGTATCCTTTGGTTCAGCTTTACTAATTACATCGTTGAAAGCTTCCATTAGTGTTTCTTTGGTTGCGTTATAATCATAAATTTCATGAACTTGAATAGATTTAAATATTTTTGAACTTTGGTTTTTTATTGTCTCCACGAAAGCCATTGCATCTGGTTTGCCGTAATTTAGATTTAACAGACTGTTTTTATATAAATTTATGCCAACTGAAATTACGTAAAGAACTGAAGACGCTACAATTCCGGAGTATTTTATTTTCAGGTTAGATGGATTAGACTCAATTCGGTCTGAGTTGAAAGCAGTAAGTCTAAAATCGTTATCACCTGGTAATAAGCGAACACTGTAATCTTTAGTGATCACCTTAGACTGATTTCCTTTACTTACATTTTTTAATGCTCTAGTATCGGCAGAAACTAGTTTCCCATTATGAAAAAGGCGTATTTCACTAATTCCACCACCCATATCGGTTATTTTTGTTGATATAATTACTTCTTCTGTTTCGATTTTATCATAGTTTCTTGATTTATCAATTTCTACCAATGGTGGTTTTTTAAACTCGGTTATAGATTGTTCTGCTATTATTTTTTGCTCTGCATACGGGTCAACCACTAATCGTGCAAAAAGATCTGGCCTGAAAAAGCGCTCGAAAAAGCGATCTATCGGGTAAAAACTAGCTGCGCTATTTAGTCCATTATTCATACTCCAACCAATAAGCTCCGATGCATTTGGTGAAGAATCGTAATACCCTGCAGGCGACCATGAAATCCACCGTTGATTATCAGGATGCGTAAATACCGATAAAAAATTTAATCCGTCGTCCATTCGATACCAACGTATAGTTCCATCACCATGAGCCGCAACCGCAACTTTCCCATTTCCTGAAATTTTAATTGCAAAAGCCGGACTTTGAATGGGAGTTTTCCATTTTATAGCACCGTTTTTATTTACTGCATACACATTCCAATCAGCTCCAAAAACTATATTGTTTTCGTTAAAAATGTCGACACTAAAAGTGCGTTCGTATTCCTCTAGAAAGAAAACAGGTGTATTATTTATGATTACATCTCTTGAACTATCCCAGTTTTTTACACTTACTCCACCGAATTCTTCAAGGAAAAAGGGGACTTCAAGTTCTGCAATTTCGAGTCTTTTTTCAGCTATAGAAAAAGTAACAGGCAATCCTTTAATGGGGGTAAAACCAACAACATCACCAAGAAAATTAACTCGAAAATGCGTGTTATCCGCTGATCTGAAATTATTAATTTCGCCACTTTTGTATAACTCTAGACTATCGTTTACCCCAATTTTTCCAAATTCCGGCTCCGTTCCTCCAAATAAAATACCACCAGTCGATATTTTCTTGATATCTAGAATCGTATTTGATCCAACAGGAATATCGATGTACTCACCATTACCCGAATTTCCCCATTTTCGTATAACTTGCTGCCAAGAATTATCGACTAGTTTTTGATATAATCCACCAGCGTATAAATACTTTCCATCCTCTGAAAATGAAACAATAAACAACCGATCTTGATCTGTATTCGCATTTGTTACATCAGGTTTGTAAAGCAATTGTAAGGTTTGGCCATCAAGAACATCAATTTGGGAAGAATCATCATAACCAACGGCTAATAAAGAACCATCAGGTGAAAAAGAAAGGGAATAGGAGTGATTGCCTGAAATAGTTTGTTTTTGAGTTATTAGAGCAAATTGATTGTCATAAATTCGTACAAAGCCATCATAAGATACCGTTGCCAGTCTGTTATTTTTGTCAAACTCGACATTGTAGCAACTATCAGTATTGTCGATTAAGGATTTTACAAGTTCATAAGAATCTGCGTTATAAATATGAACTCCAGCGCTTCTAGATGTTGCAGCTGCGAATAAACTGCCATCTTCATTAAATTCTAAATCAAGAACAATATCTTTAAGTCCGCCAATACGCTTTAGCATTTCGCCGTTTTCTGCATTGTACACATAAACCGACATTTCTCCATACCAACTATAACCGGTTACTCCAGCTAATAAGACTTTTTTACCGTCAGGAGAAATTGCGCTAGCATAAATTAAACCCTCTTGACCTGTATTAATAGGAATTCTGAACGTTCGTATTAATTCTCCCGTTTGTGCATTCCATAATTTTGCAGTTTTATCATTGGAGCCAGTTAGAACGAATAGTCCTTTTTTATCAATACTTATCCCAGAAATTCCTGAAATATGCATTTCTGAGTTTAATTTTAAAATCGGTATTTGAAATGCGATTCCATTTTGAGTGAATAGCAATACTATGAAAAGTAAGACAGAGTAGTTGCGACACGATTTAATCCAAAACTGATTCATAAAAAGACAAAAGCTATAATTTGAGATGTATTTTTGGGTTCTTTCTCCTAATCACTGAAAATAAATGCTGAACTTTTAGAAAACCCATAATTCTAATTGTGTTCAAAGTGATTCTAAATAGATAATATAATGTAAGTATGCAAAGTCTGAAATGTGGTCTTTGACTACATGAATTAAATTGAAGTATTATTATATCGCTCAATATGCTTTAAAGACAGGATCTTGAACAAGTGGAAAACCCTAAACGACAAAGCAGAGAAGAATAAAATTTATCCTGATGAAAACCAATCTAGCGCCAACGTCCGTTGGTGCTAATACTTAAGACAGCGTCCGCTGTCAACCAAATTAAAACATCAGATACTATTTCACAAAGCCGAATGAATAAAACCCAATCTAGCGCCAACGTCCGTTGGTGCTAAGAAAAAAGACAGCGTCCGCTGTCAACCAAATTAAAAGACCAGATATTACGTCACATAGCCGAATTTTTGAAACGGCTCAAAACTCCCAACAACCGTTGGTGCATTTGAGTTTAAGCTTCTTTCATCCAGCTCAAAACCTGCACATAAACCTGCTCATTACCCAATAAAGCTAAATGGGCAACGCCTTTAAGCACTAAGGTATGCGATTCAGGGAATTGTAATTGATGTCTTTCAAAACGAGAAATACCTAAATCTCTATTAATCGGCACTAAGCCATCACCAACAAAAGATGAATTGAGTAATTCGGATTCTGCAGATACAGTTCCTGCAATAGCATACCATTGTATGCTTTCTGATAATGGAATGGGCAGTCTTGGGTCGTGTGAACGATTAAATCGATCATTAAATTTCCAGTCTTCGTCTGTTAAATTTCCGTAACGCAAATCCGTAATTCCCGAACTTCTAATCTGGCCCAAGCGAGCAAATGGTTTAGAATAATCACTGATTTCCAACAAAGATTCGAACCAATTTCCGCCTACTTCTAATGGCGCACCGTGATGTGGAGTTCCTAAGAAAATGATTTTCTTAACTAATTTTACCCAGTTTTTCCCAGAATTTTCAGCATAATAAACAGCGCTTCGAATCACTAATCCACCCATGGAATGCGCTAAAACATGAAGCTCAGAACCCAACTCATTTGTCAAATAAAGTGCTTCTAATTTCTCGCTAAGTTCTTGTCCATTTTCAGAAATATGCTTTCCAGAGTTGTAATCTAATGAGAACAAATTGAATCCCAATGTTGCAGAAAGTTGTTTCCCATAATTTAAACCCTTTTTTTCCCATTGCTGACTGTTCATGCACAAGCCATGAATGAGTAAAAGGGATGAATCAGAATTTGTTTTAATCGGCTGATTCAAAACCATTGAAATCGCAAGTGGATTTTCTTTTTGAACTAATTAATCTCCTAAAACACCATTAACAATCGAAAGCATAATCTGACGTCTTGTGTCGTCAATTTTATGTTCTGGTTTGTCTGTTTTTGATAAGTATAAATCAGTAAGTAGATTTTTTTCTAAAAGAGAAAGCGTTCGATCTACACCGCCACCTACTAATTGAGTAATTCCACGAATAACCCAATAAATGAATCCACTTAATCCGCCTTTACGGTCTTCTTTTTTCGATTTTGTTAGAGAAACGGTAGAATGAACTGTTTCAACAAGATCAATAATGCTAACAATGGCTTGAACCGTTAATTTGCTAGCGCCACGAATATCAGATACGTTAAATGAAGACTTTTTTGCCATGAAATAAAACTAGAAACAAAACGAAATGTGATTTGATATCCGAAAGAAATAGAACAAGAACGGTTTAAATTCTATTAAAAAGTACTAAAAAGCCAAAGTAAATAGTGAATTTCATGAATTTGTTCAGTATTTCAATAAAAGCTTTTACTCAATTTAAAGTGATAACAATCGGGTAAAACAAGTTACTGATTAAAAGCATCTAATTTCGACATATCTTGCCAAGAATCTATATTTTTAAATTTGTATGCCCAAAGTATGGATAGAATTACAAAATGAAAAATATAACGTATTGTTTATCAATACCTTAAGTATTAAAATAAGAGCATGGCGCAAGTAGCAAAAGTAGAGCTAGGATTAAAAGAAAACTGGCAACAATTCACCTTATTGGTAATTATTAATGCATTTGTAGGTGGAATGGTCGGACTGGAACGATCAATCTTACCTCAATTAGCTGAAACTGAATTTGGAATGGTTGCAAAGACCGCCATTTTATCATTTATTGTTGTTTTTGGAATCACAAAAGCCGTCACAAATTATTATACAGGCGTTTTAGCGAATCGATTTGGCAGAAGAAAACTCTTAATTGTGGGCTGGATTATCGGAATTCCCGTTCCCTTTATGTTGATGTTTGCTCCGAATTGGAATTGGATTATTGCCGCAAATATTTTGTTAGGAATCAATCAGGGTTTGGCTTGGAGTAGTACCGTGGTTATGAAAATCGATTTAGTTGGTGAAAAACAACGTGGATTTGCAATGGGCTTAAATGAGTTTGCAGGATATGCTTCTGTGGCCTTGTTTGCCTTTCTAAGTGGTTGGATTGCAGGAGAATACGGATTGCGTCCGTATCCATTTTATTTGGGAGTTGTTTTGGTGTTTTTAGGTTTAATGGGAAGTATTTTCTTGATAAAAGACACACGTCATCATGTAAATCAAGAATCGGATACCAGTTCGGTTCCATATTTAAAAGCCATTTTTTGGGAAACAACCTGGAAACACAAAACCTTGGGCTCGGTAACTCAAGCAGGTTTAGTGAATAATTTGAATGATGGAATGGTATGGGGATTATTCCCGATTTTATTGGCTTCAAAGTTTTTTTCTATTGAAGAAATTGGAATAATTACGGCTTCTTATCCTGCTGTTTGGGGAATTGGGCAGTTGTTCACAGGTAAAATGTCAGATCACTTTCCTAAAAAAATAATGCTATTTATTGGGATGTTTATTCAAGGAGCCGCACTTCTGCTATTTCCATGGGCTGAAAGTATGACGTGTTACCTGATTCTAGCCTCTATTTTGGGATTTGGAACGGCAATGGTTTACCCAACTTTCTTAGCAACTGTAGCTGAAGAAACGCATCCATCAGACAGAGCGCAAAGTATTGGAATATTTAGGCTTTGGCGAGATTTAGGCTACGCAATTGGGGCAATAATTACAGGCATAATTGCCGATTTATTCAGCATAAACGGAGCAATAGTTTTTGTAGGAGTGATAACGGTTTTAAGCGCGATAATTATCCAAATCAGAATCCCTTCTCCAAAAAAATGAGCAATGAGAAAGGATAAATGAGAAAATGACAGTCATCTCGACCGATGATGAGCATCATACCAATCACAAAGAACTCCACTAGAACGAATTGCAGTGGAGAGATCTTCGAAACAAAATAATGGATGAGAAATGAGAAAAAATCACAGCGCAACATTCATTGCAATTGACTCAACCTGTAATAAAACGGAAGATTCTTCGGCTACGCTCAGAATGACTTTTCTTTTTTTTTTAACCGCGGTTCCTCGACCGGAGATGAGAGACTCATTAATCACAAAGAACCAAATCCAAACGAATCGAGCGGAGAGACCTTCCAAATAAATTCTAAATTCTTAAGTATTAATTTTGAATTAAAAAAAAAGTCATCTCGACGGGATATGAGAGACTCATTAATCACAAAGAACCAAATCCAAACGAATCGAGCGGAGAGACCTTCCAAATAAATTCTAAATTCTTGAGTATTAATTTTGAATTAAAAAAAAGGTCATCTCGACCGAAGATGAGAGAAGCTCTATTCACAAAGAACCAAATCCAAACGAATCAAAGCGGAGAGACCTTCCGTTGTAAACAAAACGAATAAATATCCATTAATCAAGCTCACAAAATCACCTCAAAAAATAAAACTTGCAAACAGTAACAAAACTAGTTACATTTACTCATGAGCGCAAATTCAAAACTCTCCATTGCCATTCACATCTTAACTTTACTTCATGTCAGAAGACCTGAAGCAATTAGCTCTGCATTTATTGCAGGAAGTGTGAATACAAATCCTGTAGTTATTCGCAGATTACTTGCCGATTTAGTTGAAGCAGGATTAGTAAGTACACAAAAAGGTGTAAATGGAGGATATCAATTAAAGCGCTCAGCAGATTCAATTACCTTAGCAGAAGTTTTTTTAGCACTTAAAGAAACCTCTGTTTTTGGACTTCACGTTGCAAAACCAAATCCGCTTTGCAGTGTCGGTAAAACAATTGAATCCAAATTATCTACCGTTTATAATCAAATTGATGAAACTCTTTTGAGTTCTTTAAACGAAAAAAAAATCTCTGATTTTACCCCTTAATTTTTTTTAACCTTAATTGTAACAATAATGGATACATATATAAAAAAAACAATTGCAATCCTCGGTTCTACCGGAAACACAGCATCTACAGCAACTGAAATATTACTAGCAAATAAAGATATCAACCTAAGAGTAACTGGGCGAAGTGCAGAAAAATTAGCACATTATGCAGATAAGGGCGCTGAGGTTTTTATCGGTGATCAAGCAGATGCCTTATTTTTAACTAAAGTTTTCACAGGAGCAGATGTTGCTTATTTA
>Ga0100380_10002652_pt1 | contig 19229 bp, 14 predicted proteins | sample CryGeymeta201504_FD_80417 | JGI IMG/M metagenome (GOLD analysis project Ga0100380, IMG submission 80417) | Groundwater microbial communities from Crystal Geyser aquifers in Utah, USA - Crystal Geyser metaG 2015-04 | ecosystem: Environmental > Aquatic > Deep subsurface > Groundwater | place... | reverse complement strand
CCATGGTAGAGCAATCAGAACTGCCCTTCAGGCTATTGTGTCGCAAGTATGGCACGAACCTTGCGTATACTCCGATGCTTCATTCCAAAATTATGACTACGACCAAAAACTATAAGAGAGATCATTTCACAACATGCCCTGAAGACCGACCACTGGTGGCTCAGTTTTGTGGAAATGACCCTGCTACGATGGTAAAAGCAGCCAAAATGGTTGAAGATGAAGTTGATGCCATTGACATCAACTTGGGCTGTCCACAAGGAATTGCTCGAAAAGGACATTATGGGTCTTTCTTACTTGAGTAGCCTGAAATCATTGAAAGCATGATTAAGTCCTTAACATAAAACATAAAGGTCCCAATATTTTGTAAAATTAGAATCCTTAAAACATAGGAAAAGACCCTCGAACTTGTGAAGCGTATCGAAAAGGCAGGGTGCAAACTATTGACAGTTCATGGCCGATTGAAGTAGCAAAACAAAGACAAAGTGGGATCTTGCAACTGGGACATCATTCGGAAAATAAAAGAAACCGTAAACATTCCTGTCGTAGCTAATGGAGGAATCTACTTATTTGGAGATGTCGATAGATGTCTCAGTCAAGCCAATGTCGATGGGGTTATGAGCTCTGAAGCGTTACTGGAAAATCCAGCTCTATTTAGTGGCAAGATACACGATTTGGATCAGTTAGCCTTATAGTATCTCTAAATAGCTTAAAAGCACCCTGGTGCTAACGATTCCTGTATTAGAGGACACATGTTTAAATTGATGTTCACCGGATTAAGTCAGCATACCGATCTGAGAGATAAGCTGACAAAAGCTTCAGGGATAAATGAATTCAGATAAATTGTCCTCGAAATGATAGAAAGGAGAAAAAATATTCCTGCGGAAGAAAAGCTAGGTTGGTACCTTCGATATTGGAAAAGTAAACCAAAGACTACGTACCTGAACGGCATATCACATCCAGAGCATGAGTAGCTGAAGGAGATTGAAGAAAAGCAGGAAAAAATAGAAGAAGAGGAGAAAAAGTAATAACTGAAAGAAGCAATCGTAGCTGAACAGTGAATTGATGATTTGTTCTTTATCATTAGCTTTCAATGTGGCTCATCAAATTAGAAATGAATGCTTTCTACTGTACTTTCATTGAGCGTTCCTCATTAATTTATTGGAGCCATCCAGTCAAAGAGGAAAGAACCTCTTCTCTGCACTTAACCACATCAGCAGGGTCAAGTTAATTGGGGGGTCTCAGATCTAGGTGATGAGCTCCATTTGCTATATACAATAATTAATACGTATCAAGCAGGCTTTGAGGCTACTTGAGAGACTGGTGTTGGGGCTGGCTCCACTCCAAGGATCAAGTCCTCCGTTGGTGAAGAATATTCTGGACGCAGAGAGATATTCCTGATCTGTGACACCTCCAAAGTGATTGAGGATGTAGTCATAGTCAGGCTTGATTTGGAAAGTATTATGGCATTATTGAGAGTAAGCATCATAGTCGAAATCAGCTTTCCAGAACATATCCTGCTTACCATCAGTACTCATAGGCATAACTTGATCTCCACAGGCCAGGATATCCCATCCGCTCATGTCCTCATCAGCAGAAGAATCTCCGTAGATCTAGTTGCATGCGGTTTTGTTGTTGAAGTTGTAGTAATAAGTAATAGACTCCTTGATTGCTGAAAAAAGGATTTCGTCATTGGAGTTGGGAGTGACTTTGTCGAGAGGAATGCAGGAAGAGTTGGCAGGCCAGGCAGTGACATTTTTAAGGAAAGATGTAGGGTAGGGGTAGTTGATCATAGCCAAGTAAGAGTAAGCTACATTGATGTAGTCCATCAAAAGAGCAATGTCTTGGTATTTTTTGATGGGCGTACAGGTGTTGAAGTACTGGCTGAGGAAGGAGATTGGAGCCATTGGAGTTTGTGAGTAGGATGTCAATCTTCTAAATGCTTCCCTAATCACATTTGGACAGTTGGTGCTGTGCATCTCGTAGTTCTTTGTCACTATTTTGTAAAAAATGCCAATATCGAAGTTTTGCCTGTTTCGGTAATAGTAAATAGGGGCTGAGGCGGCGTGAGCAATATCCACAACATGAGGATATTTCATTCTCATCCAGGCTGCCAGCATACCTGCATAGCTACCTCCAAAAACAACAACAGAGCAATCTTGACAGTAGTTTTGCTTGATGAATTTTATGAATTCAACGTAGTCCATCATAGCTTATTCAGTGCTTAGGAAAGCCAAATTTTCAGGCTTTGTAGACTCCTGCTGGTCTCCAAAAGGCCAGCTCTTACCAAAGTATCTGTGCTCAGGATATACCAAAAGGCCGTTGAGTTTCTTGGAGACGACGTCGTTGTACCATCCTGCATTGCGGTAGAACATCTCGATGGGGCCCTAGTTACCCATGTACATCAAAATAGGTCCCTTTGTGTCCTTTGACCAGTTGCTTTCATCAATCAAGTATCTCTGCCTCCAAATTCTTCCTCCCATTCTATAGTTGAAATGGGATATTTTCTGAGTATAGTAGAGCTCCTGGTAAGAAACTTGCTAGTTAGACGATTCAGTGGAGGCTACTTTGGACCAGGGAAAGGTCATTTTTGGAATGGAAGATACAGCTACTATGACAGTGAGAATAATCAAGACGAATCCAATTTTCATATGTAGAAATTATATCAACATAGTAAGTAGGATTACAACTATAAAGATCTTAAATCAATCGGAATCAGAATCAAGGCCCTTTATCTTTATCTTTTTCTTGTCACGTATCTCTTTCTTTTTGATTTTTTTGCCTTATTTCCCAACCATTTCGGCTTATCTGCTCTTGATTTGCTTCTCTATTTAATTGTAGTTGGGTTGAATAAATGTTCTCTTCTCTTTTTTCTTCTTCAGCTTTCCTCGATCATAGTCAAGTTAATACTCATCTTTCTCCTTTGGAGCAACAAATTGCTTCTGAACTTGTTCAATATATCTTTGATTGTTCGGATTTTCCTTCAAAAGAACTTGGTTTGGTTCAAAGCGAAGTTTTTGTATTTTACCAAACTTTTACTATGCTTAGTGTTGAGTATTTTTTTTAGGAAGTGTCATTTTTTGCTTCTATTTCTATGCCTGCTGCTCTTATGATTTTTCATGCTTTTCGTCAACAATGTTATCTTTTGAGATTTCAGGGGTTTACTGTTGAACTGTTAAGGGTGGTGGAATAGTTAGTTGATTAGAACTATATTTCTCTCTTTGATAAAATGCTAAAGTAGCATTTTTCAAATCAATTTGAAGCTGGGGAATGGTTCTGATTCTATGTTGATCGATTTGATACCATATCCGATTGGCTCCTTTGATTTTAACATCACTTTTGCCATAAATTATATAAATTTCATATTTATCGTTATCTACTTTGATTTCCATAGGTATTATTTTGCCTTCCTTGTCTTTATGGATCGCAAAATTAGGAGCTTGATTTCTGATTTAGGATTCTACAAATACAGAACGATTGCACTGCTTACAGAATATTGATTCGCAAAATAATTGTCTATTGATTGTGTGATAGGAAAGCAGGCAGCTCTTTTGCTCTGTTTTTGGCAAATGAAGACAGGCTCGAGGACCACCTTCTTTGACTTTGCTTATATAGAGGGAAGAGGCAAAAGATAGCTTAGCCACTTACCATTTCGACACATATTGCTGCAGAGAACTGATAATGTTCTCAGGGTTGAAGGGTGATTTTGGGAACAAGTTTGAGTTTTGATTTTTCTAATTCAGATAAGAAGCCAGTAAATGTGACTCTCGGCAGGGAACCGTCCTGAGCCAGTTGTAAAGAGAAGCAGTATGGAAAAGAATGTAGAATGCAATGTTGTGATTGTTGATGTATCTGGGAATGACTATGTGATGGTGAGAGAAGTCGTACGAGTGACTTGCCTATTGAGATTGGGAATTGTTGCTTCCGATGGTGGCGGTTTTGATGAATATGATTGGTTGATAAGGTAGCTCCTCCATAGTTGAGGATAATAATCAAACAAATGCTATCAGCTGTCTGTCTGACAGGGAAACCTGAATTTTTTGAGACTCATAGTTCTAGCCATCAATTCCAAATATTCCTTTTCTCTGTCCATCACCTAGTGGCTCTAGTCTGAACGATTTTATTTTGGCCCAGCCGAACTACCTTCCTTCTTTGACCTCTCTCTTTTCCAGATCAAAATTATCTCCAGAGTCACATCTGAGAAGATATTGTAATAGATTAAATCTTCCATGCTCAGACAGAACAACTTGCATATCGATGGCTTTATCTTCAATTCTCAGCAAAGGGGATTGGTTATATTTAACAGATATCCATGGAATGTACGTGAATACTGTATTCAAGAAATCTCCCTCCATAACTCTAAAATTTTGGTCAGTGATAGGCTAATTCAGAGGTGGTAGAGGGCTATCCTGATACGAGTACGTTAGCTTTCCTGGATACCTAATCATCGATATTAGTCGATAAACAGCCCATATCTCGAATCGTAAACCTCCAAGGCAACGTAAAAATTATGAGTTGATGTCAACATCAGCTATGAGAGCCCATTACAAACTCAAAAAGGAATAGACTGATTATTCCTTATTTTCAAGCTCTACTTTGAATGTGTTGAAAGGCTTGGTTTTTCCTTTTACTGCCAAGAAAGCTGAAATTTCAGTGGTGCAGTCTTATGCAGCTTCCATGGTCTGTGTCTTTGCAAAAGCATTCCCACTACCAGCCGGTATATGACTGACAGGAATTTTTCCACATGCTTTGCTATTAACAAATTCGTGCATTAACCCATCTCCTGAGATAATCAAAATTCCTTGATATGGGGACAGATCTAAAGTGTCAAGATGCTATTTGCAGTGACTCCTTCTCTGAGTCTAGAAGATTTCGAGGGTGAAATTGGTGTATTGTATAAATTTTTGAAGAAGGTTGAGCTGCTTGCGAGAGTTGGCTCCAGCTGCAGGATTAAAATAAGCTAATAATCTGAGTTGTTATGGGTCTTTGATTTATCTGTTGGTGATTGCTTTGAGAAGAGAAAGTTGTAAGGACCTCATATCGTATTTTGACTGCTCAGTGTAAAGAAGCAAAGTTTATATTGTTCGTCTGGGCTTGCTGAGCCAACCTTTTCTAATGGGAAAACAGTTTATTTTGATTTAGTATACGTCTCCAGTGATATTCTTGATATGAACTCCAATGATATCCCTTAAATTGATTGTAAGATGACGTTGCCTTCCACTTTCTTCTGGTTTGAGCTAAAGAGAAGAATTGTTGAGGGTCATGTAGAGAGGTTGATCTGTTTCTTTGAAAAGTTTATAGTGCACTTTAACACCCTATGCCTCTAGTAGATTTATGGCTTCTTCTTATTACATTTGATTATATTTACTCTCAAAGAAATCTTAGATTACACATCACGATTGAGGTATTTCAAGGAAAATGCCATGAAGATATCAAGCTATGATACGAACATAATCATTATATTATACTACTGTCATGTCGCAGGTTGAGATTACTCATGAAAAGAAACCCTTCCGTTTTGCTTGTTCTCGCTGTCTCTAAGCTTACGACGAAGATCAGCATAAAGCTCTCATTATATGTCCAAAATTTCATACATACTGCCAATCATGTATCCACAATCATCTTCTCAAGAAGGATAAAGCTGAAGATGGCCAAGGAACCTGTCCCCAATGTGAACACTCGTTTTAAGCAAATGCTCTATCTACTAACACTCTCCTCGATGATGTCAATAGACAATGTTTTATCTCAGACCATCAAGAAACAGTATAAACTGAAAGTATTGAGAAACCCACTCTTGAAGAATAGTTAGTTAGAGAGAAAGAGAAAACAAGATGGTTGTTAACGTATTGTGAAGAGCTAGACAGTCGAGTCCAAGTTGTATAAAGCAAGCAGAAAACACAATAAGGGGAGTTATCAAAAAAGATAAGTCACCAGCAGGCCTCCTTAGAGAGGTTAGCTGTGTAATTTTGGAGAGTAAGAGGAGACAGCTAATTTTAAGAAGAAAACTTTGGAAGAATGATATAGTTTACTCAGCAGATAATTAGTAGTCACCCTACATATGATTACAACAGTCATGGTTTTGGAAATGTAGAGGATCAGATAGGAATGTTCTAAGCAGAACCAGTCAAATGGTACATAACAGGTCGTCAGGAAAGAAACTTTAGATCTTCTCCTTATGATATCCTATCCCTGTGTTATCTGATAACTAAATAACATGAAGAGGCATAAAGGTGGTACACTTCTCAACTTTCCAAGGGACCATAAAATTATCAGTTGATTATCGGACTAGCCAATGCCAAGTACAACAGGGGAAAATATGAATAGGCAGAAAAGTTGTACAAAAGAATAATTGAACTGAAACCAGAAATGGATCGACCTTATCAACAGTTGGCATTCATTAAATGTCTTAAGCAAAATAAAAAAAAAGATGGTCGAACATATGCAGAAACATCTCTCCAAAAGAACCCGAACAACATTTACGCGAGATTTTTATTAGCCACAACTGAAGAGTAACTAGAAGTTCAGCTTGAAAATTTGCATCATATCGTCAGAGACCGTAAAATATATGCAAGGGCCTATAATGGCCTAGGAACAGTATACAAGGAGAAAAAGTAACTGGATGAATCACTTAAATGGTACCATAAAGCAATCTAAATCAATCCTAAGTATGATGCACCTTATTATGGAGTGGGTCTTATTCATTTCAGTAAGGAAGAGTATGACAATGCCATCAAGTGGTTCGAATAGTGTGCCAAGGTTAATCCCACCTACTAAAATGCCTTTTTTGGTTTGGGAAGCTCTTATAACAAGATAGGCAATAGATAAGAAGCGATTAACTGGTACAAAAAATGTCTGACAGTCAATCATAATAACAGCAAGGCTCAAAATGCCCTTGGAAGCATCTATGCCATAATGGAGGACTACGATCAAGCAGAAGAGCACTTGAAAAAGTGTATCGAACTTGACCCCAATCACTCCTTGTCACTCAATTCTCTCGGAAATGTATGCTTCTACAAAGGAAACTATGAAGAGGCAATCAAGCATTACTAGAAATGCATAGAGATTAGCCCTCGATACGGGGCTCCTTACAACGGTCTCAGCAACGTATACTCCAAAAAAGGCGATGAATAAGAAGCAAAAAAATGGTACGAGAAAAAGATGGAGATCGTCAAATGATTCCTCCTGCTATATTTTTTCATTTTTTCATGTTTTATGTTATTTCATGACACTCTAATGATGGTTCATAATTTTTTATTCACTTTATTTAATAGTTGAGGATAAATGGGTGAAGATAACGAGGAAGTTGTTCGTCTATACTAGTTCAAATAATGGCCAGTAGATAGTAAGAATACCTTAACCAGACAAAAGAAGGAGCTGTACAAACGTATTTTGTCTCATTATTGGCATAATCTTTTCTTTGACCCTCATAGTCATCGCGGCCGTTCTGTTCAAAAAATGTACAAACTCTGATATTCAGCAACATTCTACAGTTTCACATTACCTACTGACTCAAGCGGCAAGCTCTGCGGCTATGATTATCCCAACCATCCATATGTGTTCTTTACTGCTGCACCCTTAATCGTACTTCTAACGTCATAAAGCAATCAAGAGTATGCGTAAGCAAGTGTCCGGTCAAGGGAGATAGCACTACTTCATGCAAAACAAACAACTTAGTAACTTCATGCATCGTTTCGCCTCTTGCTGCTGCTACTAATACATTTGCCCAACAAAGTACAATTATTTGAATATAGCCATGTACGGAGATTTCTGCTGGCCAGTGGATCCTACTCTAGAGAAGCAGATCCAGAAAAATAGTAATATGGGACCGAGAATTCAATTTTTTCAATCTTTGGATGGCGTCAAGATAACACTTATCGCAGTTTTAGTATTTTCGATTATCTTCTGGTTATTAGTTCAGTTTTTGACCCAATGCACAAACTACGTAATAATGCCGGCATGTGTGGTTGTCATGGTATTTGCAATCAACCTAGTGGAGATGTTTTCGACTAACGACACTAGGCTCAAGAAAGCTCTCTTCATCGGTCTGATCGTATTTGCAGCCCTGATAGTTTTATCTGTATTCAAAAACTGTAATAGCATGAGATTACACGCCATATTCCTTAAGGCAGCGTCTCAAGTGTTCAAGTGGAGAAAAAGCATGCTTCTTTACATTATCATGTATCTCATCATTTTGGTCCTACTTGTGGCATTGGTGCTATTCTAATTCGTAGGTTTCTGGTCAAACGGCAGGAAAATATTCCTTCCAGCTTAATATGTATACTATAAAATCGAGGGATTCAAATTTTCAACAGGAGTAGCTGTACTCCTGGCAATTCAGTTGCTCTGGGGAATTTCCTTCATCAAGTAAAGCTGTAATTATTATTTTATTTAGATAATTTTTGTCTCGGTGGAAATGCTATTCAGTGGTACTTTGAGTAGTCCCTCACATACAAATAGTAAAGCTGTTCCCCTTTGCTTGCTCCTCTTAAGTGGAAATTCACCAAACATTTTGGCTCAATTGTTGCTTGCTCCTTCATGACTACTTTTTTCACGCTATTTGATTTCCTATTCGATATGATCAAGCCTGTAAAGACCGGCAACTGCTATGCCACCTGCTTTGGTCCAACTCTTGGATGGTTTCATATACTGGGAGATCTTGTGAGATCGGATGCTTTGACTCTTGTGGCCGTAAACGGTAGTGCTTATTGGTAGTCTTCAATGTATAATTAAGAGATGACTGGCAGGAATCCTCTCAACGGTTATTTCCAATTTTCAAGCAGGGTGTTCAGCCTGAGTGCTCATTGTCTGATGGTGAGCTTGGCAATAATATTTGCTGTTTACTTTCCAAAAATAACATCGATGTTTGACATGATTCTTATTGTGGGAGGTTCTTTACTGATTTCAACATGCTTTGTCACTTTCCACCTAGATATCGCTCAAACTCTTCACATTATATACCTTTTGGATCAGTCCTACTTAACAAGCGAAAAAGGATAGTTAAGATAAAGGGGAGAGTCAGATGGAGTGTCTGTTTACCGCTCCAACCTAGCAGTCTAAGTTCAAGCTATTTATTTTGAAGAGAATGTCCCAATATCCTGATCCTTAGGATTTTGATTGTTTAGCAATTATCATTAGAACAATCAATATTGAATTAGAAAAAATATCAATCCAAATCAGATTAAATAGGGGGCAATGTGTAAGGGACTATGTTTGAACGAGTTTAGACAAAATTATATCTCGAATATAGATTTTTTTTCATGAAACAGCTTAAGAAACAGAAACTGTATCTTTTCCCGATAAGCCAGAGGAGAGTAGTTGTAAAAAATATGAGTCCATCAGTTTATTCTTAGGATATAAACTCTAGTACAGCCTATTTGTTCCCTTTACCCCTTGAAGAATCATCTAAAAATGCATCACAAAATCCACTTGCTATACAAGCAATGACGGAATAATAAAAACTTATAATATTTGAATCAGCTTAAAGAAAATGTCAATGATTAACAAGCTCACATAGTCAGCCACAACTATGGAAGACCTCTAAAATTACACATAGATGAAACAACTTAGAAGCACTCGCCACATTTAAGCTTCTTCAGATGATGATACCTCAATCCAAGAAAGGGAAAATGTGGAGGCCTCTATCATGAAATGGTTCAAAACAAAGGGAATCGAAAGGGGAGATCCCTCACAACTTAAGTACAATGTCAATCAGCTGAGAATCAAGCAGGTAGTGGCCCAGCAGTAATCGAAACATCTTATTTCCTCTTCATTGCTTAACCGACGAATGAAGTGCAAGCTAAACTTAGCTTGATTAATGATATTATTCAAATCCTTCTTATTCTCCCCATCATTTTTCTCTACTGTTTTGTTTTCCATTTGGCGCTAAATTGATCCATGCGAGAGCTGAAATCAACTAAAATGACCGAAGCAGTAACACAGGCACAAGCAAGCATTGTTGTATATACCTTTCATTAATTACCCTGTTCATAATTTTTCAGAATCATTTCTATAGAAGTTGGCCTGAGCTCAACAATATGGAGTGGGAAGTTCCTTAAAAAGCTACATGTTGGCTAAAATCAGTCAATAAAGTCAATAGAGATTGTCTTTGTTTTTCCAATCTTTATTTTCTGTTTTTCAGATTTGTCTCGTTTGATCATGCATATTCGAACATCAGGGAAAAATAGTTAGCTCTATCAATTGTTTGGTTAGTCTTCTGGAAGGATATATCAATACTCCTCAGCTGAATTACAAATAACTCAGTTATTCTCCAAATAGTTCCAGATGATTTATGACACATGATCTTAATTCAAAAAAATCATGAACTGACAGCAGTCATCCCTCTTGAATCTTGTTTGTTTTGAGACATACAAAGTAATACAACGACTTAGGAGTAAATATCACTTGAAGGTATAAATGGCAGTTTTGACATATGACTCAAATACTCGAAGATAAGGGATTGAATGAGAGAAAATCGTAAACAAATTTCTTCAATAAATATTGTTTTGCCAGCTCAAAGAGTCTAATATTTTCTTACAAACAAAAGTAAAAGAATAAATATCAAGATTTTTGGAATACTTGTTTGATTGCAATGATGTAAAAGGATTTAAAAAGCTATGCCGAAGGATTTGATAGCTATTCAGGTGAGGTGATTGGCTAAATTCCCCAATTTTCCAATCCTTTCATGTACATATGGAGCACGATGCATGCATTAAGTATTCGGAGGACGGCTTCTCTGAGAGAATTTGCTGTGCTTGTTGTAGCGGAAAGAAGTTTGCTCAGAAATAATGACCTGATAGTAATTGAAGCAGCTTAAAGCATTTTGGTTGCAAGTTCATTGAAATATTGATAAATCTAGGATAATCCTGGCCTTTTGTTTGTCAACTCTTCTATGAACTATTTACATTCATTCTTGTTGAATGAAGGAGGTTGTTTGAGCAGGAGCATATCATCTTCCCCATTCATTTTAACATTTTTGCGAAATGATTTTTCTATCTTTTTTAATGTCTGCCCCAAGATTTAATTATCAGCAGCAAATCTCGATATTTGTTCTTGCTTTATGGAAGCCACTTCTGAGACATGTTCATAAAAAGATTGGAATAGAAGCATATTGCTGTAGTAAAATTTGAAGAATAGGTAAGCGATCTTATGCCACTAAAAATTGGCTTTAGCTCTGAGAAAAGGAGCTATATCCTAACTATACTTAAATTATTTTGAATGTTGTGAAAAATAAGTGGCCATTTATGCAAGCATGTATAGTGAGTATCGATATCGACTAATGTCCTCGATTGTTTATGGTATTTTTCGGGTTTTTGAATCAGCAGCTGATTGATTTTGATGATGAGATGGAGCACCCTCAATAGACAATTCTATTATTTTTATGGTTGAACCCTCTTTTTACAAAGTTTGTTGTTAGTGTTGTTGTAGCTGTAGCTGTGATTATGGTTCTGGCTTTGTTTGTATCTGCGATTAAGGTTGAGCTTAATTTTATTGAACTTTTTATGGAAAGAGCCTGATTTACTCCAAATCCTCTTATTCTAAAAGCATAGGCTTTTAAAATTTCTTGGCAGCTATTTATTTTATTTTTGATTTTTTTGTTTTATTGTGAGGCTTCTTCAAGTTTATAGAGTAGGACTAAGTCGGCTTACTAGTTTTTGGAATATTTTTGTCTTAAACCTTTTCCCTTTTCTTCTAAGTAGTAAATTTCACCTATTTGATATCCGTATATTATATCGTTGCTTAATTTGAATATATATTTTTGATCTTGTTTTGCTTTTTTTGTGATTTATCGATAGCTTATGGAATGTTGTTTTCTTCTTTTTCTTTATCCTGATTCTTTTGTAGAGAAAATGGGAGGTAAATATTTTTTTTTTTCTCCTTGGTATGAGTATTGTACTCTTCAAACTTATTTTCCCTTGTTTGTTCATCTTTTAAATCTAGTGATATAGTATCAATAAGGTTGTTAATGGTTGGCTTATTTAACTATATTCGATCATCTCCATGCTCAATAGTTTATCGAGGAGATACTTATATATAGCTCTCTTGCTTTCTGATACGAGAAGGGGATATTTTATAACTTGAATTAGCGATACTTTGATATAGAGAGTTTTCAAATTATTTCTGATGTTCCTTGGGCTCGAGTGAGGAATAGTTATTGTTAAGGAACTATTTTTGTCTTTTGTTCTTGTTTGTTTCAATTATCTAGATTGTTGGCTCTGAATATTCTTATGTTCTATCTATTTTACGATAAACTCTATTTGTCTTCTTCATGATTTTGTTATGGATAGAGTGCGGATCCAGCAGTGGTTGACTTCCTCCTTGAGATTTCCGAAACGAAAGCTTGCGCTTAAAGGTCTTCCTCTCATCATCAGATATCATGGTTTTTTATTTTTGCTTCTGATACTGCTGTTAAGCTTGATTTTGATGAAAGAATTCCCTTTCTTTTTGTTGTAGTGAGATGACCTTTTATGAATAGGTTTGTCTCAAATAATTGTTGTAAGCAACAGCTTTATTAATCGTATCTTTGTTATTTTTCTTTGGCAAAAAAGATTCACCTTCCTCTACGATATGAGCATTTTTGAATATCCTCCTAAAAGATTTGCTATGACTTCTACTCTACTTGCTATTTTTGCTAGCATTTGTGATGAGAGATGGTTGTTCGTTTGGAAATTATGAGAAAATAGGATCTCTAAGTATGGAACCTTTGATTGTATACTGAAGATGACGCCTCATTTTTTTTGTTTGAGTAGTTTGCCGAGCCATGATCATTTTTTATATTGATTGTTATGTTCTCAACATAGTTCGTATATTTTTTGGACTGCTTGTTGCAAACATAATAGTTATATACAAAAAGGTCTTTTGATGCTCAGATATTGTCGTTAATTTCTTGAAAATAGATCAACATGGGTTTATATGTCTGGTGGATGATGAGGTTATTATAGAGATAAACAATGACTGTCAGTAAAGTGTTTAATATAATAAGCGGTAGTTATCCTTTTGAGATAAATTAATACCTGAAACGACATATCTGACTAATAAATTTTATTTATAGCTGAACATGTCGTACTCTTCAAACACCTATCGAAGCAGTCAAAGTGGAGGATTCCAACAAACCTCCTCAAGGATGGTTCAATCAAGGTAAGACTCTCTTTTATTTAGTGAATCAGCAAGGCAAGCTGGCGAAAGCAACATCATTGAATCCAGACTTTCTTATCAACAAACCAACCCTGATCAAATTCTCATTAGAGGCTACTCTGATGTAGACCACCTCAAAAATCTCAAGGACATCTTGCTTACTCTTCAAGGCAACTGGATGCAGGATGGCAATCGATTTGTGATGTCCGGGGATCAGAAGGAGGACTTCAATAAACGATTGATCCTTCTTGAAGGTGAAATTGACGGACTGATGAAGCGAAAAGTGAACGCATCAACTTCTGATTCCACTGGTCGTGTCCTTGACTATGATTTGTTGATGAATGAGAAGGAAAACCAGCTGGTTGAGCTGGAGAAGAAAATTCAAAACCTCGAAGACAAATTGAGAAGATCTACTCAGAGAGAGAAGGAACTTGAAGACTAAGTTGTTAGATTAACTAGTGTCGTTAAGTCAGTAAATAATCCTAACATCTCCAAAACTGACCTTGAAAGACTCTGCATTAACGTAGTCGACTTCGAAAAGCTTAGCGAAAGACACAACAATCTTAAAGGACAACTGCTAAGCTTTGGATCTCTTTTCAGAACTCAACTCGAAAAATTGAAATCTCAAGGTGTCAGATTTGAAAATGAATCAACTCTTGATAACCTTCTCAGAAGTGAAAACATTCAAACCAGCATTGCTAACGGAGTTGTCAATTTAATAGAAACAAGAGATAAAGTCATTGAGGTTCCTATTCAGGATGCCAGGACCAAGCATTTGATCCATCTTTTGGCAGTTCAGATGAAGAAAAATTTTGATAAATATCCCAAACTAAGAGAAGAATGTGATGCCAGACTTTACGAATTTTTCCAACAAGAACTCATTGATGTGATGGAGAGTGACGAACTCGACAGGGTTGTTGAAATCGTGAAATTTGTTCCCGAAATTGTCAAGGTCGAAAACGTCTATGCTTACTCTTCTGAAAAGTCGAGAAAGGTTGAGTTCCATCTGAGAGTCTTGATTAAGGCATTGCTTGAGGAGCTAGAAAAGCTTAAAAGAAGAACTGGAGCCACTCTTTAAATTGACGAAGGTATCATTGGCATGATCAACCAAGAAATCATGGGAGTTGTCAACGTTGACGACATCTTGAAGGTCTTCAGAGTTGTCCCTAAAATTGTCGAAGTTGAAAAAATTGTTGAAAAAATTGTTGACCGTATCGTGGAGGTTCCTCAAATTGTAACTGTCGAAAAAATTGTGGAAAAAATAGTCGAAGTTGAGAAAATTAGGGAAATTGAGAAACAGGTTCCAGTTCCTATTGAGGTACCAATCATTGTCAATACGATCCAGGACAAGGTTGTTCATGTCGAGAGAATCATCTAAAAACCAGTGGAAGTTCCCACCGTCCAAGACAGAATCGTTGAAGTCATTAAGGAGGTTCCCAAGCTTCAAACTGTCTAAAAGATTGTTGAGAAGATTGTTGAAGTCGATCGACCTGTCACTGTTAAGGAGGTCGTCAACCACATCCAAACTGAAATCAAATAAATCTAAGTTTACAAATAAAAGATAATCACTGTTGAAAAAGTTGTATAGAAAATTGTTGAAGTGCCTGTCTATGTCGAAAAAATTGTGGAAAAAATCGTGAAGGTACCCGAAATCATCTAAGTCGAAAAGATTGTTGAGAAAATTGTCAAAGAAGTAGATGTGATAACAGCTAAGGAAGTTGAAAACCATATCGAAGTAAGAAATCAAATTGTCGACAGAATTATTGAAAAACCTGTTGTCATTATCCAGAGATAAGAAAGAATTGTGGAGGTACCTCAGATTGTCGAGAAAATTGTCACTGTGACCAACACTATTGAAATTCCAAAAGAAGTTCAAGTTATTGTTGAAAAGATAGTAACTGTTGACAGAATCAAATAAGTTGAGAAAATTATTACTAAGACTATTGAGGTGATCAAAGAAGTTCCTCAAGAGGTCGAAAGAATTGTGTAGGTGCCTGTCATTCACGAGAGAATAATCAAGGTCGAAGTAATTATCGAAAAGCCCATTATTCAGACCATAGAAAGGCAAGTACCCGTTATCGTGGAAATCAGAAATCCCATCATTGTCAAATAACCTAAGACAATTGAAGTGGAAAAAATCGTCAATCACTACATCGAAGTTCCCAAACCCATCAAATATATTGAAGAAAAGATAGTGGAGGTGTTGAGACATGTCGATCGAATCAAATAAGTCAAGGTTCCAGTTTAAAAAATCATTGAGAAAATGGTTGAAGTTCCCAAAGTCGTTGAAGTTGAAAAGATTGTTGAAAAGGTGGTCGTTGTTCCCAGAGTGGTTGAAAAAATTGTGGAAGTACCCCAAATTGTCGAGAGAGTTGTCCCCAAAATCATTATTGAGGAAAGGATCAAAGAGGTGGAAAGAATTGTTCAAGTTCCTGTTATCCAAGACAGAGTTCAAGAAGTCATTGTTGAGAAGAACATCTACATCGAAGTTGACAGAGTTGTTGAAAAGGTTGTCGACAAGGTCGTTGAGCTCAGGGATGTTGAGGAAAGAGTCGTTCCTCAGGAGGTAATTGTTGAAAGAGTCATCGAAGTTGTCAAGGAAATCCCCAGAGATATTCCTGTGGAAAAGATCGTTTACAGTCAAGTTGAAGTGCCTCGTGTGGTGGAGATCGAGAAACAAGTTATCGTTCCTGTCGAAATACCTATTCCTGTTGACAGAATAGTTGAAAAACTTGTTCCTATGCAGGAAACTATCGAGAAGGTTGTTCAAGTTCCCACTGTCATGGAAAAAATTGTTGTTCAGAACACCATCGAACCTCAGCCTGTTGAAATTGTCAAGATTGAAGAAAAAATTGTCACCGACACTAAAATAAAGGAAGTCATCAAGGAAGTTCCTTATATTAGAACTGAAATCAAGGAGGTCGAAAAATTCATCTAGAAGATCGTCCCAATTCATGATGTTGTCACTGAAATCGTGACTGCCAAGCAGATTGTGGAAAAGGTCGTTGAAAAAACAGTTATCATCCCCAAGGTCTACGAAGTCGAAAGAATCGAATAGAAGATTGTTGAAATTCCAAAGATTGTTGAGGTTGAAAGGATTATTCCTCAGCTCATCAATGTCAACAGATACATCCAAAACATTGTTGAGAAGATAGTAGAAGTCCCAGTAATTATGGAGCGAATCAAATAAGTCGTTAAAGAAAACGAAAAGGTTGTTGAGATGAGAAATTAATATGAGACGGTTAAGGAAGTTGAAAGGATTGTTGAAAAAGCAGTTGTCTTCTAGAAATTCAAAGAAGCTGTCAGAGATATCAACCATATCTAAAAAGTCCTCCAAATTGTTGACAGGATTGTCAATGTTCCTGTTGAAATCATTGCTTACGAATAGAGGTTGGTTTAAGTGCCATATATCTTGGAAAAAATAGTTGAAAAGATTGTGGTCATGCCTCAGATCGTTGAGGTTCTCAAGTATGTCCACGAAGTGGTTGAACAATAAACCCTTGGTGTTGCTGTTGGCGTTGATGTTCAGACTCACGAACAAAAATACAAGCTCCTTGTGAAAGACATCAAAGTTCAACTCGATCTCCTTATTACTGATCTCAGAAAGCTTAGAGGTACAAATCCTGCTCTCCAAGGACAAGTTACTGTCATTGAAAAATTCCTTTCAGAACTAGAACAGTTCATCTTATTCCCAAGAATCGTCGAAGTTCCTAAGATTGTCGAAAAGATTGTGGAGGTCGAAAAAGACAGAATTGTGTCTCTTCCGAAAGATGACCGTTCTCTCAAGATGGAGCTTTCTCTTTCTCTTTTGGTTGAAAAGCTGATCTTAGAGTTGAAGAGAATAAAGAAGGATAATCCTAAAATCAATCTCCAATTGGAAGAAGATGTCCGCCTGCTTTTCTTCTCTGAATTAGAAGGCACTGGAGCTAATCTTGATACTGAACTCTCTCATAAACTCAAAAGCTTCTCCGAGTCTGTCAACAGAAAATTCGAATCCCTTGGCCCATGGACTAAGGATCATCAGCTCATGTTGAACAGTTTCCTTCAGGAAAGATTCTTGATGGCCAATGTCGTCAGAAGCGCAAATTCTGAAATTGAGAAGAGCAAATCATCTGGACTTAAATCCATTGAAGGCCTTAGAAGAACTGAAGCTGAAGTTGAAGCATACAGAGGACTATTTGGAAAACTCAAAAATTCTCTTGCAAGTATTGGAGGAGTTGAAGTTGACTCAATTATCAACTCTGTCTTTGTAGAGTTTGAAAAGATTTCCTCTGGCAAAGCTGAGTCACTGGTTAAAGATTTGGGTAGTCTCGCCATTACTGACTCAAGAATCAGCAGCCTGATTCGTGAAAAAGATGCTGAACTAATTAGATTGAGAGAATAATTGACAAGAGTGAACAAATTGAAGAGTTCAATCAACAATGAAGCAGCTCACAATAAATCCATGAGCGTCTTGACTGAAGAAAACAACAAACTTAAGAACGAAATCAATTCTCTCAAGGCTGACAGAGGATCGTCTGAGCTCATCAATAGCTACAAACAGCAGATTCAAGCTCTTAATGAAAGAATTCATCAACTTGAACAAGAAAAATCTGACTTAACTGCTAATATTCTTAACCTTGAAAACTAGTTCAAGGTTAAACTTTCTGTTCAAAACTTCAACGAAAGAGTAGACATCAAGGGAAGCCAAGCCACTAACTTCAGAAGTGACATTCAGAGGAGTGAAGCCAGCAAATTTGCCAGCCCTGTTCAAAAATACGGCAGTCCTAAGGAAGATTAAGGATTCATTAGGATGGTTGACTCAAAGATTGAACAAGAAAACACTAAATCCCCAACCTACCAGCTCACTGAGTCTCAACATTCTCAAAGTTCAGCATCGAGAGAGCAATCCAACTATGGCACTACCATCAAGCAAACTCCTGCTGGATCCTCTATTTCAGGAACATCTGCCTACGGAGCTAGTTCTGAAGTGAGCAGGACCAGTGCTCAAGGTGTTCAGGGAGCCACAACCTCCAGCACTTATCAAGTTGGAGGACAAAGGACTTATCAAACCAGAGAAACTCCCACTTATGAGGCTGCGAAATCAGGATCAGGATCAGGTGTTTATCAATCTGGAACATATCAGGCCGGTACTTCAGGCTCAGGAATCTATCAATCTGGAACCAGTTCATCAGGAATTTATCAAGCTGGCTCAATTTCAGGCTCAAGTATTTACCAGACTCAAGGGGGTGAGAGATCAGGAACTTACCCGGCATCCAATACTTATCAGCCCTACCAAGGAAACTACAGTTATCAAAGCAGCGCATACCGCAGTGGAACCAGCGGAAGTGGAAGTGGAGTCGGACAACCTCAGAGTGGAAACACTGGAGGCAACAGTCAATACAGCTCAAGTTCGACCTACAAGTACGAGAAGAAATGATTGAAAATTCATTTATTAAATACCATTATTTTATCTTTTATGAGGACATAAAATAATTCATGATCATTTTGATTTTTTTTTCTCATAGAAGTACATGATGGTGAACATTGTAATAGTTTGCTGATATGTTTCATCTTTCTTGAGAGTTTCAATGAATTTCATGAACTATTCCTTCTCAGGCCCTTCCGGTAATTTCCACTCTCGAGAGTTGGTAAGTGCATGAATAGATTAAAGGCTAGCTTCGATGCTTTTTTACCCATTTCTTAGCCCTTTCAGAGCTTGAATATTTCTTTCTATACTAGCTTTTTTGGGAAGTCCATGATTCTTAGGGTAGACATTTTCTTTATTGGCTTTGCTAGACGTATCTGGCTGGTTAGATTCACTGATTCCTACAATCTAGAAGGATATTTATTCAGGCTCGTGGAGAGATTTTGTATGTGCATGTTTCTGAGATACGGCTCGATGTTTTCCATATGAATTTTGACTGTGCTGAGGTTGTTCTTGGGAATTGATTGATGGCTTGTAGTGGGGGAGGAAGTATTTCACTTTGGAAAGGTTTCCATACTTATTCCTGGGAATATTGATCATGTCGTTATAACACACTATACTAATTAATACAGTGCCATAGCCAAAAACATATAGGGGTTGGGGTTGGGGTTGGGGTTGGGGTTGGGGTTGGGGT
>Ga0100380_10002648_pt1 | contig 19239 bp, 19 predicted proteins | sample CryGeymeta201504_FD_80417 | JGI IMG/M metagenome (GOLD analysis project Ga0100380, IMG submission 80417) | Groundwater microbial communities from Crystal Geyser aquifers in Utah, USA - Crystal Geyser metaG 2015-04 | ecosystem: Environmental > Aquatic > Deep subsurface > Groundwater | place... | reverse complement strand
GGAGCTGATCATCGCTATATCTTAATGAATTCGTTTACCGAGCCATCAAGCGGCACTTCAAGCATGATTTCGTTGCGCGATGTGTTGCAAGAAGCATCAGAAGATTCCCTCGCTGAAGAAGTTGACTACCTTAAAACAGAGCTGAATCATCCTGATTTAAAGCTAGAGGCAATATCAATTTATGGTGAAACAGCGAGTGCCATTGCAGTTACTGCAAACAAAGAAAACGCAGATGTAATAGTTATGGGCACCACTGGCGCAAGTGGAATGAAAGAAGTTTTTATTGGTAGTTCTGCAGCTGGCGTGTTGCAAAAAGCAACTTGCCCTGTTATCACTGTTCCGAAAAACCATGTGTTCAAGGCAATCAACAATATCGTTTTCGCATCTGATTTAAAAGAAACAGGTATGTTAGAGTTACCTGAAGTTTTCTTAGATCTAATCAAGAAAAATAATGCTTCAGTTACGGTGGTTACAGTTCAAAAAGAAGCTATGCCTGTGGGCGAAACAGAAGCTGAAGAGGGCTATGGACTTCACACTCAACTGCAAGCTTATCAACATGATTTCAAAATGATTGAAAGCGAAGATGTAGAAGCTGGCATAGCCAACTATGCGCACGAAATCAAAGCAGATTTAATCGTTACAATTCCTAGAAAAGGCTCATGGTTCAATCGACTATTCAACCCAAGCGTTTCTAAAAAATTAGTGCAACACATAGACATGCCTTTGATGGCATTAAACACCGAAAAATAAGACCCTTTAACTCGAAAGTTTAAAAGCCCTGATAATTAAATTATCGGGGCTTTTTAGTTTTAAAGTTTGATTGCCCCGCTCATAAATCCATAAAATGGATCGAATCTGTCAGAATATTCAATAGGTAAGAATATGGAGTCGTTTCTGAAAAAACCTCTAGTTTCTGAAACAGTAATCTTATCCACATTAAAAGTATCAGGCCCTAAATTTACTTGGCTATTGAAGTAAATAGAATCTCCTAAAAGGTATCCGTGCACTTTTAAAATAGAATTGTCAGATTGCTTGATTTTGGCATAGTTTGATAGCGTGACATTATAAACTCCGCAAGTATCCCGAGCCACCACAACATCATAAGTATCAAGACTCACCGCTTGATTCTTATCAACGATCGAGTCGATAACCGTATATGTAAAAAGATGATCTATTTGAGCATATTCGCAAGATCCATCGCTAGAAACAGCGGTGCTATCATAGTTTAGCGCCAAGCAATCTTTGCAGCCAATTACGTAAGTACAAGATCTATCGTCAACCTTTGCTTGTGGATTGTAGTTAGTAGCCATGACATCGGTGCAACCTTGTTCGCGGCAAGCGCTAAAACTCATAGTAATTGCCGCAGCACATACAGTTAAAATGGATGAAAATTTCATGCTTCGAAAATCTGAAAAAGAGTTGGATTTTGAGTTTAAACCATTAATAAGTTGCACTAAACAAAAAAAGGCACCCAACTAGGTGCCTTTCTCGTGTATTTACTCTGACAAAAATTAAAAATCAAACTTAATGCCTTGTGCCAGTGGTAACTCGGTACTCCAGTTGATGGTATTTGTTTGTCTGCGCATGTAAGCTTTCCAAGCATCAGAGCCACTTTCGCGTCCGCCACCTGTTTCTTTCTCACCACCAAATGCACCGCCAATTTCTGCTCCGCTTGTGCCAATGTTCACGTTAGCGATTCCACAATCGCTACCTCTATGGCTTAAGAAAATTTCGCTTTCGCGCATATTGGTTGTCATTATAGCTGAACTCAATCCTTGCTTCACGCCATTTTGCAATGCTATAGCTTCGTCAAAGGTTGAATACTTCATCAAGTATAGGATTGGTGCAAATGTTTCGTCTTGCACAATTTCCCACTCATTTTGCACTTCAGCAATCGCTGGTTTTACATAACAACCGCTTTCAAATCCAGCGCCTTCTAGTGTTCCGCCTTCTACTACAAACGTGCCTCCGCTTTGCTTGATTTTGTCTAATGCGGCCAAATAAATATTTACTGCATCCTTATCGATAAGCGGACCAACGTGATTGTTTGCGTCAAGCGGATCACCAATTCTGATTTGCTTGTAGGCACTTGCCAATGTTTCTTTTACTTGATCATACAAACTTTCGTGAATGATCAGTCTACGCGTAGAAGTGCATCGCTGACCGCAAGTACCTACTGCGCCAAATACAATGCCTGGAACGGCTATTTTGAAATCTGCATTTTGTGTAATGATGATGGCATTGTTTCCGCCAAGCTCAAGAATGGTTTTACCCAATCTGCGACCAACTGCCTCGCCCACTTTCTTACCCATGCGAATAGAACCTGTAGCCGAAACCAAAGGCACGCGCGCATCGTTGCTCATCAATTCGCCAATTTCGTAGTTACCTACAACAAGGCAGTTTACACCTTCTGGAACTTCATTTTTTACGAATACTTCAGTGCAAATATTCATACATGCAACAGCACACAAAGGCACTTTTTCTGATGGTTTCCAGATGCAAACGTCACCGCAAATCCAAGCCAACATGCTATTCCAAGCCCAAACAGCCACAGGAAAATTGAACGCTGAAATAACGCCAACGGTGCCCAATGGATGGTATTGCTCATACATGCGGTGCATAGGACGCTCACTGTGCATGGTAAGGCCATGGAGCTGACGCGAAAGACCAACGGCAAAATCACAGATATCAATCATTTCTTGTACTTCGCCCAAACCTTCTTGGTAGCTCTTGCCCATTTCGTAGCTCACAAGCTTACCAAGTGCTTCTTTTTTCTCTCTTAACGCTTCGCCAATTTGACGAACCACTTCTCCTCTTTTTGGAGCTGGCCACATTCGCCACTCCGCAAAAGCTGCTTGCGATTGAGCCACTACAGCCTCATAATTAGCTGCAGAACTTCCTTTTACTTTTCCAATATGCGCACCATCAGTTGGTGATGATGAGTCATACACTTGACCATCGCTGGCCAGCCATTTGGTTCCTGTAAAAGTTCCTTCATTTACTGCCTCAAGGCCAAGTTCTTTTAAAAAATCTTTCATCTTCTTGTCTATCGTTTGCTGGCAAAGGTAGCATCACTTTTTAGAGCGAAAAGGACAGATGTCACTAAGTTGGATACGATTGAAAACTGTGTGCTTTTGATCAAGAAAGATGACAGCAGTTATATATAGTTGCTGCAATTCAAACTATTCTGAATTAGAGCATATTCTAGCTGTTTAAGTTCGAATAATCTCCAACCCGCGGCTACAAAAATCCTTGTTCGTTAAAAGATCAAGCTTAGTTACCACATATATTTTTATTCGCTTGAAGAGCCCGAGAAAATCCCAACCTAATACTCTCTTCAAAGTCTGAGCAAGCTTCATAAATTTGATTGCTCATTTTGTATGCTAAGCCTCGATTGTAAAAGGCTTCAGCGTAGTTTGGATCTAAGTTAAGTGCTTCCTTATATGAATTGATAGCCTCTCTATAATCGCCAAACAGTACTTGAATATTGCCTTTGAGATTCCATTGCTGAGGACTTTCTGGTTCTAGTTTTATAATTAGCTCCGTGTCTCTCATAGCGTTTGTATAGTCGCCCATATATTTCAAAATAAATGCCCGATTATAGAGCGCGTCAATGTAAAAACTATCCATTTCTATGGCTTGATCATATTCTGCTAAGGCACCTTTAAAATCGCCCTCTTCCTTTTTGATCAAACCTTGCAAAAAGTGAATCTTACTATCATCTTGTGATATTGTAATGGCGGTTTTTAAATCCTCTTTTGCAGCCTCAAGCTCATCTAAATAACGATATGCGAGTGCGCGATTATAATAAGCCAAAGCAAACTCAGGGTTTATGTCAATTGCTGTGCTGAATGATTCAATTGCTGCTTGATAATTCTCTTGTTTTAAATGAACCAAACCTTTCAATTCGTGCGCAATTGCCGAATTTGAATTAACCTCTAGTAAAGATTTGATGCTTTGAAGGCTAAGGTCTAATTGACCTGCCAGAAATTGAGTCAACGCCTTTTTTTCATAGCTATTTTCTAGGTTAAACTGCTTACTAATTAGTGTGTCGATATCCTGAAGTGCCTTTTCATATTGTCCGAGTGCAATCAGATCATCTATCCGATGTTCGATAAACCGGGCGTTTTCTGAATCTAAAGAAATCGCCTTATTTATGTCATTGAGGGCGCCCTTATAATCTAGGGCCAAAATTTTCAATTTGGCGCGATTATCATAGATATATTCAGAATATGGGTTGATCGCTATTGCGCGGTTATAGTCTTGCAGAGACTCGGTATATCTCCCCATAATTTGAAACAAAGAAGCACGCTTCATATAAGCATCAGCATAGTCGGCATCGGCATTTATTGCACTCGTGTATGCTTGCTCAGCAGCTTGCAAATCAGCTGCACGCATGCGCATATCGCCTTGCTGAATCAGTAGAATCGCATTTTGCCGATTTAGCCCTTGGGCAAACAAAGTGGGAGCAAAAAGCAAAAGAAAACTCACGGTTATGAATCTCATAGAGGATTGAATTAAATAATCCTGAATATAGGTAATCCTGAACACCAAACACCTCTTAAAAAAGCCTAAAGCCTTCAGCTCTTTTGTTGCTATTTCAGCTTAAATAACATAGAAACTAGTCCATTGACGGATTAAATGCGTAAATACTGACAGCAAGTCTACACGAGCGGTGCACAATTGAAATCCTCATGCTTGTAATCAAGAAAGATTGCAGCAATTTATTTGATGGCAAAGATTCATAAGACTTAAAATTAGCGACAAGCACTACCTGTTTTTATACAAAATAAACCCAGCGCCAATGGTAGCAAACCATCCTTCTTTGGGTCTCACACCACCTTCTACTTTAAAATAAAGCTTTGGCCACATTTGATAATCGTATAATTTGCCAAGAGAAGATTTTTTAGAGCGGTTTGGATTGAGATAAGAGATAAATCCTGCACGCCAGCCAATGCCTGGTCCCACGCCCGTAGTGTCTATCCTAACCGAAGGAAGCATGAGGGCATCAACGTATACTCGCGTCAAGCCAGATGTTATACCAGCATCTCCGTCTACTGAAGAAACCAATGCGGCTTTGGTTTCGAATTCTAACCCGCCATAAATGCCACGTGCTTTATAGCGCATTGCAAATGTTGTATCTGTATAAAACGTGCGGTACAGGTGCGTGCCTGCTCGCAGTTTAAATGTTTGTTTGAATGTTGCTTCGCTTTCAATGTATTTTACGGTCGTAGTTCTGGTTTCTGTATACAAGCCGCGCTGCGTAGACTCTGAATAAGACAGAACCACTTTCACGTCTTTTTGCTTTTTGTAGGAGAACAACTTCATTGCTCCGCCCAGTTCTACAAAACTGCCCCAGCCGTTGCCGTCAAGCACTATTGGGCTTAGATTCAGCGTGCCGTGCGCCTGCAAAAGCGGATTAAAACTCCAAATCCCGTCTAGGCCAGCACCCAAGGTCATACTTGTGTTTTTGGCATAAGTAAGAGGCCCAACACAACTTAACCCGATGATTTTGTCGCTTACAAAATCTGGGTCGTCTTGTATTTTTTTGAACTGATAGTTTTGGGCTAAAGACACTTGGCCCAAACCAAAAACGAAGGCGAATAATAGCAACAGCTTTTTCATAGCAATAAGATTTGCTGACGAAAATATTGCCCTTCAAACGGCTCAGAAATAAGTCAATTGACGTATAAAAAAACTACGGTTGTATCACCGAATTAATCCAATCGATATGCGAAGAAACACGGGTAAAAATACTTATGTCGCCATAGCTGCTATCTTCAAAATCCGCTATTGGAGCATCGGCTCCGCCAGATAGCACACCAGCCAAAACCCACTGATTTCCGATTTTAATAAAAAGAGGTCCTCCACTATCGCCTTCTACGCTTGTTCCTTCCAAATCAAGCGCTTGAGCATCGCTATCGCCTGAGCCTAAATCAGCTTCATCTGTTCCAACAAAATCGTCTCCTAATGAGTTTACGTTTTCATCAGGACTATCAAAATCAAAAGCCAAAAGGCCGCCATTGTAAGTGGTTCCGCCAGCAGAGGTGTTGAGGCCATCACGCTTACGATCTAATACGTTTTCCATAGCATGACGCTTTGATAGTAAATCTGGGTCTTGACCTTGTAAGGATGAATAATCACCATAGCCACAAAACCAAACTTTGCTGCCAATGTTTTCTGTTTTGGTGGTGCAAAGCGCTGCTGCTGCAACATTGCTCACAGGAGTGCTTAATTTTAAAAGACATAAATCATTGGCATCAGCATACTCTTGATCTCCAGCAAGCCAAGTAGGATGCAAAACCATGTTAGAAACCAAATGAGTGCTTACAGGATTGTTCGGATCATTTCCCACTAAAACTCTAATTCCACTGGCGCTGGCGGGAGAAGAATCTTCATCAGCACTAAAAAAATTGTGCCCAGCAGTTAAAATCCATTCATTGTTTATTAATGTTCCAGTGGCAGTGTATTGATAATTGTCGCTACCATCTAAGCTGTAATCTAACGAAATGACAGCGGAAAAATTTGGAACATCTCCAGAAGTAGAAGTTGCAGCCGCTTCATAATCCGATAATGACTTGTCATGCCTGATGCCAAATGTTACTTCTGCATCTGGTTCGAAAGGATCATCCTTTCTACATGAATAAGTAATTGTCATTACAATTAAACTAACGGCAAGTAGGCGGCTAAAATTCATCTTGGTTAGGAATTACGGGTTGATGATTGTACTCAAAATTGAGCAGCACAAAATATAGAAATGTGAATGAGAATTTAAGATTGATTTAGCTAACCAATATTCAGTGTGTTGATAAAAATCTACAATCAGCAGGATTTACAAAAGCGCGCGAGGACACATATGTGCGCCAGTCGGGTTTTATCAGTTGCTATTCACTCACGCGAGAGGACTCGCGCGGCAGCGGGGGTTTTCATTTCTTAGAAAACTCGCATACGTTACATGAAAAAAGCCTAACATTTCTGATAGGCTTCTCTTCTATTCCTTTTCTCTTACCACACGAGAGGACTCGTGCGGCAGCTTAGGGGTTTTCTGATATCTGATCCAGTGATTTAACTAGCAAAGCATTAAACTTCTTCACACTTCCATGTCCCCATTCTGCTAACAAGTAATCAAGCAACTTGAAGTAATCGAGTTTGGAGCGAGGCGACCAGATAATAGATCTACTCATATTTTATACTTCGCCTGGATTTCATTCATAACCTGATCGTGTGAGATTCCTTCTCCTCGGTCAAGCTCGGCTAATCCTTCATCTATCGCCAGCTTTTCTTCTTCACTAATCTCATCCCACCAATCTGTTTTTTCTGATAGAAGAATGTCTTTTATCTTCTGCAAAACCACCTCGCTTGTTTCACTCAGTAACCTCTGCGCTAATTCGATTTTTGTGGCTTGTATATCCATATCTACAAAGTTAACTTGTTTCATAAATCTCAAAATGGATAAAATCGGTCAATTAGTTTCTGCAAATATGCCTTGCCCGCTTTCGTAAAGCCTACGAATTGTAGTTTCATATTAGAATTGTGAACTTGCAGTTAAGAACCACTCGCTTCAAATATAAAAATTGATCGTACCAGTTGCTATTCACACACGCGAGAGGACTCGTGCGGCAGCGGGGGGATTTACATTCCAAGCCAGCATTATTGCAGCTTGCATAGAATAATCCTTAGTGAGCGGGTATCTCAAACACTTCGAAATCATCTCTCAATGATCTCAATTCGCTATATAGACTAGGATCAGTTAAAAATCGTATGTTATCGAACAATGCGAATCTCAACGAAATAGAAAAATCGTATGTTTTTCTATTTGTCAACTCAACTATTGTTCTTTGCAGTATTGAATTATATTCAAATGGATCAGATGTTTCAATGGAATAAAAACTCGAATCATTAAAATGATAGTCTAACTCGAGAGTTAATGCCTCATTAGGCTCAATTTTAATAAATTCATACCAGTTGTAATGAGTATATAACCTGAAGTTATTCACCTCTTGATACACTTTAAAGTTACCATACGTTGGAGTTAATGAAAGTAACAGTCTCTTTTCTAAGGTATCGACTTGAAGAACATATGGCTGCAAAAGTGTCCATGATTTAAACATTGAGCCATAAATAAATATGGGATTAGGTCTTCCATTAATAATTTGCAGAATCACAGAAGATGAATCGAAATTCAATTGTGCATTAGCAAATACTTGATTAGATGAACTCATCTTACCAAAAGAAAAATCTGCCAACTCACGGTTATTTACCGTAAAATCTATCGTATTTGTTCCCCTCCCAGCAAGTTTCCCAACTTGACCTTTTAATGTGCAATTAGATCCTATAATTAGCAAGCTAAACAGCAAAAGTCTAAGGTTTTGCATAAGTCCCTGCAGGGTGATCAGCGTCCTCATGAGTACCATCGTATGGTCTCTCAGGCGCTCCAGTTTGTCTGCGACTAGCATTGTCAAAATCAATAACTTTATATTGTTCATCATCAGTTGGAAATAAAACATGTCCGATTCCATGGAACAGGCCATTAGCTCTAGGTTCAGTGCTGAAATATTTAGTCTCTTTAAACTGTAAGGTAAGTGCTTTGTATTCGTTTTCTTCAGTTCTACTTTCTGGTTCATATACTAACCATGGTGTATTATAATTCCCAGCTGCCGCGCGAGTCCTCTCGCGTGGTTCAGTATTCGCTATCATCCGCTCCATTTTCTTACCACGACTATATTTTCTAAATATCCTTTTTCACCTGCATAATCTCGGGCACTACTGTAGAGATAATCTTCAGGTTTGAAAACCAAACCGGCATCTACGGGATTGTTGTGCGTATATGATATTTTCTCATCAATCACTTTGTTACTCCAAAGCTCTATCGGCTTATTATCATGCCGCCAAAACTGATAGCCTTTCACGTTTGATGATTGTAAACCCGCTTCTTTAAACTTAGTCAATAACCACTCTTTTCGGCTTTCTTTAGGATTGTTTTGAATGGCTTCGATTAATTTTCTGCTAGAAAACCGCTTAATGTCGCCTAAAACTAGCTCTGGTTTTCCATCGCCAACAACACGAAAAACCAAATGAACATGATTGGTCATCACACACCAAGCAAACACTTCTAAACCTTTGTTTTTCTGGCAATACTCTATGCTTTCAAGAAAAATATTTTTGTATTCGTTTCTGGTAAACACATCTATCCAATCAACTACAGCAAAACTCACAAAGTAAACTCCATCAGGGTTGTGAAATTTGTAATTGCGACTCATACGTTTCAAATATAAAACTTGATTGTACTATTTGCTATTCACACACGCGAGAGGACTCGCGCGGCAGCGGGGGGTACCAGTTGCTATTCACACACGCGAGAGGACTCGCGCGGCAGCGGGGGCGGCAGCGGGGGCTGCATTTTTCTAAAAAAATGCATGATGCTTTTTACAATAAAAATGAGGCACACAGGTTTTATCCAATCTATCATCCCAATATATTACCACATTATTTTTAATTTCAAAGTAATACCCGTAAATCGAGTACGACTCGTCATATTCAGCCGGGATTACTTTGTGATGGTCATTAACCTTAGAAGGACAATTGATTGGGTCACAAAAATCGAAACTGCAAGGGTAATTAAGATCTACTACAACTCGCATAGTGGTCTTTGTTCTAAGTGTTAATTGCTTATACTTTCTAGTATAACAGTAATCAGTTTTAATTCCTAAATCATAAGTTCCAATTGCTAATGAATCAAAACGTGCGATTCCATTACTATCTGAATATTTAACTTGTAAAGTGTCATTCTCAAAAATTAGAAATGCTCGTTGGTTTGGAATTCCTTGTTTATTATAATCCAAGAACAATACTTTGATTGCTGAAGAATTTTGACATTTTCCAGCTAAGGAAAATAAAACCGTAATTAGGATGAATATTAATCTCATAGTATTCACTTAAAGTTTTGGCGGATCTTCACTTTTTATCCCCGTTTCGCGCGCATTGTATTTCCTCAAAGCAAGCCGATTAAAACTTCTCCAATCGAAAAAGCTCAATCTTCTTGTCATAAAAAATGCGACCAACGGTATCAGTTTCTGCAGGCTTGGTTTTCGGAAGCAGTTCGAATGTTAATCCACCATATTCATAACCCCAAGTTTGATCTTCTTCCGGGACTTGCCATGTATCAATTAAAATTGTTTTGGAGTGAAAACCCTCAGCTGAAATTAACATTGAGTATTTGTGGTCAAAATCTAAGATGAGCGAATACCTTGTTCCTTTTTCATTGGCATTTACAATGGTTTTAACGCTCACGCCACGCTCATTGATCAACTCAACCTTAGCGAAATCAATAATGCTATCATTTTGATCTTTTACTTTAAAATCAATCAACAAATTGTTCGTTTCCTGTGCTGTAACAGCCACAGAAATGGCCATTAAGAAAAAGATGAAAACGGCTTTCATTCTCCTTTGCTTTGATAAAAATGCACATCTCTTTGCGGAAACGGAATAGTGACCTTGGCTTCGCGGAAGCGCTGATCTATAGCAAAGCGGATGTCTGATTTTACAAACTCTACTTCCCAACTATTGCGCGCCCAAAACAAGACTTTGAAATCGAGGCTTGAATCGCCAAAATTGACAAACTGCACTTTTACGGGCATGTTTTGCTCTACTGCTGCATGCTTCTTGGCTACATCTACCAAAATATCGCTTACCAATTGCGTATCTGATCCATAAGCAACGCCCACAGTTACTTCAAACCTGGTGAGCTCATCCATGGTGGTCCAGTTGATCACATTATCGCTTACTAACTTGCTGTTGGGGACAATAATGGTAATACCTGAGCGGGTTTTAATTTTGCTGGTGCGGAAATCAATCTCGATAATGCGGCCCACCGTATTGTTGAATTCTACAATGTCGCCCACGCGCACGGTGCCTCCAAAAAGAAGAATCAATCCGCAGGTAAAGTCATTGAAAATTTGCTGAATACCGAGCCCGATACCGATCAACAATGCGGCAGAACTGGCAATGAGAATGGTGATATCTAACCCAACTGCTTCCAGCGATATCACAGTAGCAATCACGTATCCGAAATAGGCTGCCAACTTTTGAAGTGCATACGCTGTGGAGCCATCCATCCATTCGCGCTTTTTCACACTGCGATTCATGAAATAATTGAATGCGCGCAATACGAAGGCGGTGATGAAAAATATGGTCACCACCAGAATGATATCAAATGGCGTTAAAACAAATTTTTTGTAGCTGAAGAGCTCAAATTCTAGAATAGCATTCAGTTCTTTCATTAGTGCAATACGGTTCGGCCCAAGTTTTTATTGATTTCTTTCTTTACGCCCTCTAGCTTCATTTGCTTTTTCAAAAACGGCATTGGGTCTTCGCCTTTTTCAAACGCAAGTTTCATTTCGTCTTGGTTTGCCGTAATCATGCGCTCTACACGCTTCGATTTGTAAGCGTAAATACTTTCAAAACAAGCGCGTCTCAACTTCTTTTCTTCGGGCGTTACGAAAATATCCTTGCGTTCCCAGTCGTCTAAGTTATATGGAAACGACATCAAATCGATGAACAAATTGCGCAAAGCATCATCTTGATGTGCGGTGAAATAATCTGGCTTTAAGGCTTGATTAGCTTCAAAATGAGCAGAAACTTCTTCGAACAATCGCTGGAAACCAGCATTTTCAAGCGTGATGCCATCGCCTTCTATTTCATCTAAAAAGAAGGTCAGCACATTGTATTCTTCGGGCGAAGGTTGCTCTTCGGTAGGATCAGCATCAAAGAAGTTTTTATCGTGATAATTGATCATCAAGCGCATGATATCGCGCTCTTGGTGGTCAACGGTATCATCTTTAAACTTTTCTTGCTGCTGAAAATTAGTAGCAATTACAGGCGCTTCAGGAAGTTCGTCTTGTCCGCGATATTGTGATCGAAACGCTTGCTTGTGGTTTTTACGAAGAGCTTTGTTGAGTTCAGAAATCAAAGCTATTTCAGAAACAGCCATCAATCGGCTACACTCATTGATGTAAAGCGAACGCAAAATGGTGTCGGGAATCAAGGCAATGCTGTTCACCATATCGTGAATTACCGCATTGGTTTTCACCGGATCGCCTTTGGCATCTTGCATCAGCAAATCAGCCTTAAAGGCAATAAAATCTTTCGCGTTGTGCTCTAAGTATTCTGCAATCGCAATGCGATCGTGCTCCTTGCTAAATGTGTCAGGATCATGGCCATCGGGCAGCAAAACCACCTTCACACGCATGCCTTCTTCCAAAATCAAATCTATTCCGCGCAAGCTGGCTTTTATACCCGCATTATCACCATCATAAACCATGGTGATGTTTTCTGAATAGCGCGCTATCAGCTTGATTTGATCCTTTGTAAGAGCCGTACCCGAACTGGCAACCGTATTTTCAATTCCCTTTTGGTGAAACGAAAGCACATCAGTATAACCTTCTACTAAAAAGCAGTTGTCTTCTTTGCCTATGGCGCTTTTCGCGAAATAAATACCATAAAGCGAGCTGCTTTTATCATACACCGCATTTTCGGGTGAGTTGATGTATTTAGGTATCGATTTGTCTGCCTTGAGCGTGCGCCCACCAAAGCCAATGGTTCGGCCACTTAGGTTTTGAATTGGGAAAATAACCCGACCGCGATAGCCGTCATATTTACGCCCATTCTTTTCTTTAACCAGCGCAGTAGCTAGTAAGTATTCTTCTTTATAGCCTCTATCGGCTGTGGCCGAAGTAAAGGCTTGATAATCTTCGGGCGCATAGCCCAATTGAAATTTGGTAATGATGGATTCTTTAAACCCGCGCTCTTTGAAATAAGCTAAGCCAATGTTTTGCCCTTCGTCACTTTTCCAAAGCTTTTCGGCAAACCACTCGCGTGCATATTCATTGATCACAAAAATGCTCTCGCGCTCGTTTTTTGCTTCGATGGCTGCGGGATCAGTGATTACCTCTTCTTTCACCTCAATGTTGTAGCGCTTGGCCAACCAACGCAAGGCTTCGGGATAAGTAAAATGCTCTAATTCCATCAAGAAATTAACCGCATTGCCACCGCGGCCTGAGCTAAAATCTTTGTAAATGCCTTTGGCTGGAGATACCACAAAAGAAGGCGTTCGTTCATCCGTCCAAGGGCTCAAACCTTTCATGCTAGCGCCCGCACGCTTGAGGTTGACGAAATCGCCAATCACTTCTTCAATGCGCACAGCATTCATTATTTCATCAACTTTTTGCGGAGGAATCATCTTAGGGCGAAGGTAATTCAGATAAAGGAGTTGTGAAACTGATTCTATATCACTTACTTCGTAAGAATAACCCATAAATGAAAGTCAGCTCAAGCCTATTTTTAATCGTTTGTATTGCTTGTCTCTCTTGCCAGAGAAATGAGCTGATTGATGATTATGATAGTTATGAAAATTCGGCAAACCCTGATTATATAATTCCTACACATTGCAGCAATGGCATTTACAATCCTGAGCTTAAAGAAACGAATGTAGATTGTGGAGAAGTATGCCGTGCTGACTGCGAACCAATTATCGCTTGTGCGCCAAGTCACACCTTAATTATAAACGGAACCGAAAGCTTTGAAATGTCTGTTGGTAAACCTCGAATTGCGTCAACTTCATCAAATAGCTATTATCTGCCAGATTATACTTTCAAGTTCGTGAATGACTCTAGCAGTTACTTTAGAGCTGACTTTTACTGGACAAAAGGTGGTCTTATGAACCGATACTACACCGTTGGTTTTTACACAGGAGGCGAAGATATTTATGAAGCATCACTGAATTTGGTATTTCAAGGCACTTCTTACAGCGCAATAGCAGGCGAAGGCTTTAATGTAAGCGAAGTAGATGGAAAGCGTGTTTTAGATATGTGTAGTTGTGAGTTTAGAGCAAATAATGGCAGTGGTATTTCATTGCAAGTAAGCGGAAGGGTTCAATTTGCATCTTAGTAAGCTGGTCATATTGGTAACTTTTTTGGCAGCAGGTAGCTGGTCTGTTTTGAGTCAAACTTCATCTGTAAGCAATGTAGATTCGGTATTGCTCGAATCAGAATTAAAGCACCAAGGATATATTCAGTTTGTCGGAATTCCATTGCTGCTTGATAATTTCAACCTCAATCATTCACAGGCACGTGGCGGCAGAATTGACATTTCGCCCATTCCACAAATTTTGGTTTCGGCAAAAACCACTCAATATTTCAAAACGGCCATGCAACCGAATTACGATCCTAAAGATTGGAACAAACAAGGAGCATTTCTTCCAGTAGCATCCGTTCCTATTTATAAAATCAACCGGAATTATAGCAATGAGGCCGAACTCACTTATTTCATTCTTATCAGAAGAAAAAATCAAAACGCCTTTTTTGAAAAATCAAAAAAGAATAAAACCACTACCTACCCCATTTCTTTGCCCCGTACGTTGAAAACTGGCTTAACCATTGGTTGGCGGCAAAATCACTATTTGATAAATAATTATGCGAATCGGTTTGTTGCACCAAGCGTGTCAGATAGCGCACAGGTTTATTCCTTTCCAGACAACTCACTGAATCAAACTATTCTTCATGCCAACATTCTGAAAATTGGTTTTAAAACTTCAAGAACCAAGGTTGGAAAATTTAGATATGGAGTCAAAACCCATCGAATTACGCGGTTTTTCAGTTTTTACGTCAACTACCTTTCTACAATAAACTATGAATTAAGCGATGTTTTTGCCGTAGTAGATTATATCGAAACGGTCAACGGCTTTCAAAATCAATACAAACGGTTCAATTTACAAGAGCAAACACCTTTTTCTAAAAGAGGTTTCAATATCGGTTTTACGCAGTCAATCAGTATAAACAGGCTCAACCTATATTATGAAATTGCTTTTGAGCGACAGCCAAACATCAGACAAAACTCTCAGTATAGTGTTGGTGCTGGTTTAGGCTATGTATTTGTAAAATGAATTGATTTGCGAAAACGAATCTTTCACATACAAAACCGCGTAAACCGCTACAATTCATAAAATTAACAAACCGCAACTCAAATAACTTGGACTAGGCAATGCAGTTTATTCTGATAGTGTAGTTCATCGCATAATTTTTCGCTTTATTTGAAGCACCTACCGGAAAGAAAACAAGCACATGAGAACGCTATTCACCGCAATCATCTTATGTATTTTTACTAGTGCCCACGCACAAACAGTTGACACAGCACAATGTCAATTGCTTTTGAAACAGTGCGCAAAAATCATCTACAGCCAACCCGATTCGGCAATACTGCTTTGCGATGAAATTTTGAATCTTGATCCTTCTGGTAAAGAACCAGGCATATTATCTCGCGCTTATCGCTTTAAGGGCATAGCACACGAAATGAAAGGTGAATTTGACAAAAGCATGCAGCAATATGCTTTGGCAAAACCGCTTGCCGAACAAGCCAACGATAGCATTCAAATTGGAAATCTTCATTTGGCTGAAGGAATAATTTTCCAACTGCTGAACAACTACGAACTAGCGCTTGATTACTACTTAGTTGCGTTGGAAATCTACAGATCGCAAAATCATCAACGTGGCATTAGCGGAGCATTAAACAATATTGGGATTGCATACTTACACCTCGGGCTTTACAGCAAAGCAAAATCTATTTATTTAGAAGAAATCGAGACTTCGCTTGCCCTGAACGACTCTTCAAGATTATCATCAGAATATGGTAATTTAAGTCATGCATATTTTGGTTTGACCGAATATGACAGTGCGTTCCATTATGTGCGCAAAGCAATTGAGATCGATCAAAAATCAAATAACCTTTATGCATTAGCAGGCAATTACCAAACCCTTGGCGCTAATTTTTCTGAAACTGAACAGGCTGATTCTGCCATTTTTTATTTCAAACTGGCAAAAGATTTTTACAAAAAAAGCAATCTGGTCGGAGATTTAATTAGCAATCTAGGTTCGCTAGGTGGAGCTTATTACCGAAAGGGAGATTACCAAAGAGCATTGCTTTGCACAGACAGTGCACAAGCAATAGTTGACTCCATTGGTACAAACTTTCAAACACAATTTGAGTTGGCTAGCATGCGCTCATTGATTTTTGAAAAACTTGGAGATAAGGACAAAGAACTTGAAAGTTTGCGCTACAGCCTTGCCTTAGTAGATTCTATTCAAAATGAAAAACTAGAGCAAACCTTAATGAATTTTGAAATTTCAAAACAAAATAAGGAGCTTGAAGATCAAATCATTAATGAGAGAACAGAACGCGAAAAGCTAGCCATGGCCAATGAAAGGCAAAAAAGCTGGTTGATGGGAGTGATTATTCTTTTGGTTTTAATAATCATTGCCACAGTGTCTCTTTATCAATCTTGGAAACTAAGAAATAAGTATTATGACATTCTTAGTTCGCGCACCAAAGACCTTGAACTAGACCTAGAAAATTCTAAACGAATGATGAGTGTGCTTGCACATGATTTTAGAGCACCATTAGCTTCTGTTTCAATGATTTTTGATCATCTTAACAAAGACATCATTCCAGCAAAAGAGAAATTGGAACTCGCTAAACTTGCTAAGAAAAACTTGACAACCACCCTTCGAGGCATTGATCAGCTTCTGTTTTGGATTTCTCGAGACAAGAAGATTCGCAAACCAGAACCAATCAATGTTAATGTGGTGATTGATTTATCGGTAGAGCTGCATTCGATAGAATTAGAAAGCAAGAATATTCTGATAGAAAGAGAAAATTTAGAGCAAGCCTCTATCATTTTTGACAGCACGCATTTTCAAGTTATTTGCCGAAACTTAATCCATAATAGTCTGAAGTTTCTTGAACCTAATGGCACCATCACTATTTCTTTTGAAGAAACGTCAACTGAAAAAATTGTGACATTCAGAGATAATGGTCCCGGAATAGAACCTGAACTGTTGAGGCAAATAAACGATCATGAATTTCACAGAGTGTTACCAAAACGCTTGCGCGGATCTGGCTTAGGCCTCGAATTGATTTTTGACATTATAAAATTGAATAATTCGCACATTGTGATGGAAAGCGAGCAAGGAAAAGGTACCCGCGCTATAATCACAATACCAAAATAAAAAGCTATTTAGGCTTCACATCAAGCTCCATGTCTTTCAATACACTGCCGTCAGGATTGTAAAAAACCCAATGACCGCTTTTTTCATTGTTGGTAAAATGTCCTTTATACCTTAAATGTCCATCTGGCCAATACACCTCTTTAATACCGTGCATCTCACCATTTTTATACTCACCCACGCTCCACAGTTTTCCGTTGTTGAAATAGTATTCCCAACGGCCATCTCTGTTGCCTAATTCGTCAAAATCACCTTTGCTTTTTAAGCTACCTTCTTCATAGTATTGCTCTTGACCCACGGTGATTTTCTTACCGTCTTTTTCAAGCACATATTCCACCAACTTAGGGTTGTTGTTTTCAAATGTTTCTACTACTACTCGCTCAGGTTTTGCACAAGAAATTAATGCAATCGACAGCAGCAAAACCAAATATTTCATTCCCTTCTTCATCACCTAAAAAATTTGAGTGCAAATTAAAGGCTTTCAAATACACTTTATATTTTGCGAGTGAAGCTAGATTTTCACAATCATAAATTCTCTGTTAAACTCATCTCCAATAATGGTGAGGTAATAAACTCCCGATGCCAAATTACCCAACTCAAGTGTATGCTGCATTGCACCAGCTTTTTCTGATGAATACACCACTTGACCATTCATTCCAATGATGGAGAACGTTAACTCTTCCTCGAGCACTTTTGGCCATTCAATAAAGAGTTCATTTAAGGTTGGAATTGGGTAAACCAAAGGCGAATAGCACTCCTCAAAACTCAACGCGATAGTGTCTGAAGAAACACAACCAAACTCATTGGTAGCTTCTAACCAATAAGAGCCATTTACGCTCACCGTAATGCTGCTTGATGTGGTATTGTCGCTCCAATTATAATTGGCAAAACCAGGCACACTTAATGGCCATTGGGTCACATTCAAATCAGAACAAAGCACGGTGTCGTTGCCAAGATCAAACGGTGTTTCAAATTTCTTTTCGATTAAAATGGTATCCGCATCTAAGCAACCAAAGCTATCAGCCACATTTACGATGTATTCGTCTGTTTGATTAATAATGATTTCTGACGAAGTTTCGCCTGTACTCCAATTGATGGTTTGTAGCGTGTCAGGCACAGACAACGAAACAGTAAATCCATCACAGAAAATTTGGTCTTCACCCAAATATAGGTTTGGATTTAAGTGATCAAACGGTAAGAAGATTTCGGAGCTATCAACACAACCAAAAGCATCGTTGACTAAAACCGAATAGCTTCCAAATAGCAGACTGTCTTTGCTTGTTAGGTTAACCGACCCTGTAGACCAAAGACTTTCGTATGGCATTCTTCCTCCAGAAATATCGAGCATAAGCGCACCATCGGCACTGTTATCGCAATTGGCGTTTTTAGAAACAACGAGTACAGCGATTAGCGAATCGGGTTGCTCAACAAAAAAGCTTGAGTCAAGGCTACAGCCGTTGGCATCTACTACAGTAACAGCGTGGTTTCCTGCGTTTAGAGCATTTGCAGTGTCGGTGGTTTCACCGCTTGTCCATGTGTAAGAATAGTTTGGAATTCCACCGCTTACTGCGACAAACGCCTTTGCATCGCTAAAACCATAGCAACTTGGCACATCTACAAACAAACTATCCACCACCAACTTGGTAGGCTCGTTCACTACAATAGAAGCTGAATCTACACATCCCAAAGCATCAGTCAAGGTTAGGCTGTAATTGCCAATTGGTAATTGATCAATGATGGTTGAAGTATCGCCCGTGTTCCATGCCCAAGCATAAGGTTGTGTGCCACCAATGGTTGAAATTTGGAGCGAAGCCTCGCTATCGCCAAAGCATAAAATAGTATCTATTTGAACAATGTTGGTAATCAGTGAATCGGGTTGTGTAATGGTGTCAAAAGCTACTTGCGTACAACCAATGCTATCAATGATTAGCACATCATAATTTCCTATGTCGAGAGATGAAATAGTTGCCGTTGTCTCGCCATTATTCCAAGTATGGCTGAACGGAGAAATTCCATTCACGAAAGTGGAAGTCAATACTCCATTTGCAAAGCCATAACACGAAACATTGGTCTTGGCTATCATGGCCGTGTCTGGAACGAGCGGCTCAAAAACTTCTGCTGAATCAACATAAACACATCCGTGATCATCAGTAATGGTAACGTATTACCATCCTGCAATCAGCGT
>Ga0100380_10002645_pt1 | contig 19252 bp, 26 predicted proteins | sample CryGeymeta201504_FD_80417 | JGI IMG/M metagenome (GOLD analysis project Ga0100380, IMG submission 80417) | Groundwater microbial communities from Crystal Geyser aquifers in Utah, USA - Crystal Geyser metaG 2015-04 | ecosystem: Environmental > Aquatic > Deep subsurface > Groundwater | place... | reverse complement strand
CCCCAACCCCGCATCGTATTATAATCTTTGTGGTATAGAGTTGAATGTTTAAACATACCTTCAGAATGTTCCAGGCCATCAACAGACAGCCCTCCTACTTCATGAGCGAGAGCCGACTAGCCCTCAAGAGAGATGGGGAGGCCAAATTAGCCCAAAAGATCAAGTAAGCCATCAACACCACCTATATAAAGGTCAAGGACATCACCATAGGCTCCAGCCCATGTAGCTATTGATATAATTCAGGTGGACAAATGTACAACATCACAGTCGAGTCCTAATAATTCAGGGGGAAGTCTCTGGTCCAGCAGCATAAGATGGTGACATAATCATTGGGCAATGAACTCAAGAACATCCACGGATACAACCTAAAGACCAAAGTGCCAGAGGTGAGCAAGGAAAATTGAGCTATGATTTTTGTATGTTGATCATGATGGTGCCACATGTCTGTTATTAGCAAAATGAATGATTTATAGTATGGAGGCATGCATAATCAGCAAATCAGAGGGAGTGAAGGAGTATGTTGAAATGACCACTGATACTAAGTATTGCATCTGCATCATATTCAGCTGTAGTACGAGCATGAACAATTTCCAATGATCTGTGAGGGTTGACCTATATTTTAATAATGCCACCTTCGATCTAGGAATAGTTTCAATTTGAGCACAAACAATTAAATCCAGCTATTGAATTATCAATATATCTGTTCATTACAGATTGACTCCAGTATGGTAGAACATCCTCGTCAGGTATCGATACTTCTCGAATAAAGGAATCGACATGTTTTTCTACAATAGCTCCGCGACTATTTGCCCTAAAATAGGACTCATCTTGAACCCGTGCCCTGAGCATGGTGATACCACCAACACGTTCTCATGTTCATCTGTCCAGTCTATCAAAAAGTCCTCACTCTTTGTGACAGTGTAATAACATTTTTCTACTTTGTTGACCGACTTGTACTAGCCTTTGAAATACTCTTCCATATTATTCTCCATGTCCTCCATCTTTTTCTTCAGGAAAGCCTTCTACTCAGGATATTGCTTCTCTAGTGCAGGACTGTGCTCATGAGTGCCGAACTTGATGCCATCATCTCCAACACTTGGAAGTATGAAGTTGACCACTCCATTTTTTGTATGCACCCAGGAAGGATGTGCCCCTATGTTGTAATTCTCCGGCTGTTTCATGTTCCAGAAACTGATGCTTTGTCTCACAGGTATCAGTATCTTGTCTACAGCCGGGACCAACTTGCTGATCCACCTTCCACAGTTCAGGGACACCTTTCTGGTGCTAATTTCCTTCACCTGGTCCTTTGTCTTGATTTTCAGAGTCACCAGCTTAGGGTTGTTGGTGATCGACAGGACCTCAGTGTTTTCATACAGGTCGATACTCTTGGTTATCTTCAGGTGCTCGAGGATAGTCCGCATGTACCTTTCGGCCATTACGATGCCGGCTTTTGTGTCCAGGAAGACAGTCCTGGTCATGGCGATTCTGGGAGCAGAGGGAAACTCCTGTCTGACTTGCTCGATGGTGAGCTCTTTGATGTTTTTCGAGGAGTTGGCCACCTCCTTGTACTCCAGATAGGCTTTTTCATCTTCAATAAAGGCCAAGAAAGGATTGGAAACGATAAAAGTGTTGTTGAACTTCTTCTAGAGTTCGGCCCAGTTCCTCTCAATCGCCTCAAGCGTGAGGTCTCTGTAGAAGGGGTGAGTGTAAGCGCTTCTGATGATCCTGATCTGCGAGTGCGAGCTTCCCTCCGCATGATTGAAGTCATATTGTTCAATGAGTGCACATTTCGCCTTCGGGTAGAGCATGGTGAGGTAGAGGGCGGTGGACCTTCCCATGACGCCTGCCCCGACCACCACAAAATCATAAACTTCAGTCATCTGCTATCAATATTTGATACGTTGATTTCAAAATCGAAAACGATATTATCAAATTCAGGAATGGTCGATCTTAGTCAACATTCTCTGCAACCTGGCATTTATCTCCTCGTTCAGTCTGTTGATCCGGCCTATCTTGTCCATCATCTCCTGCTCATTGAGTCCCAAGTCAGGAAGATATTATACTCTTGTCTTTTCTGAGTTTCTAGATTTGGGGTCCTTGCTTTGGGATCTTTGGACTTGATTTAGACTTTTGTCTTGCCAGTTGAACGAGTTAGGCTACTATCCATTACTTCGTCTGTTCTCGTCGTTGCGGTGTCCTCTACTGGGCTCATATCTACTGTTGTAGCCTGATCTATTGTTCAGACTTTCTATTTCTCTATGCAGAGGCTCAGTTACTCCAATATAAACCTTTTTGCTTTGCTGCTTGACATTTTCATTAGAAAAACTACTCTTATCGTTTCTGCTTACACCCTTCTACACACTTCTCTTGAAGCCAGTTGTTGAGTTGCCCCTCTGTCGATTGTCCATCCTCTCCTCCGTCCTTTCATAGATGTTCCCATGTTCCTGAGTTGATAAAAGATGCCTTTATCTGTCATAGTTTGTCTGATTGAAGGAGGATCGCCTGTTGATGGGTGTAGTGGTGGAGAGAGGGTAGGCATGGCTCGTTTGTTGGTTGAAGGAGGGGAAGAGTTATGCGTCTTGGGACAGTTGAGGGCTGATGTCGTACTCGAACCGTTTATTACTACTTTTGAACATATAACGTTTATACAATAGAGCTATCAAGAGCCTATAATTAGATATTTTAACCTCAGAAAATGCAGGTCATTTACGCCTTCGTCTACTACTTCCTCATGTTCTTCATCCTCCTCACCTTCGGCCTCCTCGTCTTTCTGCTCAAACCGGCCAGAAGGCTCCTTCAACATGTCCAGATCAAGTACAAGGCCCTTCTGGAGAATGTCTGGTTCACCTACCTCTTCAACTTCTCCTTCGCTATCATCCTCATCATTATGGCAGACTCCATCCGAGCATTCTGGGCCATCAACAGCTCCATGGAATCCAGTACCTATTGATCTATGCAGGCGACGACTCAAGAGTCACCTGGGGCATGTAACGATCTGACGTCCTCAAGCGACCGTAAAACGAGTCAATGATCGGCACTTTAAAAGAATTTAGAGAATACTATCTAGCTGAGAGGAACATCATGCTGACCTTCTCATGCTGCTTCGTCTACTTCGTCTTCCAAAGATTGCTCTTCAACATCCGGAAATTCACCAACTAAGAGCACATCCAGGAGAACCCAAACGACAAGAGTGCCATCATCGAGGGAGAGCCCAGCAACACCAAAGTAGGAAGACATAAAGAGGATTGATTTAGTAGAATAACTCTATAGCATACATATTATCATACTGTCACTGGAGGAGGATCAGAGATAGAGGTGACAGGATGCCATAGCACGATGTACCTGCTGCTGTTGCCTTGCCTTATTTCTCCAAAATGCAAATATTAAAGAAGTTTTTCTTGATGCTCCTAAATGAGGAGATGCCGGATTTCCTTGAAGTTCGATAAGAGGCCAATTAGACATGAAAAATACCTGATTTTGGAGTATTTGAAACTCTAGCGGTACAAAGTGAAGAAAAAAGCATACTAACCTCCTTGAGTGTGATGCTCATTGTCTTTCATCTGGGTTAGAGTGCTGCCCTCTTCCTAAAAAAATGGTGGATTGCAGACCACCACATCAATTTCTTCCTGTTTCCCTATAATTCCCTCCAAAATGGGCTCATCTTTCCAGAGGGAATCTTCATCCTGTTTACTATTTTTTAGATCTACCAATCTTAGATCTATCTCTTGTTGCAGTCCATTCATTTCTATCAATTTTTGAGAGTGCTCAAAAGACTATCTATCTAACTCAGTCGCTATGAATTTCCACTTAAAGACAGCATGTCCCAGTAAAGGATATATAAGCGTGGCACCAGTTCCGATATCTAAAACTTTCGATATCGTGACGTGTGATAGCTTGAGATGGACCCACAGTAAGTAGTTTAATCTAGATGGTACTCGAGGGCATAAATTACTAGGAGGACAGCTCCACTGTACATTAAAGTAATGCTTGAGGGTGGCCTTGGTGACTGCCACTAGACTCCTTTGATCTTTAAAGTTGCAGACCGTCCGATAATTGAGCACCAGAACATACTGCCTGAGTTCGGGCTCAAGACAGGCCAACTTATGGAAATCAAAGACAAAAGGATTGTTCATCTTGTCGACCTCAAACATTTGACTTTAGGCCATTTTACTATACCAATATGAAACAAAAATATCACTTTATGTCCTTTCTAAACAAAAGACCGATCAGAGAAGTTACCGCAACACCCGATAACATCCCTGCAGCAAATATGCAAGATTTCTTCAAAAAAGTGGTGTCCTCAGATTAAAGACAGGTGTCCATTGTTTCCTTCTTTGAAACCTTCAAAATTGTCTTGGTGTCAGGAAGAACAGTCACCGTGTCGGTGCTTTTGTTTCTCCTCATGAATCTATTGGGCAACTCGAAGTATTTTGTGGTGAACTGACTCTCAGCATCGTCGTTTAGGGTCATCATACGAGGCTCAATGCTTGGACACTCACTCAGGTTTTGCATCCGTATCTCGTTTTTGAGGTTGAACATGTTTGTTCTTGAGGTCTACAGCTCATGCTCCACGCCTTCTTCGATGGAGTACATATCCTTCAGGTTGAGATTGACGTTCGTGTCAAATTGTTTTCTGCTCTAGCTCTTCTTCAGTCCTGGAGTAGACCCTTGTGATCCTCTTCTCGATCTCACTAAACTCTTCTAACTCTCGTCTGTTTTCAGATGCATTTAGCTCTAATATATTTCCCTCAAAGCAGATATCCTCTTTTCGTAGAACCCTTTCAAATCCAACAACTACTCCCTGTGCACTTTCTCAACATCCTCTAACTTTTAAATCAGATAAGATTTATCCGCTTATGACTGGAAATGGTGCTCTGACTCAACGTAGGAGACGTAGCTGCGGTTGTACATTTAGCTAGATGCTGACATGACGGACTGTGCCCTGACTGTTTCTTACCAGTTTATGGGCTCCTCGGCCTTATCTTTGAGGACAGTCGCTATACTAGACTGCTAAAGCTGATCTGATAATATGCTATTTTCTTCCATTAATAGCTTAATTTTCTTGCTTTTGGCATGGTTGTGCTCCTCTAATATCTCCAACTACCTCCGGATTTATTGGATCTCGTCACACAGCTGTCCAATGTAGTACTCTTTCTCCTCCAATTCGTCAATGTACTTCTATCGCTCATGGCACATATCTCTGTGCAACTGTTATCTTTACTCCTACAGCTCCTCCCTGATCCTTTTGCTTCTCTCTAGCTCATTCTCGTAAAAGTCAAGGTCGTCCTCTTCCTCGATGCAATTGCTCGACTTCATTTTTTGTATTTGCTCCTACTTTTAAGCAATAGCAGAGACCGCGCTGACCTTCAATATTTCCAAAGAATTCATTAAATTGCTTCTCTCTTCTTCTAACTTCTTTAATTTCCGCATTTGCCGAGCAGTGTTCACCTGCTCAAGCGATTCCTCCTCAAAATTGAACTTTTTGAGTTCATGGAGGTTCTTGGCCGATCTCTGGGGCTTGGTGCTTACTTAATTCTTATTGTTGTTATCCTTGAAAGCTTATAACCGGCTGGAGAAGTCCTGAATGTCGATATAGAGGGAGGGTTTAGTCTTCTCATTTTTCTTGTTTGCCTTCATTGTAAAACTCAATAATAAAATCAGTCCCAAGTCCATACATAAGCTTGATTATTTTTCAGGTGAGTATGCTGCGAGGAGGGAAAATATTTTGCTTTTAGATTATAATTAGTTGCAGTACAGTATCTATCAGTATGCAGGTAGTCAACTGGATCAACAAACAAGCAGGTAAAATAGCTGATAACTTCACCAACTACAAGTTCTACGTCAAAAGCACACCCGAACAGGTCGACTCCTCCACCCGCCTCTTCCTCCACGTCTACTCCTCCAGAGAATAAGATGCACACGTCCCCTGTGTCTTCAGATGGTATCGTATTCGCAATGGCATCACCACCGAAGCACCATAATTCAAGGGAAATACCTTCATCTGCGAGCCAGCTGACGTCGGAGCTTACCTTCAGGCATAAATCACTGTAACGGCCTTACTATTCAGAGCATCGATTAACAGTACCCAGGCACCGCCCTCTTGCGCTACGGACCAGTAGAGATTGACGTGCTGCTCAGACAAACAATTGAGAGTGCCCTTTCAACAGGATAAGCTAAATTTCAAGTAGACATCGGTCACGAGAACAGCACCAGACAGTGTACAATTCAAGTCAGCGATGAGCACATCCGACTGGCTCACTGCAACTCATCAGCCCATTTCAGATTTTACTATTGTCTTGGAGAGCCTTTGATAAACACTTTACCCAAGGACCTCACAAATATCATGATCGTCTTTCCTCAGAAATACGAGACAGAGACAATAAAGTTCCTTACGTAGCTATGGTCTGACTTCGCACTCACTCGCTAGTAGAAGACAAAGAATGAGCTGATAGTTACTATTAGGTTCGTAAATAGACGGGCTAAGGATGAGTTTTTATTTGCCATGAAAGGTTTCATAGCCAAGAGAGAGCTGAAGACCTCCAACGTCATCAAGAAGATATAGAAACTGGACGTGGACAGCAGTAACATCAACTACATGATGGAGATATAATCTTTGAGGAAAGATTTGCTGAAAATGAGCAACCTCATTGGCAAGTCCCAGGAAGAAAAGAAAGTCTACATGCAGGAGACCCTCAAACTAGAAAAATAAATCGAGGACATCATCAGCTCATACACTAAGCTGATATAAGGAAAGTTCAAAACCAAGGAGGAATTCGAGGAAAGCTTCATTGAATTCGAGAACAAGAAAGACAGCGCTATCACTAACAAGTACCGAAAGATTGAGGAGGAGAATGCCAGGCTGAAGTAGTACATCAGGGAAAAACTCGATGGTGAACACAAAGATAGCCACATTAATCAGCTCAGAGAATACGAGTCAAGGGAGGCAGCTTTCAAGAAAAAGGAGCCCTTCGCACAGATCTAAATCAAAAAGAATGAGTATTAAAACATCTTGCAAAATTTATAAGCAGAAGATGACTACGAGAAGGGCGAGAAGGATAATGAACAATAGCACAACAGATTGTTGGCCGATAAACAAAGATTGGAGAACAAGCTCAGCAAGTCCCTGTTGAAAATCGATAAATTAGAGGAAGAACTTGATCGGGTCAACAGATCGGCCATTGTGGGAGACAACAATTTGAGTTTCAGCAGAAATAATGGCTCAGCTCTGGACATCTCCACTAGTAAGGTCGTTGAGGAAAAGACTGTGCTCGACAAAAAGTATGCGAAACTGAAGGAAGAGTACAGCAAACTCAAACATGCTTACGATTCACTGAAAAGGAGCAGCAGTGTCAGCAGTGCCCACGACAGTAGCACCAATCAGTAGCTAGACCGATAGAACGGAGAAGTAATAAGGCTGAGAAGTGCCCTCAGCTCAATGTAGAGAGAAAAGGATCAATGGAAGGAGCAAGCTTAAACCTTAGCCGGTTAGCTCAGAAGGCAGAAATAATAAGCCGAGAAGACATAGATTCGCTACTAGAAAAAGGTGAGAGAGCTGACACAGTAGCTATAGGCTGTCCAGAAGAACACTGACGTGCTAAACCGTTCTCAACATTTGAGCATGGAGATGGACGAATACAACAGCCAGCAGAATTAGATTTTGAAGGAGCAAAACACCTTCCTGCTGAACTAGAACTAAAGACTGACCAAAATGTGCGAGAAGTACAAGAGTGAGTACAAGAAGATGAAGGAGTCCCTCAAGCAAAATAGCTAGAGTTTGCTCCTCTGATCTACGTGTTGCATATCATTCTGAATCATTTGAGTCTACTACAAAAATCAAAAGGCCTGAGTTGTTTATAGTTATAAAGATAGAAACATGCGGCACGAGACCTATAAATTTCAGACCAGGCCTCATAAAATATAAAGATAGGACTCCAGCAGCAGACCTCAAGAACTCAGCAAGGTCAGCTCCTACACTCCTGGGCACTGGAAGTCCTACATTCCCCACTAGATCAGCCTCTCCTCCTAAAAAAGATCCCAACGGTCTCCTTCCTACTACCACCAACGCCTAGGTTAACCTCAGTACTAAAACAACGAAGACGATAGCAGAGTGAGATCCATTCTGACAGTGAGGAAGTAAGAATAGCGCAGAAGGCAATAGAGTGCCCTGAGGAAGGTGAAAGAGCTACAGGAGAAAGTGTTACCGATGGTGAGGGGCAACAGGTAGGAAGACGATGGTGCTTGGATCGGGTGGCAGAGCAGAATAGAGCAGAAATTGTTAAGATTAGAGGGTCAGGTGTAGAACATGAAGCGCTAGATGTAGCTGTAGTTAGAGAGGAGAATGGTTTAGTTGGAGAACAAGTGGTCTTCTCGGATTTCCTAGCTGGAGAAAGGCTACTAGGACAAGTGATATTGTATTTAACTATGTTTCGACTGTGCTTTGCTATGATTTACAATGACAATCTTCTCCATATAAAGCTACTACTTAATACTAAAAAAACAATGCTCAAGAGCAGGTACCGTTTAGCCCGTAATCACCACCTCATCCCCAAAACAATGTCAAAACTGCCAAACAAGGCCATAACAACCCATGCCCTCCTCAACAAAGGAGGGCAGAAGTAGTATGAACTATACTTGCACCCCAAAGACCCTAACAGGTTCGTAATGTTCAACTAGAGTGAGTATATCGAAAGGAAATGCAGTCAGATCGTTGTCGATGATGGATAAAGCGATGTAAGGCTTTGAGGTATGGTAGATTGTTGAAAAAATAGGAAAAATGTATCCCGAGGAGGGTGATGAAGACAGTTTGAGTATATTCATTGCTAATGACCCCCAACAAGCCAATCGGCTGATTGCTGGCGAGTAGAAGTCATAATCTTTGTTGAGTTTGGCGTACAGGCATTTCGATAGCATAAAAGGCCTCAATTCGACAATAATGCTATCAATAATGGGGATATAGACCTAGAACAGCCTAACAGACTAGCTATCTTTCGAGTGGCTCCAATACAACAAGTCAATTCTCAACAGCAACCAACCCATCAGGGACATCATCGACTCCAAAACGAAAATAAACCTTGTGAAATAATTCAATAATCCTCACTACTCACTCTAAAATGTCAGCAGGCATAAGATAGACTCTGTTTCTTTGCTCAGTTAGATCCTAAAGAGGTACGGCTAGGTCAAGAGATACATGGAAGGTTGGATGTAGCTCCAAAATACCAACTAATGCTATCTCCTGGGATAACTATATCACTTGTGTGAAACAGAGTGCAATTAGGAAGGTTAAGTGATCAGAATAATTAGGAGTCACTACCTGCTTAGAATCAACCAGTACATCCGAAGTACTGCACCTCTGCTGTTGAGGATGGGCATGAACCTCAAAAAGATACATGAGGGAAGACAAAAATGCCTGAACATTCAGGACAGTAAATTATTCAAAATAATTTCTGAGTGTTTCGGAGCAGATAGTAAATATCACTATCACCTGTTTTTGCAGGTCGGATAGTACGTGACTCTTAAAGAGGAGTATCTCTGTCTAGTACCTACTTCCGACTTCCTGGGCATCGGTGGGCTTTCTGTTCGATAAACCCTGGGCGAACCTGACTTTCTCTACAGTAAAAACTACATCCAAAATGCCCGAGTTATGTCCATCATCGCAGACATTGAGTCCAATTTGTCCTAACCATAGAAGGAACGTATAAAATCAGTCATCAAGTAGTATGAAGATAGGATCTTTCCCTGCAAGTTCAGACTAAACACTAGATCTTACCATTTCAAGACCATCAACTCTGAGCAGAGAAAAGTTAGCAGACAGCATCTGATGACAGAGAGTAATGAGGCGTATCCGAAGTTGGAACTGTAAGATCTGGTGTAGGAGACCTGCAAAATATACCGATTGCCTAGAGCCAACAAAAGTAAAGAGGAAAGGAACAATGGCGGTCAGCTAACAGATGGAGTTGACATCAGGAAAAATAAGAAGACAGTCCTACCCAGTCTTAAAGTGTGGCTGAGCAAGGAAAGTTCCACCTTAAAGACTAACAAATCGACCCTCCCTTAAAAAAAAACAAAAGAATAACTAGATTTTCTCAAGCAAAGAGGCAACGTCAGTGAAGGCAAGAAAAACCACAACAACTATATTACTGAGCCGAGCAGTCAGAGCTACAGCGCCATACGGTAATGGCTGAACCAGGTCTACGGCAAGAGAGATAGCAAGGTAAAGCAATATTACAACAACATCCATCGAAGATAACAGAATAAGACACAAGCCAGAACAAAACATAACTCGGACAACAAGGGATAAAAAAGAGATAGAGTCATTCCAAAGTAGATCAAAATTAAGGAGAACAAGTAGGAAAAACCAACACTTTAGGAATTAATGGAACCCAGTCAATGAGGAGACACAAATACATACAATCACTCTGTCTTCTATTACTCTATTATCCAACTGCAAACTGATCCTACACCGCTCATTATGCCCCCTTCGTTTTTGTAGGTAGGCTTCACCCTTATCAGAAAACCAGTCCCCTCGTTTTTGATTAACTTCCTGTTCTTCCCGTAAACCACGCCGTACTGTGATATCTCGTAATCACAGTCTGTACATTCCACGTTACTACCACACACCAGGGTATTTTTGATGGGTCTCGTCCTGATCCTCTCCATCAGGATGTACTTGCTCCTTTCTTAGCGTGAGATGGTCGATAGCATCTTGTAAACGTCTTAATTGAAAAAATTGTTGCCCCCTCCCTCGCTGTTCGGCTTGAGCACATAGCCAGTCTTATCGTTTTATACTAATTTGAAGACCTCCTTGAATTGCTATTCGGTCAGTTCGTCGAACTACCATTGTTTGGCGATTGATCTCTGTAAAAGTTGGCCCTCTTACTTTGTTAGGTATTTGCTGTAGACTTCAGGCTTAGATAGTTCGGTCTGGATTCGCTTTGAGTTGAAGAGCTCCATGGTGACTGTGGGTATCTTTATAGCCGATGACAGTTCAATCAGCTACCGAACCTTCCAAATTGCCTATTCATCTTCCTGATAGTCCTCGATCTTATAGCCAGCTCGGTAGTATACTACCGCTACTCTTTCCTCTCCACACAACAGTCTATCTTTCTAGTCTTTCTTGAGCATAGTCGTTGCTTCAATTAAGGTAATTCTCTTGGACCTGATGCCCACCCTCAACAACCCCAGCTCGATACCTCGCTGTTCGATGATGTTTACCTCATGTTTCTGAACGATCATTAGAAAGATCCCTTTGAGCTGCTCATCACTGTACAAAGCTGCTATGCTCTTCACCAATTACTGATTCGGTTTATTCTAATTATATTTGTGACTGTTCTCGATATCCGTCAATTTTTTGATTTCCTGAATACTCTGGCTGTGGGTGGTCATAGAGACTGCCAGCAAGTTGATTTCGATCAGCTTAGGGTCTCCATCTGACCCGATCATGTAGTCACATCTCGGGTAGTTAAACCATGGCTCTTAGCAACATTTGTTCTTCAGCTTTCTAATTTTGAGGAAATTGCTCCTTAGAGGGTCATCTTTGGCCATAATCTCAAACAGCTTCTCAAAGAAAGGGCCATCAGCACAGGTAACAAACAACAACTTTTGCCAGACCTTGGTAATCTCCAACAAAAGATCCTTCTCTTGCTGGGTGGACCTGTAAGGGTGATAGGCTATCTTCACAGGCACATATTGATGGGGACCTGTTCTCTTGAGAATTCCAACTGTTGCTGCCAGCTCCGTGAAGGTCGACAACTCTTCAGCTGTGGGTTCCATATCGGGATAAATTAAGCTTTATAGCTCTACGATCTCATCAGTAGATTTAACATAACTTCCAGGATCATTTTCTGATGGCCTTCACTCTTCTGTGAATTTCCAGGTGACGATCGACCCTATTCCTGTCATGATGCCTCCTTCGTTGGCATGGACTGGCTTGGCTCTCAGCAAAAAGCCAGAGACCTAGTTGTCAAGCAACTCTCCCTCAACCCAACTAAAAGCCCCACATCTCGATATCTCTATAAGATAGTCAGCCTCAGTGTAGCCTTCTCCGTCTATGATGGCATTGGGTATTCCTTTCGAGAAGATCTTCTCCATAACGATGTATATCCTCGCCTCCTCCCTCGTCATACTTTACAGCTTTTTGAGACAGTCCAAACCGTAGAAGTTGTTGCTGCCTCCCTAGAGATTGGGCTTAAGGATGTAAGCTTATGGATGCTCTCTGAGCTTGTTGATGAGAGCCGTATACTGCTCATTGGACATTGTATCGAACTACCAGCATTTCACGAAGGTCTTCTCGAGCTCCTTAGCTTAGGAGTCACTGCAGTATCGACGAAGAACATCCGGCTTGGTTAGTTCGACCTGCACTCGCTTTTGGTTGATAATCTCCATAGCTATAGGCGGTATAACTGAAGCATTGCTCAGTTAGATATCTTCTTTCAACTGCCAACCTCCATCCGAACTGCCGTTAACAATAAAATGTTCATCCCTGTATCCAGCTCGATAGTAGACAACTGACACTAGTTCCTCTTTGTAGTACAAATCTCCATTAGCATCTTTTCTCACATACTTGGCCATATCCTGAATGGTGACTCTCTTCACCTTGATCGCTTGTTATATCATCTGCAGTTCAAGTCGCTTCTGGTCAAACATGTTCCTGTCGTTCTCTAGAATAACAAAAAGAAGAATTCCTTTGGCTTGCTTCCTGTCCAGTAAGGAGCGTAGTGTCTGTGCAAAACATTTAATTGTGGCGGCCTAAGCATACAAATGTCTATCTTTGTAATCTAACAACTTTTTGGCCTCCTGAAATTGCTCCTGGTTGCTCTGCATTCCTATCGAGTACAAATTGTACTCAGTCATTTTGGGATCTCCATTCATATCGTTGTAGTAGTCTCCCCTGCTAAAAGCTATCCCATCTCGCTTTGGCTTTATTAGACTCTTTTTGAATATCCTGAACAATCGTTTCACAAAAGCATCGGTTTCAATCAAAGGCTCAAAAAGCTTTTAGATGAAGGCTGGATCTTTGGAGATGTTGAGAAAGATCTTGTGCCAAATGAGCTGGTACTTTCCCAGACGATCGTAGTATTATTTGGTGGTAAGGAAGGGCTCATATGCTAGGTTGAAGTTGCTGATGTCTTTGTGACTGTTGAACTTAAGGACTCCAAATGTCTGGCTCAGCTCGAGCAGTTCTTTCATTTCCTCTTTCATTCGTATAATAATACCTGGAAAGCATTAAATACTCAATTAGTCATGAGCATTCCGTTCGCCAGAAATGAAAAGATGGGGCTATCAGCCATGGACACAGACAAGCCAGCAGTTAGAAACATTGTAAAGATAGGATTAATAATGGAGTATTTGGGCAGGTGTGATTGATATAGAATAATTATACATATGGAAGAAAGATCATAGAATGAAATGTCGGTGTCGATGTCGGGCTGGAAACTCAAGCAGGAGGCTCTCAAAAATCAACGAAACTACCGGCAACTCTAAAATAGAATGATCATTCTCGAACTAGAAAGACAAGGGAAGATCAAAGCCATTTAGAAAAAGTTATAAGCACACAAAAAACTCATGGAAATCAAAATGGATCGCTTCCGACTCAAACAATCAGTACACCCTGTTCTATTCAGCTCGAAAAGCACGACCACTCAGTTCAGGAGGAGATGGGGGACAACAGCAGAATATTCAAGGATATTCGCATGAACAGAGCATCAAACATCAGGTGTAGAAGCAATCAGATGCGATAAACAAATAACAAGTTGTTCAAAGACATAAAAAAACAAAGATAGGAGAATGAAAAAATGATCAGGATGGAGAGTTAGAGGTAGTTGAGGGTCAAGATGGGCAAGAGGAATAAAGTCAGAATGATAGAGATTTAAGTCAAAGAAAACATCGATAAGTTTTGGAGGAATAAATTGAACGATTACCAGCTTAGAAGATAACGTGAGATAGCTAGAAATATGTCGACTGAGGAGAAAAAAATGGAGGAACTGCTCAGCCTCGAAAAGTCAGAGGCTGAATTGCTGTCATAGATAAAACGAGCAGAAGAGATGGAGACCCAACTGATGTCCATGATGGCGGAGTAAAGAAGCAACCTCAACGCCATCTACTAGCAGGCCTGAACTGATGATGTTAACTGTTGATAATCGCCTTTATGAATTCCAGTATAAAATCATTGTTTGTTCTTACATGCCACCGCAAAACACAAGAACATGATGAGAATGGTGATAACATAGTGGGCGTGCTCCCTTCTAGTTAGGGGGATATCACCAGATGAAGAATCATTTGAAGTTATGAGGTTCTTCTGTAACTGTTTATTCTCTAACTGCTTTCTGAGGTACTCATTCTCCAGCTCAGTAGTCCTAGCCTTGAATTGATTTTACTTGGAAGCCAGCTCAGTCATCTGAATATGGCTATTCATTGCTTGAATTTTCAACTGAATGCTATCCATCTCCTCCTTCAGCTTGAGCTTGAACTCTCTATCCTAAAAATTTAATGTGTATAGCTCCTAGTGGCAACTGCAGACCTTCTCTTCAGCATTTTACATCCGACTACCTTCTGTAGCTTAATTATGATTTTCACAACTTTTCCTTCTCCTAATGTTATATCGCTTGCTCTTTTCTGATCCCGATGAGTCGATCTGGGTTGAGGTGGGCTGAACTCGTTCAGTCAAGGGGTATTCTTTTATTTTTCTCTTCTGGGGTACTTGGGGCATATGTTCCGAAAAATTGAGAACTAGTTCTCTTTCCTCAAGATTTCTAAGTAAATTTCTATAGCTTTTCTCAAGATTTTTTCTGAGGATTTTTTCCTTTTCGAGCTACAATTCAAGCAATGTCGCATTGTTCACTGACTCGATGCCAGTTACAGTCTATGTTTTATATGCCACCGACTGAGCCTTATAATTTTACCGAAGATCGGTGCTCATTTAACTTTTCTTCAAATCTCTCAAACTGTGATTGTATTCCTCATGTTTGTTTGTAACCCGTCCTTCTTAGATCGTGTACACTGACTTCACTTCTTCTCTTTCCATCACTCTAGAAGGGTCTCTGGACATATACCTCACTTGATTTGCTGGTTCGGTGCCTGATCTCGAGGCGAAATTCAAAATGTCCACATATATTTTCTGATTTTCTGCCTGCTCGGGAGCTGGTGGCTCTTCCAATCGATCCTCCAGGTTCATGAATTCGTTGACAACCCTGTAGACAGGAAGCTGTCGGGAGTGGTTAACATTAGGAGGTGTTCGATGCGTGAGGACATATCCTTTTGCAGATGATTTGTAATACGCTGCTTCCATAATATTATCGGGGACAATAAAATTATAAACGGTCGAGTCGGCAACACTTACTGCCAGGACACAAAAAAAGAGAACTGACGTCTTTTTATTAAAATATCTACTGAGCCAATTTATCCAGATTTATTTTCCAAAATAGAAGAAACTCAACTATGTTTATCTGGGCAAAATATGCTGATACTCGCCATTCCCAACAGAAACTCCATAAATATCCGTCTTTTTCTTTTAGAATGGCAGGCCCGGGTCAGCTTGAATTAACTGTAAGGTGAAGCTTGTATGGACCTGTTCCAAAATAGTTAGGTTGCAAAACAGGAGGAAGATGGGGGAGGGAATAAAGAGGGTCACTGGGCAAGTGACAATTGGTTGAAGAGGGCATACCGCTGACAAAATTCAATTACAAACAAAATGAGGCTTTTCGGGATTATAAAAGTTATTTATGGAAAACAAGAACTTCGGAAAATTGTTGGCTTTAATCGAACAACGCTCAGAATTCCTTGAGGAGCTCCGGAAGATCGAGTAGAACTATCTTGTTAAAATTTATAAAATTGCTGAGTTAGATGTCAATAGCATAACAGAACTCTACAAAGTCATGCAGAAAAAGTACATCAAGGCCTACTCAGGTTCTACCTCAATCGCAAGACCTCCAACGAAGAGGCCTGGTACGAGAACGAGCTGAGAATCTTTGTCTGGCTTCTCTTCGGTTACACCTTCGTCCACAGCAAAGCCATCGAAGATCTAGTAAAGCATATTCTATTTCAGAACGAGATAGACTGGCAGTATTTCAGTCCCATCTTCAACTACAAGAGCACCGTATTTTTCTAATTCCAAACCCGCTCTCTGCTAAAATCGGAGGGTCGACCTACTCCCTGGACGTAAGTCGAGACCTCATTATTATAAGCTATCATAAAGTAAGGCGTTTCACACATAGCTAAAAAAACAGCAAAAACAGATGGAACTCCATCGCCAGAGATCTCTTCATCCGCTCGGGGAAGTAGTTTTTCAGAAATCCCAAACAGTGCAGAGAACGATGGATGAACCACCTAGACCCTTCGAAGATACACTCGGAATGGACTGCAACATAGGATTTAACACTACTGACCTGCATCAAGTAAAAAGGCAAGAGGTGGTCCTTGGCGATGAAGGAACTGGCCAACACCCGCACATAGCACATGGTAAAGAATAGATACAAGTCACTCATTTTGGTCGAAAGCAAAAAATACCCAGGAAAGAAGTAGTTTTAAATTGAAAACATTCTGATTAAAAAATTAAATAAAATACTGGAAAAGCAAGTCAAAGAGGCCACTCTCTAATCCACCAAGAACCAGGTAAATCCATCTGAACCAACAGGTGTATAGCAGGAGTTGAATAAGATCTAGCTGAAGGAGGAAAAGTACTAAAAACCATTGACCCCAGTCAGCAACCAGGATAAGTTTCAAATGAAGGAATAATAACTTATTGGAGATGAGGAGCAGAAGGATTTCAATTTTATTTAGCACATGCGCAACGATTTCAATGAATTTGGAGGGCAAAGTCCTCTCTTTATTCCCTGGTTCTCTGACAACGCCCAGCAACCCTTCGACATTCGCTTTGTGCGGGAAGATGGATCCCGGCATTCTGACCCCGAGCTGGTAGCAATGTAATTTTGTGAGGATTCAGAGTTGAACCTCTGATATTTATTTAATGGCGCCTTCTATCATCACCTATCACTATAATATTGAGTCCGAGAAAGATTCTAAAGGAGGGCTGATCGGTAATCAACAGTAGCATAAGTACATATCGTAATTTATGCTTCAAATACGTATAATATTTCATTACAAGTAAAGCACATGGAATTCGAGCCACTGAACTTCTTCCCTTCCTTCGACTCCCCTGCCTCTTCCTCAGGTCTCAAAGAGACCTAACCTCACTTGGGAAAACATTGTAGTGAGGAGTCACATTCAACTATCCACGACGAGGAAAACGAGTCATCCTACTCCAACTCCCACAGTTCAAAAAAATCAGTCACTTCTGCACCTTCAGAAAACCACAATATGGTCAAACAACTGGTGATCACCATCAAACAAATGGTGGGAAAATACATCTCAGATATCGGCTGCAGCCACCTCTCCAGATAAATCATCAATGAAACATGGAAGCACTTCTAAAAAATCAGATCCCCTAACAAGGAAATCCTGCGAGCCATGTTCAGCAGATAAGTCGACAAAAAACTCATAGAAAAAATAGGTCTGGGCCCTATCCTTATGAAATATGGCAGTTACGAATACCTCAACGCCATGGACGACCTCAGAATGGACATCATGTTCAGGATGAGAAGTGAGAGTCTCAAACAACATCTTTTTGGCAGAAATGTCCAAAAGAAGGATAGGCTCACGGCTTACGTTCAATATTTTGTTGAGGAGGAGCTGAGGAGCGGAAAGGTATCTTCCCGATTCAGTGAATCAGCTAGCAGGAGGATGCAGGAGATTGAGGAGAGCAACAAGACCCAACTAGAATGCATCGACTGCTACTTTGAAGAGTCCAATGAAGCTTTTGTAAGGTTCGCTTCTTGAAAAAAGTAACCTCTGATTTGTTTATCATTTGTTTTCATACTTCCCATCATCATGATTTAAATGTTACTTTTTGAAACTAATGATTATATATGTGCTGAATACAACTTTTGAAGTTGTACAGCTCCAAGGTTTCCTTAGATCTGGCCCCACCATCAGAGTTTCCTACTCTAATTCTCAACCGAAAAATGCCTCTTTCTCTGTTTATTGCTGACCTGAGGTCAAAGGCCCTTTTTTATTATTTTTTGAATCATACTTGACCCCTGAGGCCTTCAAAATCCCTTTCTCGCCTTAATTCAAGGAAGAAAAGAAAAGAAATGCATTTTTGACAAGTTTGTGATAATTGAAGATGCCTTTATGGTGAAGATATTTCCAAAAATCAAATGATGAAGGGACCAAAATGGGTCTCAGTTGTCTAAATCTTCAGCAAAATGTAAGCCTCAGTCGCAAAAGAGGCACCCTCTGTTTTGCTAGGGTGCAGGGTGAAAAAAAGCTCAAGAGGAGAGGTAAGAGTGTTCTCCAATAAAATCTCAATTACGTTTTTTCGAGGGACAAAACAAAATGAAATAATCTGGCCACCTCTTTTGATGAGGTTTTTCTGGCAATGCTCGGACCGTGGGGCAACTTCAAAGATATTAATAGGCGATATGCTGAGAGAGGGTGTATAATATTAAATTTATCTAAGATTTTTGCCAAAGAAAAAGATGAGCAACAACACTGCCCCAGCTGACAGCAACAACACCGACCAGGTCTATGGCTTCCTCTGTCCCCAGACCAACGTTTTCTATGCCTTTGACTCTTATGAGACCTATCAACAGTTTATGTAGTGGCTCAACAACCAGCCTGCTCAAAATGATGACTCAGCCTGTGTGTCTGTCTAAAGGCAGGACAGGCTGATGGTGAACGAGGCCGAGCAGATGGAAGATTATGAGAGTGCAACAAACGAAATAATGGGAGTTTTCAATGACCCTTTTTTCTCCAAGATGGACACTGAGGTGGAGCTCCAGGAAATTGACTTCTGAGGGAGGTTATTCTATTTCTAATGATATTTATACATTGACCTGATGATTCTTCCTTAACCTCCCATTTTTATCAACTATCCTCCTGAATAAAAACTGTTTTTCAATAAATCTATTTATTAGCAAAGACTAACGTTCCTCCTCCAACCTTTGACTGCTCGATTAGCTACCCCCTAACTAAGCCCTGGGATGTTTCTTCGAGCCAGACCTTCTTCTTCTACTTATCCATAAACAATAAGTTATATGAAAGGAAGGTCGTCAACTCGGGTCAAAAATACAGAACCACACGAAATGCATACCCCTTGATATTAGCTCCTATATATATTCATCTATCGGAATATGTTTAAAGATCGACTCAAGTATAGCCTATATTATATAGCACATTTGGGGTTGGGGTTGGGGTTGGG
>Ga0100380_10002637_pt1 | contig 19287 bp, 14 predicted proteins | sample CryGeymeta201504_FD_80417 | JGI IMG/M metagenome (GOLD analysis project Ga0100380, IMG submission 80417) | Groundwater microbial communities from Crystal Geyser aquifers in Utah, USA - Crystal Geyser metaG 2015-04 | ecosystem: Environmental > Aquatic > Deep subsurface > Groundwater | place... | reverse complement strand
TCTCCTAATTGAAAAAAAAATCTCCTAATTGAAAAAAAAACTCTCCTAATGTCTCATAAAATCTCCTAATTAAACTCTCCTAAAAATCTCCTAAATATTTTTCTAAACTCTCCTAATTGATAACTGGAGTATGACCTTAAACACTACTCTAAGTAGATAGTACCGGCTCTTCCAGTAGACTAGTAGAAGTAATAGTCTACTACTACCAGTACCAAGTAGTAGCGAACCTGTGAAGATTCGTGGTACCTGGTACCAGGAGTACGTACCAAGTAGAGTACCATTTTTGGGGAACAAACTGCTTTTCATGATGAATAGAACTAGCGACAAGCTAGTCCTACTCTTACTAGCTACTGGTAGTACTCTACGTAGTACTGGTAGTAGTCTACTAGTATTCCAATGTTTTTAACAATACTATGCTGTAGCAGTACTTCGCACTACCATAGTAGGACAGGACCACCAAATATTCCACCACGAAAAACGACTGTATCATCTCGTCGCAAGAAAAAGTTCACGCAGAGGGATTGCTAGCTAGTAGTAGTAGCAGTGATAGGTCCTTGGACTTACCAGTACATCATAATATTAGTTTCTGTTGTTTGTTTTCTTTTTTTAAGAAGGGGGATTTCCATTGACAGTTACACTGTTGACCGTTCCTAATTGCTGTTGTTGCAGATCGATATCACTGGGAGTCGAAGCAAATCCACTTGTGCTAGTACTTTCTGTGGCTGTTATCGTTGTTGACATCGCTTCCGGTGACATCCAAAGGGACGAACCTGTGCTGGTAACTTGGCGACTCTTATCCTTGCCTTTTTTCTTGCCCTTGCTATTGCCACGTAAATTGTTTGTACCGGTAGCCGCAGTAGTAGTATCTCGAATGGGATCTACCGGTACAGCAGTATTACTGCTGCTGCTGCTACTACTACTGCTACCTTGCTGTTGAACAATGCTTCCATCCGCTCTTGTCACTGTAAATCCTAAAACAGTTCCCAAACTACCACCAGAATTGGACGGTCTTGCAGATACAGTTGATGTTGTTCCCGTATCACTTCCACTACCAGTGTTTGTGTTGGTAATTGTAAGTACAGTAGGTCCATTTTGGTCTCCAGACACACCAGAAGTAGCAGTAGTAGGAGCAGTGTAGGGAGGTGGTGTCGCTACTGACAATACATTGGGCGACTGTGTTGTTGTTGTTGTTGCTGCTGTTGTTGCAGGTGTTGTGATTCCGTTACTAGAAGTAACCGTTACAGATGAAACCGATCCCAGAGTAAGATCGGGGGTATTTCGACCGGCAACATTAGGAGGATTACCATTGGTCCAAAAAGAAGTCGCCACCACACCGTTATTATTATTGTCATTTTTACCTTTCTGTTTACCACCCATTAACTGTCGATTGCGATGGCGATGGCTGCGGCCGTGTCGTTGGCGGCGGTAATGCAAAGTTGAGAGAGTTTTGAGATCACCTCTAGCTCTAGCTCTAGCTCTAGCTCTAGCACCAACATTTTCCTCGGCACCGACGGCTACGATTGACGCGACGAGGCCCAGGATTACCGTAAACAACAAGATAAGATTCATGACTACTACTGCGTACGAGTAATAAAGAAATACAGAGAGAGCAGAGGGAAAAAACAATATTATTGTGTTTCTCTTCTTTCTCCATTCGAAAAAGAAAAAGATCGTCCTTCCAATCGAAGGGCCAACGTCTACTTGTTTGTTTAGTAAACACGGAAACTTTAGCTACTAGCTAGTACTAATAGAGCTAGAGTAGTAGTAATTCAAACAGAATGTGTGTCGGACAACCAATCGTGCCCAACATTTTGAAACTCATGATGATTTTTTCGATGATGTCAGCGATATTAAGTTTCAAGTTAACAGTATTAAAAAAAAAAGGAAGGAAGAAATACTCGTGGTAATAATAGTATTGTTATATTTTAAGAGTACCTCTCTCATACTGCTGTAGTAGGTCTAGTAGTGGCACAGGATAGGTGAGGTAAACTATGAAATAATGCATAAGTGATGTTACCACATCTCGATCCTTGGGTCATGGGTTTCATGCCATATCATTATGATCATCATTTTTACCTATCCTTCTTTCACCTACAGATTGTTCTACAATATCAGTGGTTGTTGTTGTTGTAGTTGGTAGTGGTGGTGGTGTGGTAATACAAGGTGAAATATTCAATAAAGGATCACCCCATTGAGCCTTGCACAACATACATTGTACGGTATGATAGAGCATACGACATGCAACAATAATGATTGCCAATGATGCTATTGCAATGTATATGGAAGCAATGATTTTGGAGGCCATAGTTTGTACTTTGGATGCATACCGGATAAAGGCAGTGGCAGCAGCTGCCAGTGGAAAGACGTAGGCCCAATATTCTCCCAAAACTCGTGGGGATCGTTTAATAACGGGTCCTGATTTGGCAAAGGGAACCAATAAAATTAAAATCCACCCCAATACCATAGCAGCCGTATCACTAAATTGATCAGGTGTACCGTTTAGAGCATCGATAACAATAACAGCAACCGAAGGTGGAGCCATAAGGAGCGTCAATGATGGTGATCCTTTGAGTTCTTGTTGATGTTCATGTAATGATGTCATGATGGTAAATACCAGCACCAGATAAAACATAGTACCGATACCAAGACAGAACTGTGGGAGAGCCAAACCCCAGGCATCTTCAATGGTAACGGACAGACCCAGATTTGCCAATAAGAACCATCCAACAGTACTGAGTAAAAAGGGTGGTGTAGCCAACGATATTGTACACTGAGAATGAAACAACCAATTATTGTAAACGTGTTGTGTTGATACAATCTGTGCCACACCTCCGATCCCGAACAGTATTCGAAGCACTTTGATGGATGCATGAAAGTCGTGTGGTACACTTATAGTTAACATGATCAACAACAAATGCGGGACATTCATGTAATGGATGCGTGTGGGATGTTTGAGTTCTTGCGAAACTAAATGTCGATGGTAGAGACACTTGTACAGGTAGCAAACGCCGACACTAAGACCTGCCGCTAAAGCCAAGATCCACAGAACTGTATTTGCAGTGTTGATAAGATCGTTGCTAGATTCAAAGAACAGATCAGATATTGTTTTCCACAAAATAGCATTCCCAGCAAGACCCAAGCCTATACCAAAAGCAGTATTAGGTATTCTCTGCAATAGTCTCGCGGGTACTTCTTTGTCATCATTACTACTACTGTTAGTATTGTTGTTGTTTGGAACCAGAGCGCGTTCTTGTACTACCACTGCGTGCTCTGCTTCGTGTGGTTCATGTGTCTCTTCGCCTTCAGCTCCGTCTTCGTCGTCTTCTACAACTAGTACTACTTGTTCTTGTTCTTGTTCGTTGAAACAAGGATTGTTGTTGTTCATGTCAAATGTCAAATGTCAAATGTCAAATGTCAAAGTAGAATTAAGCAATCGTAATGGTGCGATAAATGTACGTCGACGACGGGAAAACAGTTTTATAATACAATCAAGTATGGACTTTAGGTAGGGGATAGGGGAACGTGATAAAGTGTCGATTGTCGATTGTCGATTGTCGATGCCCGAGAAAGTTGCTCGAGAAGGAAGCAGGTGTTGAAAGTTGAAAGTTGAAAGTTGAAAGTTGAAAAAATAGGAGTGGACTACTAGTGCTGGTAGACGCACATGTGCTTATTTCCTAAAATATAAGACTAGTGTTATTATTTTTGGAAAGAATCGATCAATTCACGAATATGACTACTGACTCAATGTTTCAATAATAATTAATTTTTCAGAACGGCCATTCACAATCGCGCTCTTGGCATTGGGAGTGTTCTGAGCGGAGATGCGCGATGCGCGTTGGAAATCAAAATTTCGCAACATTACAATGTTCTATTTTTTGTCGAGGATTATGCCCTACACACGAATCTATTCTCTTTACAAGACAAAGCAACAGCAGCAACAACGCGACAACAACCAGGAGCTAACAATCAGCAATCAGCAATCAACAACCAACAACAGTTGAGCAACTAAAGGATTTCATCAACCATCAAAACAATACGAATTACGCATTACCATACTCCGTACTTCTAGACTTCTAGCGTTGCTACTGTATTCAGCGAACACACTCAATTGGAGCGCGCTCGAGATTACAACAACATATCAACGATTACAGTAGACAACCAAAAGTTAAACTTACTACAGCAAGCACTGCAGTATTACAAGTTACAATTACAAGATGAGAGCAATTCAAAGTTGTGGTTTGACGTTCCTGATTATTCTGGCCAATACGTTTGCCAGTACCAGTAATAGTAATGCCATGCTCATGGCAGCAGCTACAGCCACTACTACCACTGCCGCCACCACCATCATCAGTAGTACTACTAGTAGTACTTCTACACAACACAAGCATCCTCACAAAAGTGTCTTACGGGGACTAAAAGTTCAACATCGATTAGCCAAGGAAGATGATAAGAAGGAAGAAAAACAGAAGACTCCTAAAAGTCCCAAAGAGAGCGAGCTTCCAAATAACGACAAGGAAAATGAACCAAAGCAGCTGAATCGTATTGTTGTTTACGAGGATAATGAAACAGGTTCGCAACAACAAAAGCTGATGTACAATTACTTTGTAGAAGCCTGCGAAGAAGAATTGATTGCAGATGTCATTAATGGTGGTATTATACAACATCGACAATATACTGATTTCTTGTACGGATATTGTCATGAAACAGTGGACAAGAAGCTCAAGGGCAAAAAGTGTAACAAGGATTTGAAGGATGAAGGTTTTGATGCAATGCCCAATGAACTCAAATTGTTATACATTAAAGGATTTTGTCCACAAGATATTGAAGGACAAGTAGAGTGTTTACACGGAATGAATGCACGAGGAAGAACTATTCAATTTCGACAAGAAATAGAACATTTGTGTCAGGACTTACAAGAAAGTATGGTTCGCAATGACTTGTTGAAATATGATGATGGTAAAAACAACGACGACAAAGACAATGTCGGCGACGACAAAGAAGAAGAAGAAGATGATGATGATGATGACGAAGACGGGATATTGACATCTGATGTAGACCCAACAATAGCTACAGATACTTTGAATGGCTTTGATCCAACCAGCAGTAATGGTATCATCGACACTGCGGCCGTAGTAGATGCTACCAGTACGCCCACCAATCACCCAACACTCATGCCTACCAGCAACCCTACCATGGCACCCAAAGAATCATCTCTTAATGATAAAAAGAATGGTGGTGCACCCACAGGACCTTGGGGAGAAACAGCTACCATGTTTACACCGGGAGAAACCTATATTACAGGAGATGCTCCTGCTCCTGCTACTGATAATGATGATGCAACGGACAATGATGATGATGATAATGATAATGATAATGATGATGGATCGACCTCGATGGCTCCCGAAGAAACGTATCAACCCACAATGCGACCAACATTGGGGCAACCCGCACTCACCATCAATACTATATCAGACGAAAGCGATGGTGTTGATGATGATGACGGTATGGATGCAGGAACCATCACAGCAATTATTTTGGTGACATTGCTCGGTGTAACTATAATTTCATTGCTATTATTAGCAATTCGAAAGCGCCAATTGATGCAGGATCGGAATGCAGGCATTACCCGTCAATTTTTCTTTACTCACGTCTTTACCAACAAGAACAAGAACAACAATGCCAACGGTGTCAACTCTAGCAACGATGGTGACGACAATAATACTTTAAGGGCGGGTGATACCTACTTGGAATCGTATCCACCAGAATCGGAAACATCTATAATTTCCGAAGAAATTGATTTCAACAATAATGGACCACTCTTTGAGTCTTGGCCTAGTGTGATCAAAGCTCGTTCACAAAATGGACTCCTGGCGGGAGATCATTTACGTCAACAACAAGAACAAGACGATGCTTTGAGAGGTCATCAAGACAACGGTGATTGCGACGATGACGATTCTCATTTGGCTCCCAGTAGTGGCGAACCGAGTACCTACAAGAGCAGTGTCTTGTCGTCCTTCTTTTCCAAATCGGCAGATTATCTGCGTGGTATGGTGGGAGCAGAAGACGGCAACAACAACAACAACAACGAGATGACACCATTGGAGAATGCTATTGATGAGATTAAGCGTGGTATTAGTGAAGCTCGGTGGCAAGATGTATACTATTTGGCATCCAAAATGGCAGCCGAGGGTAACATTGATACCAATGAAAAGTTGAAGACGGCACTCGTAACGACGTCAACCGGCAACGAGAACGCTTGCGAAGTTCCCTCCAATACCCATTGTTTGACGCCACAAGATGCGGAAAAGGCCTCTCAGCTGAATGCTTCCCTAAAGACGGGTGATTTCATAAGTTTGGCAGCACGTGCAGCAGTCTTTGCCGCACTCGAAAGTGCCAAGAATCCAGTACCCGCATCTATCGCCTTTACACCGGGTCAAGAGGATGCAGATGCATGTCTTGCCCAAGCGCGAGCGGCTCTTATAGACTCCGAAAGAATCGCCAAGGAACGCGAAGAAAAATGTCGTCAGCTTTTGCAAGACGAAGAAGCTCAACAGGAAACCTCAGCCTGTGTATCCCACAAGTCGAATTCTAGTACTACAGTTACGGAGGATTCTGTACCTTTTGTGAGCGCTGAAGACGTAAGCATTGACTGTGAAGAATTCGAGTATCCTACTGATGGCTATAGTGACTCATCCGCGTCATCTCGGACCAAGAGTACGAATTCAAAGGATGGTTGCGAACACAGCAAGGACTCGAACAACAAGAATGATGTAGGAGAAGCTGAAGGTGAGAACGTCGACATCCAGAACGATGATGGCTCTACGGACTGTACCAGAAGCGATATTCCAGGACCTCCTTCTATTGCCCTCAGCAATCAATCGACTATTCCGACCGAGGCATCCACGAGTGGCGGTGATGCAGTTTTTTCGTCCCTGAAAGAATCCTCACGAGGTCCATTTCGACGCGACTTTGAGAATGAAATATCCCATCCCATGGATCAGTTGAGTGCAAATGATCACGAAGTTGAAATTCCTGGTGTCCAAGAGGGAGAAATTCTTCGTGGAGACGAGTAGGGAAGGGGGGTTCCTGGCTCTGGCTCTACCCGTGGAAAGGTTATGTGGTTTGGGGAAGAGAGATGTAGACTGCGGGAATTTGTCTCCTTTGCACACTCATGTACGTATTTTCCATACGTATAATGTAACGTATCAGCTTATGCTCCTAGTTAGCGTTGTTTTCTTGTACAGCTAGAGTAAGTAGTAGTTCAGATATATTCTTATGGAAAGGAAGCGCATTGACGCGATGTTTAGAGCGCATACTTGCTCTTTACGTGACCAAAGTAAGAAGCGAGCGCATACTTGCTCCATTATTATTTTCAAATCCAATTCTCACAACTACTGTACAACGTTCCTCTCACATTTTGTGGTTTTCATAAATACTACTACTTGTAGTACTAGACTACCAGGTAGTAGTAATCATAAACCACCATGATTGTTAAACGCAAAGAATAATCAACAAGCACCACAACAGGCCATTTTATGAAATGCTCCGCCGCCATCTGCCAAAAGCAGAGCGATCCTTAGCAATCGCCTGCTCCAGCTCCTCTCTATCTTCCTCCTCCTCATTTTTTACCCGGAGAAATATTTTTCTGCCGGTCTTTTCAGTGCTGGTGTGTTCGTGTTCCTTCTCGTTCCTTTTCCTTCATCATAATAATCATCATGAGGACTTTGCGTACAGTGTCATTTACCAGCAACAGCAACAGCAACAGCAGCGCAAGCTCTTTTTGGGGCATGGGGTTTGGAGTCATAGCAGCAGTAGAAATAGCAGCAGTAGTAGCAGCAGCAGCAGTAGCAGCAATAACAGTAGAAATAATACGCAGTCAATACCACCACCAACACAACAAAAATCACAACAACAACAATTACTATATGACAGTTTTCACATTTCTGTCAATGGAAAGCTTGTCAGTAATCATACAACAGGGACAACAACGTCGTTACTGAACAGCAACAGCAACAGCAACAACAAGACACGCGTTCTGTATACAGTCACCACACTCAAAGAATACAACGATGGTAAGCGCAGTACTAGGAGCGGTAGTGATCGTTTTGTACAAACATTACTGCCAATCATTGAGCAGGGTGTTCAAAGTATATTGTCAAGAGGCTATCACGTAGATGTATACTTGATTTGTGCCTACACTTTGACAACAGAACGACGCCAACGACTACAACAGGTCCTGCCACCTTCAGTGGGATTGCAAGTTTGGGATGATGCTACTCCCTACGCATACAATATGAGAGATTTACCCAAGAGTCGTTACACAACATCATACGGTCAAACAGGTGTCAAAAATACAAGTTCTATAGCATTGCACAGTAGAGGTTTGGCCAGACAACATCGGTTTGTACTGAAGGATAAGTTACCATTTTATGACTTGTTCATCCAATTTGAAGATGACATGCTTGTGACGGGTCATCATGTTGATCATTTTATAAAAATGACAAGACATTTGGAATTTTTGCATCATCATCAACAGAAGAAGGAAGAGGAGGACGACGATGAGGAAGAACAAGAACAAGAACAGGAAAACAACCGAGACATACTGAGAAATATTCGATATTACGGAAGTTTGTCATCCCAACAACTAGAACGTATCATTCCAGGATTCTTGCGGGTAGAAGTAGTGGCCAACGCAACAGCGACACCCATACCAGAAATAACAGTGAAAATCCCGGTCGACAATAGCACTACCTCATTGCTCGATCCCAGTCAGTGTTGCCATCTAATGACAAACACCAGCAACTACACCAGCAGTAGCAATGACAATAGTACTCACTCATCAACTACTGCGACAATACCTACGGTACAACAATTGATTACCTGGGAAACCCAAATAATTGCCTTGGGAGTTCGACAAATGCCACAACTACAATTATCATCATCATCATCATCATCACCACTAACAACAACAACAAAATTGCTACCAAGAGACTACAATGCTCACACGAATGATGGTTACACACTCGACTGGGTGGCATTGCAACGTGGTACATCTATTTACTACGCCTTGTCGGATTATTGGAGTGGTACACCCGGTTACTACCAGAACGATACTCTCAATTTTCGACCAGGACCTGGTGAACGCAAATATTCCAACAATCAGGGTGGGTACATGGCAACACAATCTCAGCTCATAAAATGGCATTCCAAATTGTGCATGTCTAGTTTTTTGCCACCCTACGATGGCAACGTGTACGGACATTTAGATGGATTAGATTTGAGAGATGTTGAATACTGGTCCGGTGGGATGCAACTCATTGTAGAACAGTGTGGTTTGCAACGTGTATTGAATTTAGACCCCACTGAATTTATGAATCACGTCCTGTGGCACACGGCCAATAACAAACAACATCAATTACAGTATGTCCGAGAACGATTTACAAGACTAAATGATCTGTACGGAATGCTCATGACGATTCAAAAACATGCACAAAGAGATCAAAACGAAATCTTGTTGAAATTACAAGAAGACGTTCAACACGGAAACAAGAATGATCCGAAACAAAACTCACACGATTCGAAAGCCAATGCATCTGGCTCGGTCAATATCACAAACGCGATCGACTTTACGACAGTTCTTTCTGCGTGTCAGACCCAAGATCCTGATTGCTTTCCACCCCACCATGGTAGTCATTGTATTCAAGAAAAAGCCTTGGCGTGCCTTTTGGGAACACAATCACGAGTTTTTTAGAACAATAATGCCGATTTGCCAGTGGTGGTTTCGGCGCTGGCGTCAATGATGATATTGTTGGCGGTCGCGATGTGTGTACTGCTACAAATTGAGCATCCATATGTTACATGTCACAATTATGAATTACTAAGGAACATTACAGTCTCCTGGCTCACCTGGTGGCTTGACAGCATCTTCCAAACGTTGCATATCCTCTTGGGTGAGTGTAAAATCAAAAATATCTTGATTGGTAGCAATATGTTTGGGATTGTTGGACTTGGGAATAACCCCCGCCATTGTAACACGTCCTTCCAGAGCTTGTTGTACAATAAATCGTAAAGCAACTTGTGCACCGGTCTTGTTAGGATAATGAGATGCAATATCCTGCACGAGATTACCATTCACCAATGAATCCTCTGGTTGGTATTGGCAGGGACCACAGAGAGGTGAAAAACTCATGAAATAAATATTTTCTCTGGTACACTTTTGGATGACATCATCCACATCATGTGATCCAACATGATATTCTACTTGATTCAAAGTGGGACGAATAGTAGCAATTTCCAAAATATCATCAATGTGTTGGGAGCAGTAATGACTGATGCCAATAGACCGTGTTTTACCTAGCTGGTACAACTGTTCCAATGCCCGCCATTGTTCTTGACGTTGATGCTTACCAGTATTGTGTTGCTGCCAATCACTAGGAAAATGTACCATCAGATGATCGGTATAATCTAATTGAAGTTCCCACAAATTTTGGTAATGCGCTGCCATCGTGGCTTCATACGACAATCCACCTGGAACTTTGGTCAAAACGAACAAATCATCACGTACAGCTGCTGTCGCTGTCGCTGAGCCGAACCAACAATCGTTCAAGGCCAATCCAACTCCGACTTGGTTTTGATACCCGTACGCAGTATCAATCAACGTATATCCTGCTTCAACTGCACGACAAACACTCTGGTACGCGGTCGTATCATTGTACTGCCACGTTCCAGCACCTAGTAAAGGCATTTGTACGGCCACACCATTACGGTCTTTGCCAATGGTAATAGTGGGAGTGGGAATACTATTACTAGTACTATTGTCACTACTACTACTGCTACTGCTGGTCGTGTGCGTGGTGCTAGCACTGACTGCAACAACAATTGATAATACTGCTAGTACAAGCGTCAAGAATTGGTTCGTCATGGTCATGGTATTATTTGACATTGTTGTGCAGACAAAGCTCCTTCTTCTAGTCTAGTAGACATGAATGAGATGGCGAATATGATGCGTGATGCTGCATCACAACGCCAAGAATGATGTTATTATTACAATTATTCAATAATATCAAAAACCCCAGCCCTAAATATTGATATCTTTTAGGCAAAAAAGCTGTACCTACTCCTCGACTCGTCGACTAAAGTACTCCTCTACTAGGTACTCTACGCTAGTCTACTAGTAGCAACAAGTAGACTAGTAGTCTTTCTACTATAGAGTACGTGGTAGGTAGTAGTACAGTGGTGGAAGTAGACTACTGATGTAGAGCAGAGTACAGTACATGATGTATTTGTATTGCTTTTCGTAGCTGGTGCTTGGTACCAGTACTGCAAAGAATACCATGAGCACGCCACCGATAGGAGCAAATTGCCTTTTACTATACCCCTATCATCGCATGCAAGGGGCACAACGCTGCACTGCGCTACTAGTAGACGGAAACATAAAATCACATGCAAGAACCTATTATAGTCTATTTTCAGCTAATTCTCTTTTTCCTCCTCTTCATCTTGATCAACATCTCCTTCAAATGTCTCTAAACCGACAAGAGAAGCCTTTCGATTACCTCCAACAATCGCATGGAACTCCAAAAGCTCTTGATGGCTCACATCAAGGGATGCCCTGGAGCAGGTATGGTCCACACTATCATGATCAGCAGTAGCGCTACCAATCTCAGATACAGATGCGTGCAATTCGTTCATGGATGCATTGAATTGCATCAATTTGGTTTGATTGGGCATCAATGATGTCCGCCGAAGTTCTGTTGGATCATCTTTCATCCATTGACAATCCAATACTTGTTGCGCAGACCATCGCTTCTTGGGATCTATAGTAAGCAATCCGTTGATCATGTCCTTACAGTCTTGATGAACATCTTCCCAAGATTCATCGTCAAAGTCATAGTCCGCGTTCAGGATTAGGGGAAAGAGCTCGCGATTGCAATTGGCAAAAAATGGTGGATATCCACCAATCAGAGTATAGGCAATCACACCGAGAGCCCACATGTCGACCTGAAAGAGGGGAAATTATCAAAAAGCGTTGAGATTTCTATTACGTCAATCATGGATATTTATATGACAATCTCAACGAGAACAATCCAAGCAGAGCGCTTGCAATCGATGTAGAGCCAGACAAACCTTGGTACCGTAGGAAATCTTCTTGATAATTTCTGGAGCCACATGCCGAGCACTGCCAAGCTGTGTCTTCAATGCTGCATCGTGTGGACAAAGTTTGGCAAAACCAAAGTCGGCAATCTTAATCGACGAGTCATCTTGACAAGACTACGATATACGAAATGCAGTATTAGGACAAATGCACGGTACTTTTTTCGACAAGTCATAAAATCATCTAGCAAGTGGTACGAAGCATTCAATTTCAGTACTGAAATGTGCACGCTGTAATAAAAAATGAACGCTACGTACCGTCATGAGAAGATTGTCTGGTTTGAGATCACGATGTGCTACCTTGTGTTCGTGACAATGTCGGATTGCTTCAAAGATGATCAGGCATAAATCTCGAGCTTCACATTCTGTATAATTTTCTTTTTCGATGATGCGTTCTAGTAGTTGCCCGCCATCCACTTTTTCTAAAACCAAATGAATGTACTCTGGTTCGTCAAAAACATCCCATAATCGAATAATGTGCTCATGTCGTAAATCTGTCAAAATGGAAATCTCTTCTTGCAAACACTGTTTGTCAAATTCTTGCATATCTGACTTTGTAATAGTTTTAATAGCAAATCCTTTTTGTGACTGTCGATGATGGCCTACCTTGACCACCGAAAAAGCGCCAACACCAAGCTCCTTATCCAGTTCATACAATTCGGTAAAGGACTTGCCACTTTTCGAGTCCTCAATTTCATCCAATTGGTTATCTTTCGTCGTTACTGTTATAGTTGAACTTGAACTAGTTGTTGTCATTGTTGTCATTGATTTTTTACTTGTGGGGGAGAAAAAGGAAAAAGACACTCTGTGAATATGACAAAACAATAATTTATGCGCCTAGCTTCAAACCACATTTTGATTTTGATTTTACATACAAACAAATACAAATAAATTGATGTTTTCCAGTCATTGCAGAAGTCATTGTTAGGAAATACCACTCTGAGTTGCAAAAGAGTTCTATTTGTCACTATTGACTGCGCAAATTACCTGGAGGTATCTTTGAGAAACACGACGTCGTTACTATTACACTGAAAAGCTATCGACCCTCATCAAGCCAGACGCCTGGTCGCTTCATCATGTAGTGCAATAGTAAATTTAGATGCTGTACTAATAGCTGACTAGCAGCGTCTGGTTTCATCGAATGCTCCAAAAGAAATAGATACACTAGAAATGGATACACTAGACGTACTCTGAGAAACAATTCCTCTCGGCCAAAACTGGAATTTTTTATGACGAAGAAATTCGCACGACAACGGAATGCAGAATCGCAGCTTGCGTATGGACCGTCAAGTCTTACCTGCTTTCGTATCAAATTTATTATAAAACAAAATCGCAGCAGTTTCACGTCATTTTCGAAATACTCACCGCTTTCTTACAGTATTACATAAGTACGCAAGCCCCGGGCATGCAACCGCCGCCTCCTCCACCCTTGGCTTTCCACTTGGCATAGCAAGCTCGTCCGTCCTCCTTGTTCAAACACCAGTCCACAAATTCTTCCTCTTCGTTTGACAATTGCTCCTTGCTGTTGATCAAAGCAGTAACCCACGCAATATCTTCCTTACAAATGTCACCGTACGTCTTGTCGGCATACTGTCCTGTCCCTCCCATTTCGGACTGTGCAGTTTTGGCTTTTGCTTTCTTGGCCTTCTTCTTTTTTTCTTTCGTTTTCTTCGCATCATCATCATTTCCGTCGTCTGTGATCCGCAAGAAATATTTCCAGTGGTTACCTGGTAAGAAAAATCATGAATATTACTCGTATTATCTTGGGAAGCTTAAACGCTAAGACGTACCTTCTTTGCCCTCTTCCCGTTTGCCTTCTTCCGTTGTTTTGGTCTCCTCTTGTTTGGTTTCTTCGGCTGATTCGTCTTTTTTAGACTTCTTGCCCTTCTGTTTGGCCATGATCCTGAATCCTGGTGAAACTTTAGTTCGTATTACCTGGCCAACGTACTCAATCAAATGATACTGGATACTAGATATTGGTGCTTCCTATAAATTGGAGCTAGTGTTTTGGGGGTTTTGGGTAGAACTTTGCGATTTGCTAGCGTGATAGAATAATAACTTGTCGTATGATTGATTGATCCCTTTTATTATTTTGTAGATCGATTCTAATTATCTCATGTATCACATCTCACATCTTCACTCATAAGAAGGCGCGTAGAGGGGAAGACACCCAAGATGGCAAGTGAAAGAGTGAAGAGGACTTCGATGATGACCGTCGACAAATTTGAAATTTTTCATGGCACCACGACTCAACGTCATTTTACTCTAGACAGTGGGTGTGCTCACAGTTCGCAGTTCGCAGTTCACAGTACACCTACGCAACCATGAGAGAATAGTCTTGATCATCATTAATCGGAATAAATGCATGAAAATATTATTTTTCTACATTGTGATTATGTGAATGTCACTATTCTACAATGCAAAATAGAAGAGAAAGGAGATTAATGTCCACGTCGTTTCGTTGAAAGCGGTATTGCCTATATACCGCATCGCAGATTCCTACTGTACGAGACAAGTTATCTTGATTTCTAGGAGCATAATCCGTCGTAGAATACATCCCTTCAATTATGCTGTCATGCAGACACTGGCTCAGCATCGGCAACTCCTGTGATTTTTGGATACAAATTCGATGGACAGTAAAATGTAAAATGAAGTGACCGTGAAAGATATGTAAATGATGCAAGACTAACTTCAATAAACATATGAAAGATGGCCTCTTCTGAAATCGTCCCTTCCCGCTGTTGAATCATATTCCATCTCCAAAACATCCTTTGTTTTGTCGTGCTCAATATGAAAATGCTCTTTGAACGAAGATGGCAGTTTTTTTTCGGAACAGTTTGTCACGCAGCCAATGCAGCACAGTTCCAAAGAGTGCACTCGTCCCAAACTTGCGACAGATAAATGTAGCCATTGCTAGAAACATCAAGCCTGCCAGCAAAGAAAGACTTACGGTAGCCCATTTCGGCCACTGCACATGATGCGGGTTCTTTCCGTAGCGCTTGCCATTAAGAGTTATTTCAAGAATGGTTCCCTGCTTGGAAGCCTGTTCTAAATCATGTTCTGTGACTGGTTCGTAATCGGTTTGTGTTTCGAACTTGTAGCACTAAATATTTCGAAAGCAGTATGAAATGGGTGAGATAATTGCCAATAGTTACAGAGAAACCTGCACGCCCGCAATGGAGAACTTTTGAATATATTCGAGCGTACCTGATTGCAATTTAGATATCCTGCATCATCGTAACAATCGTATCCCCATTGTTCTTCGTCCCCTTCGCCATCTTCGTTTAATTGTCTCTGTCGCTGTCTTCCTTGGTTGGCGTCGTTATTGTTGTAATCACCGTTGCCGCCAATATGAAGATTGTAAGCTCGACAGGGTCGACACGTTTTGTAGATGTTCATCATTTCATTCCACTTTTTCAGTGCTTGAATCCATGCCTTGGCAACTTGTCTCCCGTTGGCATTGTTGTTGTTCTTGTTGTCGTTGTCGTTGTCACCTCCCTCTTCCTGTTCGTAAAACATGCGTATATACTCCTCCAGCGAGGTGGTTTGGGATTTGGTCGAACAAGCATCGTCTGTATAGACACCAATGCCTGCCTTACCGTAGGGTTGGGGTTCGACATGTATCCACAAATTGTTTCGACTATCATCGTCTGCGTAATAGAGCTGTTGACAGTAGGTCGGAATATAAGATTGGTAGGTCTGCATGAATTCGTATTGGTTTTCATTCCAAAGACAATATCCTTGGTGTTTAAAGAGTTGTTCGGTAAACACTTCCAATCCGTCAGTTTCCTTAAAAACACCAACTAACTCAAAATTTTGACTGATAGATTCATGACAATCCATTTTGACACAACGTTCGGCATGACAGTTGAAATCTGCATAAGACTGCGTTTGGAGGTCAAAGATTTGATATTCACCAATCGATCCTCCACTGTAATTCGGATCATGATATGCAGCCCACAGCACTTTACGTAAACACTGGCTGGTATCTTGATTTTCGTTGTCTTCGTTGTTTAATTTACGTCCGTCTTGTTGATTGGAGGAGTCTTTGTCTTGACAGTCTAAAAACAAGCCCAAGTATCTCCAGGCCAACGAGTAGGGTTCATACTCGTTGCCATCCTCATCTACAAGATAGCTAGATGATTCTCCCTCTAGTCTTCTTCTAGCTGTTGGTAGTGTCGGTGTTGTTCGGATTCCTTGTTGGAGAGGTAGAACACTCCACAGTGTGGCGGAAAGGCCGCCATGAGTATTTCCTACACGTCCCAGGATATCATTGCTGATACTCGTCATGGTGGATAGTGGATAGGTAAACAAACAAATAAATAATTGAATGAATTAATAACTAAACAAAGTTATCTGCAACATAGCCTTTACTTTCGTTCTCTGCTGACAGGTAGCCTTTTTCATGGTCTACTAGCGCATGCGTTGATCTAAATAGCTAACCTTCGATTGGCGCACTCGAACGTAAAAGTAATCGACGAAGTGATCTCTAGTCTACTAGAGTCTAGAGTAGTAGTGCTCGTTTTTATGGATATCATGATCAGCTTCGGGAGTTCGAAAGTCGACTGGCGTTTACTGATTTATCAATAATCACCATAAGCGCACCTCGCGCGCTCGAATCCAACCTCACAAAATAAATGGTACCTCCAAGATACCTGGTAAACAAATAATAGTACTCTACTCCAGTAGCTACTTTGAAGTTTGAAGTAGACTGACTACTGGAGCACTCCGAACGCCTATGACTAACGACGGTATGATTGTTTGGAGTTTGGAGTACTCCCAGCTTTTAGTGTGGCAGTTGGCAGTTAAAACGAGCAAGCAACAAGAACATCCATCAAACTTCAATTTATATTTGCATCAGCCACCAGCCACACAAGCACTACTTTTTCATATTGATAATATTGATCATATTGATCATATCAGCAATCAGCAGCATCGAGTAGCAACTTAGCAACATTAAACATGACCGTTTCGGAGTACCCAGCCCATCCCCGCTTGGAAGATTTCTTCTTTGCACCCAAGACGGGTGTTCCAAATCTATCTCAAATAATAGTTTCACCACGCACTTCACTGCCATTGCATCGCATTTTGAACGAGGACAGTAAAGATGATGATGATGTTCAATCAGTTTTTGTGGATGAAGAAACAGGGGAAGCGTACGACCCATACTCATTGGCCTGGCGCTATCTTGGTATGTACCTAGACTGCGATGTGGAAGAGTTGGGTTTATCGTACTACTACAACAACAACAATAACAACAAAGACAAAAATGGTAAAAGCAATAGCGAAGCTGGTTCCGGATATTATATCAACGACGATGGATGGAACAATGATGACCAGGTCGATCTGGAAGAGCTGGGTACATGGTACCGACAACGTCAAAGAAATCTGGAGTCCAAAGATAACAGCAACGATTCTTCGGGTGATTGCACCCGAAAGGTACTATGGGCTGCCTACAGAGATCAGCGTTATCGAGGAAATGCCATTGGTGAATATCAGTTGTACAATTTTACATCCGGAGACTACACTAGCGCGTATTGTGCCAATCAAGACTCCTTTTGGTCCAAACTTACACAACGATGTGTCAGAATGGACTGCCACGAGCCTAATACACACTACAAACTCGTAGGCGTTTTCAAGGAATCGGATGGATTGGTCGACTGGGCAGAACAGTTGTTCAAACACCAAGGTTCTTGCTTGTGGGCCGAAGACGACTATGAGACCATGGAAGGTTATCGTACATGGTGGCCCTCCTATTGTCGACAGCTGTACTACACAGATTATGATGGCAATACACTGTATATGGATTTGCGTCCACAATCGGAAGGTAATATTGGTGTTGGTATTTATTCGGATGACCTTTGTGTCACACCTTCGTCCTACACGTTCAGTGACTACATTTTGATGTACTATAGTTATTACGGCTACCAAGACAAGGCGTACCAAGTCATTGAAACATGGGAGACTACACTTGCCGAGTGGAATCAGTACATGAACGTCTACAAGGTATGTCAAAGTTGTCGCGCCTATGATGTCAATGAGGAAGACGACAATGATAATAGTCAAAGTGGCAGTCAAGACAACCGAGGCAATCGAAACCGATGGTTAGAAGAAAATGATGGTGAAGGTAAAGAAGAACCCAATGGATACAACTGTTATGATGCCGCTGGGTATACCAATTGTAATCAATGCTACAAGTTTGAAACAAAAACGGATATGGAACCTGTGAATAGATTTGACCTGGAAATAGCGTCAGCGCAGCGAACCATATTGGAAATCAAAGTCAACGGAACTTGGTACGGACAGGGAAATCCCTACCGTGGATCTTCCAAAGTCACTGTCAAGTCTGTGACTACAACCCTGTTTGTTGGAATAGCTACTCTTGTTTTTCTGTTAAGCATCTTGTATTTGATTAGAGCTTTGCCGATGAAGCGCATGCTGGGATCACTGTTATATTGGATGCAAGAAACATGGTCAAAATGGAGTCAACAGCATGATTCAAAAGACCTGCTACGGGAGAACTATCATATTGAAACCACTTCAAAGTCCGATGAGAAGTATAAACCACCATCCTCGCTATCAGTTACAGCGAAGACTACAGTGCCAATCTACACACCGACGTGGGATGGAAAGCCAGCCACAACTAGCAGTAGTGGGAGGAAGGATGTGGACGCGTCAGCGAAATCTGATTCCGCATCATCAGCCATGGAGCTCTCTGATACTGAAAAACGACAACCAAGGAGTATCACAGTACGAACATTATCCATAATGAAAGGTAGCCTACAGGCTTCAACAAGATCATTTACTGCTAGCTATTTGGATGCCGACTCTGCACAGAAAGAATCAGTACCGACAGGTACCGGCAAAGAGATTGTATAAATAATAATTGAAACCGTTTTTATCCTTTTATTCGTCAAGTAGTTTGTTAAGTCTTGAACGCGGGGGGGGGGGGGGAGGTTCCTTTTGATGTGCTTTATAATGTTTGTTTGGGGCTGTTTTCCCTGATTTCTGCACGTGTGTCGGCTTTATTTTTTTTTTCTTTTTTATTTTTTTTTTTTTAAAAAGAAAAAAATAGAAAAATTTTTTTTAATTTTTTTTTTTTTAAAATTAAATTGAATTTTTATCTCCAAAGTA
>Ga0100380_10002636_pt1 | contig 19287 bp, 16 predicted proteins | sample CryGeymeta201504_FD_80417 | JGI IMG/M metagenome (GOLD analysis project Ga0100380, IMG submission 80417) | Groundwater microbial communities from Crystal Geyser aquifers in Utah, USA - Crystal Geyser metaG 2015-04 | ecosystem: Environmental > Aquatic > Deep subsurface > Groundwater | place... | reverse complement strand
GGGTTGACGACATCGCTGTCGTTGTTGCCGTCGTTGTTGCCGTCGGTGTCGTTGTCGATGGAGATCTGCGTGATGCAGATGCCCTCGGAGCACGTCGAAGCGTGCGCGGGGCAGTCTGCGCTCTTTTCGCAGGTGATGAGGCTGCTCTCACAGCCGCCGGAGACGACGAATAGCATCGCCATCCCCATCCCCATCAGGAAATGGATGAACTGTTTCATGATTGTGTTCCTTGTTGGGGGGAGGCGTTGCCTCCCCTGTTGTTTCAGAAGGGGAGGGTGAACACCGCGGTGCCACCATCCCGCATGGGGGTGATGGTGACGGTGGGGGTGTTGTTGTTGGTTTCCTCGGCTTCCCAGTAGAAGAACAGCGCGACGTCGGCGGCAGCCAGGAGGCCGCCGCTGATGTACATTGCTGTCATCAACTGGTTCATGTCGTCGAGCTCCCCTTGAAGCTTCGCGGCTTCGGCGGGAGACCTGAGCTCTCCACGGGCTTGTTTGCCCGCGAGGGTCTCGAGTTCTCCGTATTTTCCCGCGGCCGAAATGTTGGCGAACACGCCGCCTGTCACCAGCGCGAGGGACAGGGTCCCGACGCCGATGACGGTGAGATGCTTGGTGCCAACTTCGAACTCATCCTCATCAGTCTTCTTGTCGTCGGTCCACACGATGCCGTTGCCTTTGGTAGGCTTGGGCAGGGTGATGGTGACGGACTTTTCCCCGATACCGTACGGGATGTCCACGGTGGTGGACGCCGTGCGGTTGTCGGTGGTGGCGACAAGGGTGATCTGACCGACGGACGTGAACGGCTTGGCGATGGTCGCTTTGCCGTTTTTGTCCGTCGTGGCGACGAGCTTGCCTTCGACCGTGAGCTTCACACCCTTTTTAGGGGGGATGATGGTCACGGTGAGGGTTTGGCAGGCGTATGATCCTTCCAGATATTCAGTCTGGATGACAGCCGCGTCGCTTTGCGGCAGATCTTCGTTTTTTGACGCCTGCTCGAACCACTTGAGGCCCGAGCAGACGTCGTTCATGGACATGTAGGCCAACGCGAGGTTGACTTTGTACACCGACATGTCCTTGTTGCGGTTGGAGAGCTGGGTGTACAGCTCGATGGCTTGGACGTAGTCCTTCTTTACCATGGCCTGCTCGGCCTTGGTGATGAGGACTTCGTCCGACTGCGCCTGGGCCAGGTTTCCCCAACCCAGGAGCATCCCCACCACCACGAGCGTGGCAGCGAGGAACGACATGGTTCTGTTCATGATGTTCTTGTTCTCCTGCTTCATTTGCCACCTCCGTTGAGAAAGCTTTTTGGCTTCTTCTCCGTACCGCTGGGCGGTTTGGTGAGGAAGCTTTTTGGCTTCTTTTTCTCGGTGGGTGGCGTATCTGTTTTTGCACCGTTGTTGCTGTTGTCCTCGACCTTTGGGGGGCGAGTGCGACGGCGACGAGGTACGACTTTTGGTGGCTTCTTTGGCGAGGTGTCAGTCTTGACGACGACGTCCTGTTTGGACGCGTCTTCTTCGACTTTTGCTTCCCCCCCTGTATCTTTGACACCGATGTCTTTCTCCTGTTGCGGAGCCTTGTCCGCGAGCGTGCTCGCGTCTGAGGACTCTGCGTCGGGAGAGGATGGCTGTTCGAGTTCAGCGGGATATTCGTTGACATCCCTGCTGTCCTCTTGCTGCACGGTGTTTATTGTTTTGGGGTTGGTGGTGACCTCGTCGTTGCTCAGGAGCCAGATGGCTCCAAGGGCGATGGCGGCGAGGAGCATGAGTGCTCCTACCACCGCTACGGTGATTTTGGCGAAAGAACCAGCCTTACCCGGGGGGAGGGTGATTTCGATCGCCTCAGCCGTCGCGGCAAGGTGAACCTCGGCGGGTGGCATGGTGTCTGCCGTGTCGACGACCTTGGGACGATTGGTCCTTTTGTTGTCGTCGATCTGGGTGATGATGTCGCCGATGTTCATCATGCCTGTTTTTTCCTTCGCCTCCTGGCGGCTGATCTCCGCCCAGAGGGTGGGGAAGTTGACTTCGCAGATGTTCTTCAGCGCGTCGAGGAATTCCTCCGCGCTGGCGAAGTAGGACCCTTCTTCGGGGCCGAGCTCGCCGCTTTTGAAACCCATTTTCAGCACTTGGAAGAACATGGAGAGCTTTGCGTCATTCTTGACGAGCTGATCCAGGCTCTCATAGTGCTTTTGTTGGAAGTACTTGCGGTAGACGTCCGTGTAGGCATCTCCCTCTTGTACTTCGATGGGCATCTTTCCCGTGATGGCCTCGAACAGCATGACGCTGATTGCGAAGAGGTCCATTTTGGGGGATGCCGCCTTGTGAGAGAATTGGAGTTGAGACATGTACACGGGGGTTCCGCGTACACCGCCCTGCCCGTCTTGGGTCTTATAGACGTTGTCACCTTCTTTCTCCCCGACATGGGTTGCTGTGCCGAGGTCGATGATGCACGCGGCACCATCTTCCTCGCGGACGATGATGTTCTCCGGTTTCAGGTCGCGGTGGATGCACTCGGCGCTGTGCATGAGATGCACTGCGTCGAGGAAGCTCAAGAAGAACCTCACAACATCCTCCGTTTCCGTCATTTTTTTATTCCGGAGTTTCTTTTCGAGCGTCTCACCTTTGATGTACGGCAGCACGATGTAGCGCATGCCGTCGTGATCGCCGAACTGAAATGCTCCGGCGACCTGGGAGATGCTCTTTAAACCGATGCCGATGTCACACTCGTGCATCAGCAGTTTCACATGGGTAGAATCCCCACGAAACTTCTGCCGAAGCATCTTGACGACGACCTGTCCCTGCCCGTTGTTCTGGCAGAGGTAGGCGACGCCGAATGAGCCGGCGCCAAGGATGTCGAGGACGGTGATGTCCGTGTTCTGGATCTTGGATCCAGGCTCGAGCACCTTTCCTCCGAACTGGTCGTTGTCGATGTAGCGATAGTTCTTGTTGGTATTGTCAGCCATGGTGTCACTCCTGCCGCATTGCGGCGGGTATAGATCGCATTTGCTGACGCCGATGGATCTGTGTTTTTTTTCGTAGTGTTGAATTGTAAAGGACTGTTGAATAGCAAAATGTCCACTCTTTGAGTGGTTTTTGCTATCCAGGTGTATATTTTTTAGCTGTGTTAACTACAAAATAGGCATCTTAGATAACAGGGCAATATAGTCTTTTTTTGTGTTCTTGTCAAGTTGTTTTGTGGGTATAGGTAATATTTAGATAGGATAGGCTATAGGTGACAATGTGATTCTACAGTTCTACGCTACTATGGGATTAGCTAGGAAATTGAGTATATTTCCTTTTTGTAACCAAAAAGGAACAAAAAGTTTTGGGGGCGGACGATTGTTTTGTGTGGTTTTATCATAATATTGAATATTTGTGATTTTTTCATGACGCCGCCCCCAAGCCCCCTTTTTTTATGTTTTTCGTTTTTATTGAAAAAAAAAGAGGATTCCTGTACACTTTTGGAGCTAGGTAGTCATGAAATTTTTGGGTATATTTCATTTCAGTAATATAACTAATAAATACATTGAGATCTCTCGATGCCCCGGCTGTTGCCGAGGTTACTCGAGATGACCGTGTTGTCTAGGTAATTATTTGATAGTATGAATATCTTATATATTGGAGGCGGATTTGTGGGGGCGTGTAGTGCGGCGGTGTCTGCGGATAGTGGGCACAACACGCTTGTTTTTGATATTGATACAGAAAAAATAGCCGCCTTTGCTTCACTTGATAAAACACGTATTGAATCGTACTTGCATGAAAAGGAACTTGCGGAAATGTGTGCTCAACATGCAGACCATTTGCGTTTTACGAGTGATTATCAAGAAGTTTTTGCATTCCTTGATACGTGTGATGCCGTGTTCATGTGTCTGCCAACACCAGAAATTGGGGAAACAGGAGAAAGTAATCTTACCTATTATACCGCAGCAGCAGAACAATTGGCAGTCGCACTAGCCAAACGGAATGGTGGTGCTCAACAAAAATATGTAGTTATTGTCAACAAAAGTACGGTTCCCATTGATATGATTGATATGACCAAAGAGTTATTAATGAAAGCAGGTGTTACAAACTTTGGGGTGGTGTCTAATCCAGAATTTTTGGTTGAAGGAAAAGCAATTGAAGGATCTATTCGTCCAGATCGTGTAGTGGTGGGAGCAGAATCTGAACAAGATTTTGGTATTATGCGAAATATATATAATCGATTTTATACTTCATCAACGGTTGGATATCTTGAAGTGAGTCCAAAGGAAGCCGCGGCAGGAAAACTTCTCGCAAATTATTATTTGTTTAGTAAGCTTGCGCAATGTTTTGATGTGATTGGGAGAACGTGTGAAGCATTTGATGATGTGACCTTTGAAAACGTTCGGTCTATTATTACCGCGGATAAACGAATTAGTAATTGGGGATTTTATAATAGTTTGTATGCTGGGGGAAGTTGTTTGATCAAGGATGCTCGATCGCTTTCTCATCAGTTACAAACAGCGGGAAAAGTTTCTTCGCTTGTGAATGAAACGTATCTTGCTAATAAACGGCAGCTAGAATTATTTTTGTCTCGGCCAGAAACGGAAGCTGGATTTGACTGGCAAGGAAAAACAGTTGCGCTTTTGGGACTTGCATTTAAGCAAGATACCAATGATACACGCAATAGTCCAAGTCTTGATATTGTGCGATTTTTGCAAGAGAAGCGGGTAAAGGAAGTACGATTGTATGATCCTGTGGCAAATGATATGTTTGGAATGGATTTTCCGGCGAGTGAGCAACTGGTGTACATGGCGGATATTCGTTCTGCTACGATGCATGCGGATGTGGTTATTATTGCGACGGATTGGCCACAGTTTCGACAGGTTGCGGAGGTACTTTTGGCTCTTCCAGAAAAGAATGCACTTATTATGGATGGGCGAAGGATGTTGCAGCATCGATATGATGAGTTGCAAAAGGCAGGATTTTCGCTTATTGCGGTGGGGTCTCCGTTTTTGGGAATTACGAATAATTAATAATTTTCATTTACGAATTATAAGGGGATACGATTCTCGCTCCATAGTTTTGCCTACTGGTAGGCAAGCCCGACAAGGCTGTGAAGTATGTCATCCTGAGCGTAATGAGCAAGGAACGAGCGAATGGAGTCGAAGGATCTCGTGATAGAAAATTTTGCTTTCTGCATCGGGATCCTTCGACTTCAGTCGTCGTGGTACTCCTCCTTACGCTCAGGATGACATATTATTTTGGCATCATTTCTTGCAGCTAGATCCACAGAGCTATGCCACTATGGAGCTGGCTGGGGGTAGTATACCCCAAAGCACAAATATCTGTTTAGAAAAGTATTACATTTTTTGATAAATACGGTAAATACATTTTATTTATGGTTACACTTGAACAGTTACAATCAAAGCAAGAAAAGGTTTGTGTGGTGGGACTTGGGTATGTGGGATTGCCACTTGCGGTGTTGTTATCGAAACATTTTTCCGTGATTGGATTTGATGTAAATAAAACGCGTATTGCTGAGTTGAAACAGGGGATTGAAGTGACAAAAGAAGTTGATTCTGCTGAATTACAACAGGCGACGATTTTTTATAGTGATGATCCCGCATCTATTGCCGATGCAAAATTTATTATTGTTGCCGTCCCTACGCCAATTACCGATGATAAAGAACCTGATTTAACTATTCTCAAAAAGGCTTCACAAATGGTAGGGGAGCATATGGTTGAGGGTTCCATTGTGGTTTATGAATCTACAGTGTATCCTGGCGCAACAGAAGAAATATGTTTGCCTATTCTTGAAGCAGCCGCTTCGTTGCATGCCCCAGAACACTGTTTGATTGGGTATTCCCCAGAACGAGTGAATCCTGGTGATAAAGAACATACTATTGATAAGGTGGTGAAAGTTGTTTCTGGTATGAATAAAGAAAGTTTGGCAGTGATTGCTGGCGTGTATGGTACGGTTACAACGGTATTTGAAGCGTCATCTATTAAAGTAGCTGAAGCCGCAAAAGTTATTGAAAATACGCAGCGTGATTTAAACATTGCGCTTATGAATGAGCTTTCGCTTATTTTTGCGCACATGAATATTAGTGTTTATGATGTGCTTGCGGCAGCAGGAACAAAATGGAATTTTTTACCGTTCAAGCCAGGACTTGTTGGAGGACATTGTATTGGAGTGGACCCTTATTATTTGACGCATAAGGCAACACAGCTTGGATATTCTCCAGATGTTATTTTGGCGGGGAGAGGAATAAATGATAGGATACCTACCATTATTGCGGAAACATTAATGGATCAATTGCGACAGTTAGGAAAAGATCCAAAAGATGCCACTGTTGTGATGTTGGGAGTAACGTTTAAAGAAAATATTCCGGATATTCGCAATTCAAAAGTGGTTGATATGTATCGCGCATTTATTGCTGCTGGTATGACGGTGTTTGTGTGTGATCCTCATGCTGATGTTGCTGAAGTTGCGCATGAGTATGGATTTTCTCTTACAGAAAAGGACGCATTACCAAAAGCTGATTTGCTTGTTGTTGGTGTGGCGCATGATGAGTTTGCTTCGTTGGATCCGCATACAGTACAGGCATTTACCAATGGTCACTCTTGCTTGCTGGCAGATATTAAACATTTGTATAATCGGCAGGACATTGAAGATGTTGGCTTGGCGTATTGGTCACTGTGATGTTTGATTGACGATTCATTAACCAATTAACTATTTAATTAATTATGGCGCACTATCTTATTACCGGTGGAGCCGGGTTTATTGGAACAAATTTAACAAAACAACTTCTTGCAGACGGACATCAGGTGCGTATTATTGATAATTATGCTGGCGGGAAAATGGAAGAGCGAATGCAAGAGGGAGCTGAATATGTGGAAGGAGATATTCGCAACATGGATGATTTGAACAAGGTGATGCAAGGTGTTGAGGGTGTGTTTCATATGGCAGCATTGCCACGGGTTTCTTATTCTGTGGAATATCCGGCACTTACTCATGATGTAAACGTAAATGGAACGCTCAATGTACTTCTTGCTGCACGAGATAATGGAGTAAAACGGGTGGTATTTTCATCATCATCTTCTTCTTATGGAAATCAAGAAACGTATCCATTGAAAGAAGATACGGTTATTAAAAAACCTATTGCGCCATACGCACTTCATAAATTTATTGGCGAAGAGTACTGTCGGTTGTTTGCTGAGTTATATAATCTTGAAACCGTAAGTTTGGTGTATTTTAATGTGTATGGTCCGTATGCTGATCCGCATGGAGCATATGCATTGGTGATTGCCAAATTTTTGGAACAAGTTAAACATGGTGAACCAATGACGATCTGTGGTGATGGAGAATATTATCGAGATTATACGCATGTTTCTGATATTGTTCGAGCCAATATGTTGGCGATGACAAAAGATACGGCATGTAATGGGGAAACGATTAATATAGGAAATGGAAATCCTCATTCAGTTAATAATATTGTGGAATTTATTGGTGGTGAATCAGTACATGTTCCTGATCGACCAGGAGATGTACGGTATACGGAAGCTGATAGTTCTCGAGCAAAGGAACTCCTTGGTTGGGAGCCAACAGTTAGTTTGAAAGAGGGTATTGATATGTTAAAAAAAGATTTTGGTGTGTAGATAACGTACGACGTACGAAAAACCCATCTTACTCAGATGGATTTTTTATTTGTGAATTTTTATGTCGTTCCTTGTATTTTTTTATTGTCCCATGAATCTCATAACAACATTTATTGTTCGCAAGAGAATAGATATATCAAGGAGGAGAGAACGATTTTTGATGTAATAGAGATCGTATTGCAGTTTTTCGAGTGAGGATTCCAGTGTGTCGGTATAGTGTTGGTGAATCACTGCCCAACCGGTAAGCCCCGGTCGTACAAGATGACGAAGAGGATAATAGGGCATGCGTGTTTCTAATTCTTCTACAATTGCGGGGCGTTCAGGCCGTGGGCCAATGAGTGTGATATCTCTTTTGAAAAGATTGATGACTTGTGGAAGTTCATCGATACGTGTTTTCCGTAAGAATGTTCCTATAGACGTTATGCGGATGTCTTGTTTTTTGGCGAATTCCCAGCCATCTGTTTCTGCGCTGCCATCTTCGGCAAGGGCGTACATGGATCTAAATTTGTACATGGTAAATATTTTTCCTTGTTGGCCAATTCTTTTTTGTTTGATAAAGATAGGACCTGTTGAGGTAATCTTTATCGTAATTGCAATAATAGGGAGTAAAAGAATAAAGTAGGCACCAATAAATACGATGGCAATATAGTCAATAATGGTTCGTATTTTTTCGTAGACAGGGTGATTTTTGTTTTGGAGATGATTGAGAAACCAGCTTTCAGAAAATGTTGATGGGGGAATTCTTCCTGTGATACTTTCGTAAAATGAGGGTAAATCAATAATATGAACTTTCCAAAAGAGGAGTTGATATAATTCTCTGAGGGCATCTTCGTTTTGTTTGAGGTGCGGGGCCATTACGACAACATGTCCTTGATAATTGGTGATACATGGGCGAATAGTGTGCAGTCCGTGAAATACTTCGCAATGATCATAGGTAGCATTTTTGATATGTTTTTCCGGATCAATAATAGCAACCGTTTTGTATCCACGTTCGGGGTTTTGTTTTATGGTCTCAATGAGTTCTTCGGTTTCTTTTGTGACTCCAACGAAAATAACATTTGTTTGTAGGCGTTTGATTCCAATGATTCTGTTATACATTGCCCGAAGTGCTGCGCTGATGCTGTATCCAATGATAACATTGAGTACAAGGATTGTTTTTGGGGTAATGTTTTGGTTAGCGGGAAGAAGGTAAAAAAAACAGGCACTTCCAATCAGTGATAGTATGGCGGTTTCGCTGAGTCTTCTATAATATTTTTTTGTGTATGATAATTGTACAAGATCGTAGAGTCCATTAATATAGTTCAGGACAATCCAGAAAAAAAACACAATACTAAACAGTGGAATATGCTGTAGTATGTTTTCTGGCGTTGGTGGGCGTTGATATCGGAGAGTGAGACTCATGATAAAGGCAATGTAGAAACTTGCGATATCTGTGCTGAGCAAGATGAATTGTTTTACTCGGTAGCTTAGAGAAATCATTGTTTTTTTCTTAGGTTCACGGTATACTATCTTTGATTTATTTATACTGAATTTATGCAAAAAAATCAAGTTTTTCAACTTGTTTTAGCTATTTTTTTCGTTACGGTGTTATTTCCTGTTGCTTCTTTTGCTGTTGTTCCTTTTGATTTGCAGTCGCAAGGGGTGTTTCGTTCGGCTCGGGTTACTATTAATGGTGGTGATACCCGTACACGAACAAGAAGTGTTGTGTTGTCTTTTACCAAGGGAACGGCTGATGTAGAAAGTATGCGAATTGCTAATTCTCCAGAAATTGGTAACGTCAGTTGGCAACCATATAGTTCGCGAAAGGAATGGTTTTTGGATTTTGGTCGAGGAGAAAAAGTTGTGTATGTGCAATTCCGTAGTACTAATGGAGATATATCAACAACATTTTCTGATGCAATTATTTTGGACGTTGATCCTCAGCCGTTTATTGAAATGACGGTGAATGATGGTGATGACTCAACGTTTGACCGTACGGTTACCGTATCATCTACGGTTTCTGAGGGGGTTGAACACATGCAAATTAGTAATTCGTCAGATTTTTCTGATGTGCCGTGGTTACCTGTCCAAGAGTCCCTTCGATGGAGTTTGCCTACGGGAGAAGGAAAAAAAACAGTGTATGTGCGATATCGTGATGCACAAGGGAGAACATTTATAAAAAAACAATCTATTATTGTTGTCCCTTTTGGACAATTGTTAGAAGCCGGAGATATTGTTACGAGCCCAGGGGATTCAATCTATTATTATGGGTTTGATGGTGAGCTTCATGATTATCCATCGTTAGCCGTATTTCATACATGGTTTGATGATTTTGACTTTGGGGATATTGTTTATGTAAGTAATGTGGAGTTGAGTCAATATCCTGTTGGGGAGTCTGTTTCGCCACGACCTGGTTCATGGTTGGTGCGATTTGGTGTTGATTCACAAGAAGTATTTGCGGTTGAACCGGGATATGTGTTGCGACCATTTTTGTCTGAGATTGAAAAAGAGTTACTTTATGGATTAGATTGGAAAAAGCGTGTGATTACTATTAATCAAGCGGAGCGAGTGCATTATACGCTTCGTTCGTTTTCGGAGGCTATTGCGAGTGGGGCAACAGATGAAGATGGAGATGGACTGGATAGTGATCTTGAACGGCGATATGGTTCTTCTGATACGAAGGTTGATTCTGATGGTGATGGTCTTAGTGATTTGGAAGAAATTCGATTTTTATCGAGTGATCCTGGTGTGGTGGATAGCAATGGTAATGGAATAGCTGATGGTGCTATGGTTCGGTCTGGAAAATTACCAACAGGAGGTGCACTTACTACGCTGCCAGAACATACGTATAGTTATGCTCGTGGTACGGTGGTGAGTAATCCGGATGGAAAAGGATTGTATTTTTTTAGTAGTGATGGAAAGCTTCGTGCTATGTCGTCACAAATTTATCGTACGGACCCTACAGTGAGTGGATTTATTGTGTATCCACCGTATCCTATTTTGATTGGGAGGACGAGTACGATGTCTCGTGATGATGGATATACGTATGCGTATCCTACCCGGTATCGTCAGGGAAAAATTGAACGTTTATAATATGTATTTTTTATGATATTTCGATATATCTTTTCAGGGAGCATCATGAGTTTATTTGTTGCTGCTACGGTATTTTTTCCACATGCTGCTTTTGCATTGGTTCCAAATGATCCTTTTGCCACACAGCCTGCGTATGATTTTGTAAAATTGTATGATGCGTGGGATTTTGCCACTGGTTCACTCGATGTGGTTGTTGCTATTATTGATAATGGATTTGATACGTTTCATCCTGATTTGCGTGATAATGTATGGAAAAATGTTGATGAAGTTTGTGATAATAACATTGATGATGATGCCAATGGGTATGTTGATGATTGTTATGGATGGAATTTTTTTGATGGAAATAATAACCCCACTCCGGATCCGCTTCAAGGACATGATGAAAAAAATATTCATCATGCCACAATTATTGCTGGTATTATTGGTGCTGTGGGGGATAATAATAAAGCAGGGGCAGGAATTAATTGGCATGTAAAATTGATGAACGTTAAAGTATTGGGAAATAATGGTTCTGCCAGGATTGGAAATCTTCCCTATGCTATTCATTATGCTGTGGATAATGGTGCTGATGTTATTAATACCAGTCTTGTTGGACAATTTGATCCTGAAGACGTTGAGTCACAAGCGTATGTGACTGAGTTACTGGAAGCTGTGAAGTATGCATATGATCATGGCGTGGTGTTTGTTGCCGCTGCTGGGAATAGTCGATTATCATTAAATACGTATCCTCATTATCCTGTTTGTGCAGATGATATGTCTGACGAAAATTTTATACTTGGAGTAAGTGCTGTTTCTGTAGAACGTATGTTGGCGGTATTTTCAAATGTTGGATCAAATTGTATTGATATTACTGCACCAGGAGTAGGTATTGGTGGGTTATTACGATATTCTCCCACCAACGGTCTTCGTGATACCTATAGTCCTGAGTTGCAATGGAATGGAACAAGTTTTGCAGCACCATTTGTTTCTGGTGCGGCAGCACTTATTAAAAGTGTGCAACCAGGGTGGGGTCCTTCAGAAATATTTGATGCATTGTTTAAGACCGTAAGTAAAACTCCTCCAGAAAATGAAGAAGAATATGCAAATTTATTTGGGCATGGATTGTTACAGATTGGCCCTGCTGTTCAGTATGCTTTATCACAGCCATTAACGAGCGCTTCCTCTGGACCAACGGGATTTGCTTTTTTTCGATTTTCTGATGGCTTTAGTTCTTTTGATTCGATAAATGGATCTGTTGTTCGTCCAGAGGTTATTCACGCGGATGATGTGGCGGTATTTGATTATGATGGAACACTATCTATTGTGACTGCATCACATACAGATGAAACAAACATTACTTTTTATACAGAGTCGGGGTATCGTGTTCGCTCTTTTTCTGTTCCTACTGATGGACCTGTATCGGTACGAGTGGGAAATGTATTTGGGGGAGATGAGCCTGAAGTTGTTGTTTCTCCTCAGGAATCGAATGATGTTCTCTTTTGGGTTTATGATTTTAAGGGGACATTGATAAAAACGTATAAAAAAGCATTTTCTCATACAGGAACAACGCTTTCTCTTGTCCCTGCTACTCGTGATAATGGCGTATTTGTTGATATTGTTGTGTCATATATTGTGGACGGCCATGCGGTGCTTCATCGGTTTGATGATACCTTTCAGTCTGTTCAGCAAATAGCTTTTCCTGGATTAACGGCTCCTTTGAATATAACGACTGCTGATTTATTTGCTGATGGTTCTCCTGAATATGTTCTTGGTGTGGGTGTTGGTGATGCGCCATATGTGTATGTGTATAGTTTAAATGGCAAAAAAATTCAGTCATTTTTGGCTGCAGAGGAAACGTATCGAGGGGGAATTGCTGTTATCGCTACGGACTATCTTGATCAGCATCCAGGTGATGAATTATTTGTTTCTCAGTTACAAGATGCGCTTGATGTCTCATTATGGGATGGTGTGGACGCCCGTTTGCTTGATACTTTTTATCCTTTTTCACAACAGGATAGTGGTGAAGCCTCTGATGGCATTGTGTTAAGAACTATTCGTTAATTATTTTTTTATGATAGGTGATACCCCAATTTTTGAAAAAAAGAATGTTCTGGTTACTGGGGGAGCCGGATTTTTAGGTTCCCATTTGTGTGAACGGCTTCTGCGAGAAGCAAAAGTTATTTGTATTGATGATTTGTCAAATTCTCGTATTGAAAATATTGAGCATTTGTTGCAATATCCTGATTTTGAATTTATTCGGTTTGATATTAATAATCCATTTTCTTTAGAGGATTTTGAAGAACTTGATAAATTTAAAGTAAAATTTCAGGGTGTTCAAGAAATTTATCATTTAGCGTGTCCTACGAGTCCAAAGAATTTTGAGGAGAAAAAAATGCATTCTTTGTGGGCGAATTCTACCTCGATGATTAACACGCTTGATTTGGCTGTGAAGCATCGGGCAAAATATGTGTTTGCTTCAAGTTCTGTTGTGTATGGACAGCCAGAAGAAGATAATGTTGTTTTTTCAGAGAATCATGAAGGTATTGTTGATCATTTATCTCCTCGGGCGTGTTATGATGAGGGAAAACGATTTGCTGAAACTTGTGTGGAAACCTATCGCCAAGTATATGGGATTGATGTAAAGATTGCGCGTGTTTTTTCTACCTATGGTCCAAGGATGCCACTTGATGTGGGATTACTTATTCCAGATTTTATTTTGAGTGCGCTTCGTGGAGAAAATGTTGTGATTTATGGAAATGGGGATCTTACGCAATCTATGTGTTATGTCACCGATATGATTGATGGTATGGTTCGTTTAATGCATTCAGGACCGGAGTTATCCCTTGTCAATCTTGGACATGATCGGGTGTTGAAAATGGTTGATGTGGCACAGCAGATTATTGCCATGACCGGTTCTTCTTCTCAAGTGGTTTTTGAAGATCCTTTGGTATTTTTAACAAAAAAGGGTATTCCTGATTTGCGTTTGGCAAAACAAGAATTACATTGGCTTCCTATTGTTGGTTTGGAACAAGGGTTAAAATTAACTATTGATTATACCATTGCCAATAAGGAAATGCTTGGTTCGGCTGGATTATAATATTTGTGTATGTTTATTGCGATTGTTCCGGCATTTAATGAAGAAGTCCATATTGCCTTTGTTGTGCGCGCACTGCTTGATTATGTTGATGAAGTGGTTGTTGTCGATGATGCTTCTTGTGATCGTACGGCCAGTTTTGCTCAAGAAGCTGGCGCTACGGTGTTGTCTCATGAAATTAATAGGGGACAAGGAGCTGCACTGCAAACGGGGCATGAATATGCTTTGTATAAGGGGGCAACGTATGTTATTCATTTTGATGGAGATGGACAGCTTGATGTGTTAGACATTCCGGAAGCAAAACGTGTGTTGGATTTTTGTGGTGTTGATATTGTATTGGGATCACGATTTTTGGGAAAAGATGCTAATATTCCTTTTGTAAAACGATATGTGCTTTTTCCTCTTGGTCATGTAGTCAATAGATTTTTTGCGGGTATGCATCTTACTGATGTTCATAATGGGTTTCGGTTGTTTCGGGGACATGTACTTGATAAACTGGTGATTACCCATGATGGTATGGCACATGCAACAGAGATTCTTGCATTGGTGAAACACCATGGATTTTCTTATCAGGAAATTCCTATTCATGTGACCTATCATGAATATGGTCAAGGTGCTCGTGGTGGATTTCGTATTGTGAAAGATTTAATTTTTGGAAAATTTTTATCGTAAGTATATGCTGGTATTATTTCAAATATTGTTTGTTCTGTTTGCTCTTGGTGGTGCCTTTGGCGTTGTAACTAAATATAAAAGTGGGGTACTCGGAACAAAAGGAGCAATTTTTTGGTTTTGTTTTTGGATTGTCGTTATTGGTGCTGTTATTTGGCCAAATGGGACAGCGGTTGTTGCCGGGTTGTTTGGTATTGGTCGTGGTGCTGATTTTGTGTTTTATATTTCCATCGCTGTATTATTTTATATTATTTTTACTCTTCATATTAAAATAGAAACAGTGAGTCGTGATATGACTCGTCTTGTTCGTGATCGTGCATTGGAATCTAAAAAAAAGTAAGTATTTATGAAGATTGCTCATATTGTTTGTCGATATCCTCCGTACTATGGAGGTATGGGAAATGTTGCGTTTGAAATGGCGCAAGGACTTCAGGCACGTGGACATGATGTGGTGGTGTATACCCCAGATTATTTTTCTTCTTCAGAAATTCGTGATGTTGATGATCCATCAGGTGATCATGATACTTCATTGCAAAAAACGATTGATCAGGTAAAGCGATTGACTCCTTCGGTGTCGTATGGAAATGCGGCTCGTTTGCCACAGTTAAAAATAGAATTAGACAAATTTGATCTTGTCCATTTGCATTATCCATTTTTTGGTACTGCGCATTTGGTAGCCCAATGGAAGAAAAAACATCCAGATAAACCGTTGGTGCTTACGTATCATATGGATGCTCGTTCGACAGGATGGAAAGGACTGATTTTTCGTTATTATGCAAAATATGTCATGCCTCGTATTGTGACTGCTGCAGATGTGGTGCATGTGAGTTCTCTTGATTATATTCAGTCAAGTGATGCGCGTTATTTGTATACACAAACTCCTGAAAAATTTTTTCCATTACCATTTGGGGTAAATGGTAACCGATTTTTCCCTGGTGATAAACCACTTCGTTTATTTACTCACTATGGACTTGATTCTGCGTATCCGACGGTGGTATTTGTGGGAGGAATGGATCCTGCTCATTATTTTAAAGGGATACCTGATTTTTTGAAGGCGTTATTGTTATTAAAAAAACAAGATCAGTTGCCACAGGTAATATTTGTTGGTGATGGGGCATTACGTCACGAGTTTGAATTGAAAGCTACTGCGTATGGAATTGCTGATCGTGTGCGATTTGTAGGACGTGTCTCTGATGAAGCATTACCCGAACATTATCGGATGGGTGATGTGTTTGTTCTTCCTTCTATTCATCAGGGGGAAGCCTTTGGAATGGTCCTTTTGGAAGCAATGGCTTCGGGGCTTTCTGTGATTGCCAGTGATTTACCAGGGGTAAGAACGGTTGCTCGTGATGGGGGAATTGTTGTGCCTCCACGTGATCCGGCTTCATTGGCAGAAGCGTTGAGTGCCTTTTTTTCTCAATCAACTGAGTATCGACGTACGTTGTCTCAGCAGGCAAGACAGGCTGTGGAGCAGACGTATTCTTGGGAACGTATTTGTACGAATCTTGAACAATTATATGTTGGGTTGGTGGAGAAGCACTAGCTTTGCTATACTAGGGATACATATTTTTAATTAGCATATATTATATATATTTATGGGAAAATTTAATAAAGGGGTATTTTTAGGTGGACTTGTTGGTGCTGCATTTATGTGGCTGAATACCACCAAAAAGGGTCGTGATACACGAACACAGCTTATTGCTGCGGCAGCTGATATTTATGGAAATATTAAAGATGGTGTGCTTACGTCAGCGCAGTGGAAAAAAATGACAAAATCAAAGTATGCTAAACTGGTTATGAGTTCTGTTGATACGTATGCAAAAAAATATTCGCTTCCAGCTTCTGCAAAGAATATGTTGGAGCGATTGTTATTATCTCAATGGACTCGATTGCAAAAGGAAGGAAAAAAATATTTTTCATAAGTAATTATTTTCTATTATGAAGTCACTGATCTCGTATTTTGAATTTGCTATTGAACAACATGCTTCGGATATTCATCTTGTGGCAGGAGAGGTTCCTGCTGTGAGAATTAATGGGGAGTTAAAGGCTATTAAAGATGAACCACTTTCTGATAAATCATTACAAACCTCGGTATTTGGATTGCTTACTGATGAACAAAAAAAACGGTATCAGGATGATTTGGAGTTGGATTTTGCGTATCAAATGGATAGTACTCGTTTTCGTATTAACTTGCACCAGCAACAGGGGATGATGGGGTTAACTGCTCGTATTATTCCTTCAAAAATTCCGACGCCAGAGGCATTGCGATTTGAACCCGCATTGTATGATTTTTCTACTATGCTTGATGGGTTAGTGCTTGTTGTTGGTCCTACTGGTTCAGGAAAGTCAACAACTATTGCTTCTATGATTCAGTCTATCAATATGTCGAGGAAGGCACATATTGTGACGGTAGAGGATCCTATTGAGTTTTTGTTTACAGATGATCAGTGTCTTATTGAACAACGGGAAATAGGAGTGGATACTCATTCGTTTGCGGCATCATTGAAGCATGTGTTGCGACAGGATCCTGATATTATTCTGGTGGGAGAAATGCGTGATCCTGAAACTATTGCAACGGTGCTTACTGCGGCCGAAACAGGACATTTGGTGTTTTCTACACTCCATACGTCTAGTGCGGCGGAAGCGGTTGGGCGTATTGTGGATGTATTTGAAGGATCAAAACAAAAACAAATACTTGTTCAGTTATCTTCTGTTTTGCGAGGGGTGGTAGCACAACAATTGTTACCAACGGTGGATGGAAAACGTGTTGTTGCGCGTGAAGTATTGGTGAATACTCCGGCTGTTTCTAATTTGATTCGTGAGAATAATATTGCTCAAATTGCCAGTGCGATGCAGACCGGAGCAAAGGATGGCATGGTTACTATGGAACAATCAGTAAAAACGCTAGTAAAAGAAGATCTTATTGATAAAGAAGTCGCTGAGCGGAGAATTGGCAAGTTGCGTCATGTGTAGAAAGGAAGCCATCATCGTTTGTTAGTGGCTATGAACAGTATGGTTGGTCTTGTTTTGGTATATTGTCTGCATAAGAGGCGTATATATATTTTGATGTGAAAAAAAGGCGAGTAGGTACAACTTATCGGCGTCAGGGACAAGGATCTCGACAAGATAGTGGCGACACACGAATACGTTTGGTTGCTCTTGTTTTTTGTTTCGCTGCCTCAATAGTAGTTTTTCGGTTAGTACTGTTGATGATTTTGCAGCATTCATTTTATGAAGCGTTGGCCATAGGGTCGCATGAGATTTCTCAAAAATTATTTCCTGAACGTGGAGAAATTTTTATTCAGGATAGCCGTACTGGAGAAGAATATCCATTTGCTATTAATAAAGATGTTTTTTTGTTGTATGCGGATACGAGAGATATTCCTGATGATGAAACTGCAACGCTTGTGGAAAAAAAGCTTGCTACCATATTTTCTTATGACGAGGCTAAAGTAGCCACGTTGTTTTTGCAGTTAAATAAACGGGATGATCCTTATGAGCCAATTGAACAGCAAATTGATGAACAGACAAAAACGGCGATAGAAGAATTGGTATTACCAGGTATTGGCTTTGTGAGAAAGTCAGAACGATTTTATCCTGAGTCGCAGTTAGCTGCACAAGTTGCTGGTTTTGTGAGAAAAAATGAGGAAGGTGAGACACTTGGTCAGTATGGGATTGAAGGCTATTGGCAAAAGGAACTTGCGGGAGAAGGAGGTTTTTTTGCGGGTGCAAGAGGTGCCGGCGGAGGATGGATTCCGCTTGCTGGACGGTTGTCTCAAGAAGCTCAGGATGGTGTTAATTTGGTGCTGACGATTGATAGAACATTGCAATATCTTGCGTGTGAGGAATTGCGTAAACGAATGGGGGAGTATGGCGCGAAAACGGCATCATTGATTATTATGGATCCAAAATCTGGGGCTATTCGTGCCATGTGCAGTTTGCCTGATTTTGATCCAAATACGTATAACAAAGTGGATTCTATTGCCGTATTTAATAATACGTCAATTTTTACTGCGTATGAACCGGGGTCTATCTTTAAACCTGTTGCTATGGCTGCGGCATTGAATGAAAATTTGGTGACGCCTGATACGTATTTTTATGATCCAGGAAGTGTTGAGGGACTTTGTGATACGCCTATTAAAAATGCTAATTCAAAAGCGTATGAGGATCAAACTATGACGGGAGTACTGGAAAATTCGATTAATACTGGTATGGTTGAAGTAGCAATGAAATTGAAGAAAAAACGGCTTCGCGATTATATTGAAGCCTTTGGTTTTGGGGTAAAGACGGGCATTGAAATTGATAGTGAAGGATCTGGAACTATTGAATCGTTGTCTCGTAATAAAGGGGATAACGTTGATTGTTATGCTGCTACGGCTTCTTTTGGACAGGGGATTACGGTTACGCCTTTGCAGATGGTTACGGCATTTTCGGTTATTGCAAATGGTGGTGTACTTATGAAGCCCTATATTATTGATAAAATTTTGTATCCGAGTGGAAAAGTGGATAGCACTCATCCAAAAGAAGTACGACGAGTTATCGATCCTCGTCCGGCTTCACTTTTGGCGGGAATGTTGGTGAGTGTTATTGATAATGGGCAAGCAGCAGCTGCTGCTGTTCCTGGATATTATATTGCAGGAAAAACGGGAACAGCTCAGATTGCTGATCGTGGAGGATATTCTGAGGAAACTAATCATTCGTTTGTTGGTTTTGGCCCTATTGATGATCCGGTATTTACAATGATTATAACGTTTGAAAAGCCAGAGCGAAAATTTTCTTCTGCTACTGCGGCCCCAACGTTTGGGGTGATTGCAAAGGAGATTCTCGATTATTATTGTGTGGCGCCAGGAAGGTAATG
>Ga0100380_10002635_pt1 | contig 19291 bp, 19 predicted proteins | sample CryGeymeta201504_FD_80417 | JGI IMG/M metagenome (GOLD analysis project Ga0100380, IMG submission 80417) | Groundwater microbial communities from Crystal Geyser aquifers in Utah, USA - Crystal Geyser metaG 2015-04 | ecosystem: Environmental > Aquatic > Deep subsurface > Groundwater | place... | reverse complement strand
GTCGTATTGCGAACCGCCACGCCCGGCATAGCGCATGTCCTGCCCGAGGCGGCCAAACTCGACATCGCCGGTCTGTGCCATGAAACCCTCGATCACGCGGTGAAACACCACCCCGTCATAGGCGCCGTCCTCGGCCAGCGTCGCGATCCGCGCCACGTGTTGCGGCGCGACCTCCTCGAACAGGTCGATCACGATGGTGCCCTGCGCCTCGCCGGTCACGTCAAGCTCCAGCGTGGTGGCGGCGGCTGGCGCAGCCGCCACCATGAAAGCGACGGCCAGCTTACGCATCGGCGGCCACCTTCATCGAGATCATCTTGTCGGGGGTCGCGGGCGGCTCGCCGCGGGTGATGGCATCGACATGCTCCATCCCCTCGATCACCCGGCCATAGACGGTGTATTGCCCGTTGAGGAAGTGGTTGTCCTTGAAACTGATGAAAAACTGCGAATTGGCCGAGTTCGGGTTCTGCGAGCGGGCGGCGCCGAGCGCGCCGCGATCGTGCGGGATGCGGCTGAATTCGGCGGGCAGGTCCGGCTTGTCGGAGCCGCCGGTGCCCGCGCGCCCCATGTTCAGCCCCTTGTCGGCGTTGCCATGCGCCACGTCGCCGGTCTGCGCCATGAAGCCGTCGATCACGCGGTGAAACACCACCCCGTCATAGGCACCCTCGCGGGCCAGTTCCTTGATCCGCGCGCAGTGCTGCGGGGCGATGTCGGGCAAGAGCTCTATGGTGACGAGGCCATCCTTCAACTCGATGAGGATGGTGTTTTCAGGGTCTTTGATCTCGGCCATCGGGACGTCCTTTCGTAATGGGTCGGGCCAGATCCTAGTGCGCCGACGCGACGAGGAAAAGGGGGTCTCCATGCGGCCGCGACGTCGAAAAAATTCATGCTGCGTCGCAAAATGCAGATCATGCGGCGCCGCAGCGAGGTTGACACGCGCGAATCCGGGGCATGATTGAGCGGGTTGACATACCATCGCGCCGGGTGAGGGCAATTCATGACCACAGTCCTGTCGGGCGTCTGGGCCCTGCTGATCGGAATCGTGTTCATCATGCTGGGCAACGGCATGCATTTCACCCTGATCGGTCTGCGCGGCGGGATCGAGGGCTTTTCAGCCACGGAACTCGCCATCGTCACGTCGGCCTATTTCGCGGGCTTCCTGTCGGGCGCGCGCCTGACACCTGCGCTGATCCGGCGGGTCGGCCATGTGCGCGTCTTCGCGGCGCTCGGCAGTTTCATGTCGGCGGGCCTCATTGCCTTCACCCTGCTGGCCGATCCGTGGGCGTGGACGATCCTGCGGATTCTGGTCGGGTTCTGCATGTCGGGTATCTATGTCGCGGCGGAAAGCTGGCTGAACAATGCCGCCACCAACGAAACGCGGGGCAAGGTTCTGTCGGCCTACATGCTGGCGCAGACGCTGGGCATCATCGGCGCGCAGGGGCTGCTGACGCTGGGCGACGCGGGCACCTCGGCGCTGTTCATCGGCGCCTCCATTCTTGTCTCGATCTCCTTCGCGCCGATCCTTCTGTCGGCAGCGCCAGTGCCGGCGGCCGAGGTCGCGCGCCCGATGTCGCTGCGCGCGCTGTTCACCGGGTCGCCGCTTGGCACGATGGGGATCTTCCTGCTGGGCTGCGTCTATGCAACGCAATCGGGCATGGGCGCGGTTTTCGGCACCCAGGTGGGCATGACGGCAAACGAGGTGGCGCTGTTCATCGCGATGCTATTCGCCGGCGCGCTGCTGCTGCAATATCCGATCGGCTGGCTGTCGGACCGGATGGATCGGCGCAAGCTGATCTTCGGGGCGGCGACGCTCGGCGCGGCCTCCTGCGCGGCGGGCTGGATGACGGAGGGCGGGATCTGGTTGCTGATGGCGGCGGCGTTCTTTGCCGGTGGCGTCACGACACCGCTTTACGCGCTGTTTCTTGCCTACACCAACGACTCGCTTTCGGCCGAGGACATGCCCGCAGCATCCGGCGGGCTGGTGTTCACCTTCGGGCTTGGCGCCATCCTTGGTCCGCTGGCGACCGGCTGGGCTATGGAGGGGTTTGGCCCCATCGCCTTCTGGCTGGTGCTTGGGTCCACATTCGCGGCGATCGCGCTCTATGCGCTCTACCGCATGACACAGCGCGTCGCCGTGCCGATGGACCAGACCGAAAGCTATCTGGGCGTGCTGCCGACCGCCTCGCCCGTGGCGGTGGAGGCGGCGGGCGCCTGGTCCGCCGACCAGGCCGAGGACGACGACAAACCAGCCGGCTGATGAGACCGCAATCCGGCGTGTAGCACGGCGATCAGGGCCACGTTATGTGCCCCCTACCCCGTTTGGGTCGAGCGACCGGAGCACCCCCGGCAGCGCCTCCGGCAGATCCTCGGCGATGAGGCCGGGACCGAAGCGGCGGGCCGCCTCCACGTGCAGCCACACCGCAGCCTGCGCCGCCGACAACGCATCCTGCCCGCGCGACAGCAACCCGGCGATCAGACCGGCCAGAACATCCCCCGCCCCGGCTGTCGCCAGCCACGGCACCGCCCGGTCATAGACGGCCCCGTGCACGGCCCCGAAGCCGCCCGGCGCAGCGATCACCGTGTCGGGCCCTTTCAACAGAACCACGCAGCCCGCACGATCCGCCGCCGCGCGCACCGCATCGAGGCGTGAAAAGGCTGGCCCCGTATCGGGCCCTGCAAGCAGCTTCTCGCCCAGATCGGGGAAAAGCCCGCGAAACTCGCCGAAATGCGGGGTCAGCACGGCCCGTCCGGCCTGCGAGGTCATCGAAAACAGCCGCTCCGGCGCATCGGCAAAAGCGCTGAGCACGTCGGCATCGAGCACCACGCCCGGCGCGCAGGCTGCGTGCTCGCCACGCACCGCGTCGACCATCGCCCCCGCCGCATCGAGCACCACCGGCACCAGCGCGCGCGCCCGCTGTCGCCCAAGTCCGGGCCCGAGGCAGACCGCGTTCAGCCGATCATCGGCCAGCAGCGCGGCCAGCCCATCCGCGTCATCGCAGCAGCGCAGCATGATCGCGGTCAGGTGCGCGGCGCACTCCAGCATCGCCGATCCCGGTGCCGCCACCGTCACCAGACCGGCCCCGACCCGCAGCGCCGCCCGCGCCGCCAGCCGCGCCGCACCGCTGCGCCCCATCGGGCCGGACAGCACCACGGCGTGACCATGGTCATATTTGTGCCCGGAATGTTTGCCCAGCCGCCCCGGCGCCCCGACCAGCCGCGCGGCCTTCAGCACCGGCTGCGCCGCCAGCCCGATATCGACCACCCTGAGCGCGCCGCAGATGCCGGGGCCATCGGACAGGTAATGCCCCGCCTTGGCGCTGTGGAAAGTGACCGTCAGATCACAGAGGCCGGGATGACCCATGTTGCGGCCGCTGTCGGAACAGACCCCGCTGGGCATGTCCACCGCCACGCAGCACAGCGCATCGGGGTGCTCCTGCTTGAGCCTCTGCACGCGGGCAAGCGCCGACACGGCATCGGCCCCGAGCGGACGGGTCAGCCCGGTGCCGAAAAGCGCGTCGATGAACAGGTCGGGCGGGTCTCGTTGCGCGCCCGGTTGCGCGGAAAGCGGCAGGATCGCGCCACGTTCGCGCCAGCGGCCGGCATTGGTCCGCGCGTCGGGCGGCAGCGCCTCCGGGTCGCCGAGCGCATGAACGACGACCCGCCAGCCCCGGTCATGCAGCAACCGGGCGATCACGTAACCGTCACCGCCATTGTTGCCCGGCCCGCAAGACACCAGCGCGCGCCCCGGCCCCGCGGCAAGCCCCGGCCAGCGGGCGAACACGGCATCGACCACGCCGCGCCCGGCCCTTTCCATCAACGTCTGCCCGGTGACCGCGCCCGACGCGATCTCCGCGCGCTCCACTGCCCGCATCTCAGCCGCTGTCAGCAAATTCGCCATACTCTTGTGCCGCCTCCGTTTACAGGGTTTTCAAAATGATTATTTTATATGCGCTTCGCCCAAACTTGTGGCGCACCGCTCTGAATCGCCGGACCGCAGCGGCCCGATCCAAGGCTATCCGATTGCGGCGGCCCGGCGAAAGTGGTGTCACAGGGGCCAGCACGAACCCAGACCGGGCAAAGGGAGTCGGCCGACATGAAGAAGATCGAAGCCATCATCAAGCCGTTCAAACTCGACGAGGTGAAAGAAGCCTTGCAGGAGATCGGTATTCAGGGCCTCAGCGTGACCGAGGTCAAGGGCTTCGGTCGTCAGAAGGGCCACACGGAACTGTATCGCGGCGCCGAATACGTGGTCGATTTCCTGCCCAAGGTGAAAATCGAGGTGGTCCTGGACGACGACATGGTCGACGGCGCGATAGAGGCGATCGTCGATGCCGCCAAGACCGACAAGATCGGCGACGGCAAGATCTTCGTTTCGTCCATCGAACAGGCCATCCGCATCCGCACCGGCGAAAGCGGTGATGAGGCGCTCTGACGCGCCGAACGCCCGCCCCCGATGACCCCCATGCGGGGCCTGACCGGCCCCGATCGCACACCCCGAACGCAAACGACCCGAAGGAACCTGTCATGAGCATCGAAACCGTTCTCAACACGATCCGGGATGAGGATGTCGAATATGTCGATGTCCGCTTCACCGATCCGCGCGGCAAGCTTCAGCACGTCACGCTGATGAGCGACCAGGTCGACGAGGATTTCCTCGATGAAGGCTTCATGTTCGACGGCTCGTCGATCCAGGGCTGGAAGTCGATCGACCAATCCGACATGAAGTTGATCCCCGACACCGACAGCGCCTATATCGACCCGTTCTATGCCGAAAAAACGCTGTGCCTGCATTGCACCGTGGTCGAACCCGACACCGGCGAGAAATATTCCCGCGACCCGCGCGGCACCGCCGAAAAGGCCGAGGCCTACCTGATTTCCTCGGGCATCGGCGACACCGCCTATTTCGGGCCGGAGGCGGAGTTCTTCCTGTTCGACGACGTGCGTTTCTCGGTCGAGATGAACAAGGTATCGTTCGAGGTCGACGCGCAGGATGCGGCGTGGAACTCTGACACCGAGTATGAAATGGGCAACATGGGGCATCGTCCCGGCATCAAGGGCGGCTATTTCCCGGTGAACCCCACCGATGCGGCGCAGGATCTGCGCTCGGAAATGCTGTCGACGATGAAGCGGATCGGCATGAAGGTCGACAAGCACCACCACGAGGTGGCGTCCTGCCAGCACGAGCTTGGCCTGATCTTCGACTCGCTGACCAAGCAGGCCGATGAGCTTCAGAAATACAAATACGTCATCCACAACGTGGCGCATGCCTACGGCAAATCCGCGACGTTCATGCCGAAACCGATCTCCGGCGACAACGGCACCGGCATGCATGTCAACATGTCGATCTGGAAGGACGGCAAGCCGCTCTTTGCAGGCGATAAATACGCCGATCTCAGCGACGAGGCACTTTATTTCATCGGCGGCATCCTCAAGCACGCCAAGACGCTCAACGCCTTCACCAACCCCGCGACCAACAGCTACAAGCGCCTGATCCCGGCTTCGAGGCGCCGGTGCTGCGCGCCTATTCGGCGCGCAACCGGTCGGGCTGCGTGCGCATCCCGTGGGCCGAAAGCCCCAAGGCCAAGCGCGTCGAGGCCCGCTTCCCCGACCCCGCCGCCAATCCCTACCTCGCCTTCGCGGCGCTTCTGATGGCCGGCATCGACGGGATCGAGAACAAGATCCACCCCGGCGAGCCGTCCGACAAGGATCTCTACGATCTGCCGCCCGAGGAACTGGCTGGAATCCCCACGGTCTGCGCGTCGCTGCGCGAGGCGCTGGAAAGCCTCGATGCCGATCACGATTTCCTGCTCAAGGGCGACGTGTTCACCAAGGACCAGATCGAAGGCTACATGGAACTCAAGTGGGATGAGGTCTACGCCTACGAACACACCCCGCACCCGGTGGAATACAAGCTTTACTACAGCTGCTGACGCGGCATCCTCTTGCAGGTCGGGAAAGGGCGCCAACAGGGCGCCCTTTTTTATGCGAGGGATCTTGCCGGAATAGCGCCCGGCACAAACGGGTTTTGACAGCGGCCATGCGGCAGGCCTAGTCTCGCGCCAAAGCTCGCCCTCATGCCCGAAGGATTGCAGATGTCATCGCCCCTTACCGCCATCCCGCTTACGCTTGCGCTTGCCCTGTCCCTGACCACCACCGCACCGCTTTGGGCGCAAACAACGGCGCAATCGGTGCAGACGCAGGCGATGTTGCTTGGCCCCGCGCGCATGGAAACAGCGGGTGGGCAATTGTCCCTGTTCGGTGAATCCGGCGCGTCCAGCTATGTCGCCATCGCCACCGGCCCCGATTGCACCGAAACCGGCAGCGCCTGCGACAGCATCCGGTTTCAGGCCGTGGCCCCGCCCCCGGCAGGCGGCGACCCGGTCGCGGACTGGCAGGCGGACGGGCTTGGCGGCACGCTAGCCATCGGCGCCGATGGCTGGCTGGTGCTGAGCGATGAGGCCGACCTTGTTGGCGATGCGGCGGCGGCGTTCCGCGGCTGGGCGCGGCTTGTGGAGGACTTCCAGTCGCGTTTCGGCGGCTGATCGGTCTACAGAGCGCACCCACCATGGACGGGCGCGACATCACTCCCCGGTGGGGTCGGCGTCCACGGAGTCCCCGGACTGGTTTTCCGGTGCCGGTGCCGGTTCGGGCTCGGGTTCGGCGGAAATCCCGTCCTCGGGCGCGCAGGGGCCGGCGCGCAGATCGTTGATCGCGGCAAGCGCGGCATCGGCGGCATCGGGATCCAGCGTGATCTGCATCGGTGCCACGAGGGGATAGATCAACTCCCCCCGGTCGCCACGCATCTGCATGACATGGGTGCGCGCCATGACCGGGCCGAAATTGCCCAGCACCGCATCGGCCGAGAACCTGCGCTGCGCCCGCGTGCGCAGGGTGCGGGCGCCGTTGACCGCGTCGGGGGTGTCCTCGTCGCCCAGTGCGGTCGCCTCCTGGCGCATCTGGGAAAAGACCTCTCCTGCGGCTTGGATATCCTCCCACGCGGCTTGCGAGGGCACCAGCATCATCCGCTGGTGACCGCTGGCGGTATTCTCGCCCGGCAGGATGCCGGTCAGCGGGTCGAGGTCGCGTAGATCCATCCGCAACACCTGCACCCCCACCGGGCCACCGATATCGGCGCCCTGGTTGGTCAGCAGCGTCTGCACGAGGCGGCAACCCTGCAATTCCAGCTCGATCGCAGTATAGTCGCCGGTCTCTTCGTTGACGATAACGCCAGGCGAGGCTGCGCGCACCGCAAGCTCCGCCTCGGTCGGGGTCTCCTGCGCGGCCACAGGCAACGCAGCAAGGGACATCAGAAGGGCGGACAGAATTGGCTGGCGGCGGGACATTCCGGGGCTTTCCTTGATCAACGGGCTCGTGTGCAGAATGGCACGCGCCACCATGTGGCGCCAGCACCAATGCGGGCGATAAGCCTTTGGTATAGGGGGGTGTGCAGGTGCGGCGGCGGATCAGAACCGGGTAAAACGCCGGGCCATGCGGGTCATCTTGCGCGCGCGCTGCGTGTTGCGCTGCGTCGCCTGCCGCTGTTGCGGAGTGTCCTGTTCATCGCGGTTGCCGAAGGCATTGAGGCCTGCGTCAATGCCGCGCGTAATGCCCCGGCGCATCAGCCGGTTGATGATCATGCGAATGATTCGATCCATGTCTCTGCCTCGCGATTCTTCTGGTTGCGGCGAATATGGCATTTTTTTGCGGCATAAATGCGGCACGCCCGGCAAACGTGTCGTCATCGTCCGAACATGTCCTCCTGATCCTCGGGCGGATCGGGCGCGTCATCGGCGCCATCGTCCAATGGCCCCGGAACCGTCCCCGGCGGCGGTCGGTTGTCCAGCAAACCGGCTTCGCGCAAGTCCTTCAGCCCCGGCAGGTCGCGGGTGGTTTCCAGCCCGAAATGGTCGAGAAACGCCTCCGTCACCACGTATGTAACGGGCCGTCCCGGCGTCATCTTGCGCCGCCCGAAGCGAATCCATTCCAGTTCGATCAGCTGGTCGATCGTGCCCCGGCTGACCGAGACCCCCCGGATCTCCTCGATCTCGGCCCGTGTGCAGGGCTGGTGATAGGCGATGATCGCCAGCGTTTCGATCGCGGCGCGGCTGAGCTTGCGGCTCTCCACCGCCTCACGGCTCATCAGGAAGGCAAGATCGGGCGCAGTGCGAATGGCCCAGGCATCGCCGACGCGGATCACGTTCACCCCCCGGCCGGCATAGCGCTTGCGCAAAAGCTGCATCGCTTCGGCTGCATCGCAGCCATGCGGCATGCGGTCCTGCATCTGCCGTGTGCTCAGCGGTTCAGCCGAGGCGAACAGCATCGCCTCCACCATCCGTTCCTGTTCGGCCAGCGGCGGCGCCGCGAACAGGCTACCTGCATCGCTATCGCCATTATCGCTGCTCATCGGGGCCTCTCGCTTTCAGCCTGATCGGCGCGAAGCTTTCCTGCTGGCGCAGCAAAACCCGGCCCGCTTTCACCAGTTCCAGAGACGCCGCAAAGGTGGCGGCGGCGGCAGAGCGTCGGCGTTTGGGATCGCGCCTCCAGTCCTCTGGAATGAAGGTCGAGATATCGACCCAATCACCGGCATACCCCAGCATGCCGCGCATACGCTCCAGCGCCTCTTCCATGGTCAGCACCGATACCCGATCCATCACGAAGGGACGAAACTCGTCGCGGGTGCGGATCCGCGCATAGCCCTGCATCAGGTCGAGAAGCGAGGCGGTATAGCTGACCTTGCGCGCGGTCTCGACCGTCTCGGGAAGACCGCGCGCGAAACGATCCCGCCCAAGCCGGTCGCGGGCCATAAGCTGCGCCGCACGCGCGCGCATCGCTTCCAGTCGCTCAAGCTGAAACGCCAGATGCGCGGCCAGGTCCGCGCCGCTGGGGCCATCCTCTGCCGGGTCGGGCGGCAGCAGAAGGCGGGATTTCAGGAACGCCAGCCAAGCCGCCATGACAAGGTAATCGGCGGCCAGTTCGATGCGCAAGGCGCGCGCCTGTTCCACGAAATGCAGGTATTGCTCGGCCAGCTTCAGGACCGAGATCTTGCGCAGGTCCACCTTCTGGGTGCGCGACAGCGTCAACAGCAGATCGAGCGGGCCTTCGAAGCCGTCGACATCGACGATCAGCGCCTCCGCCGCGCGCCGCTCGGCGACGGTTTCCCACTGGTCCACGTCCTTGGTGTCGGTCTCGTCAGCCATCGTGCCCGCCCGGTTGAAAGCGCCCCAAGGTCCGGCGCGGGCGGGGCAATGTCAAGCGTCGCGCCCGTGCCACCCACAAAGCGCGGCAAGCTCCGCGAGAGCCTCGGCCTCATCCATCGCGACGGGCGCCCGGCGGCTGGCCAACGCACGCATGATCCGCGCCCCGGCCTCGGCATCGAGCGCGCCGGCAGCCGTCGCCACCGCCTCCATCTCGGCCCGGTGCCCGTTGCAATGCAGGATCACGTCGCACCCCGCAGCCCGTGCCCGCGCGGCCCGGTCGCCGATCCTGCCGGGCAGCGCGTTCATCGACAGATCGTCGGTCATCAACACCCCGTCAAAGCCGATCTCTTCGCGGATCAGCCGGATCATCTTGGGGCTGAGCGTTGCCGGCGCTTCCGCGTCCACGGCCTCGAACACCAGATGCGCGCTCATCCCCCATTCCAGATCGTTCAATGCCCGGAACACCGTGAAATCCGCCGCCTCCAGAGCCGCGCGCGGGGCCGAGACGCGCGGCAGGTCGTGGTGGCTGTCCAGCGTGCCGCGGCCATGGCCGGGGATATGTTTCAGCACCGGGAACACGCCGGCATCCGCCAACCCTTCGGCCACCGCGCGGGCGATCTTGACCACCGCCCCGGGCGTCTCGCCATAACAGCGGTTGCGCAGGAACGGGTGCGTCTCGGGTCGGGCGAGATCGGCGCAGGGTGCGCAATTGCCGTCGATGCCAAGCGCAAGCTGCTCGCGCCCGATCAGGTAGCTGCGCAGATACATCGCGCGCGCCGCCCGCGCGGGGCCAGCCCGCGCCACATGTTCGAGCGGCGGCCCCCATTCGCGCCAATGCGGCGCCCGCAGGCGCTGCACCCGGCCGCCTTCCTGGTCGATGAAGACCGGTGCCTCCCAGCCCATCGCCGTGCGCAAATCGCCGGTCAGACGACGGACCTGGTCAGGGCTTTCGACGTTGCGCGCGAAAAGGATCGCGCCGACCGGTGCCAGATCGGCCAGAAACGCCGCCTCGACCCGCGACAGGACCGGACCGAGACAGCCGAAGATCGCAGGCGTTCTGACGGTGTTGATCACCAAGGTGTCTGACATCTGACAAGACCCTTCCGTGTGCGCCGGATGCGATCAGCTGCGAAGGTCAGTCACGCGGACCGAGCGGATTGTCGGGCGGTGTGCCCTCGTGCGAACAGCGCCACAGGGGCCGCGCGAACGCCAGACCGCCCCGACGGGCTGGCAATCACGCGCCTTGCACCAACCCTCCGCCAAACGCGCCAAGCCGTCATCGGGCCTCTTCCGCCGGGCCGCGCACCTCAGCGAACGGTGACAGGGATACAGGGCGCCCCCTGCGCATTCAGCGCGGTGCAAAACCGGCGCGCATCGGCAAGATCGCCGAAGCCATGCGCACGCAGGCGGTAGAACTCCCGCCCGCCGGACGTGGCCTGCTCCACCACCCGGTCCTTGTCGCGGAAGAAATCGGGGTAGAGCCGCGCCAGTCGCCGCCATTCCTGCCGCGCGGTGTCGGCATCGTCGAAGGCGCCAAGCTGCACCAGGCGCGTTCCGGCACCCAGTGCACGAGGGTCCAGTTCCGTCACATCGGGCGTTGCCGACGGCACGCTGGTCGCAGGCACGTCGCCGCCCAGCGCTGCCACCTGCACGATCTCTTCGGGTCGGCCAACGGGGCGCAATGAGCGGCTGACACCGGGGATGCTGACCGGGATCACCTCGATCAACGGGCGCGCCAGACCGCTCGCGCTGTCTGCCACCGCCTCCCGCTCCGGGCGCTCGGCAAGCGGTTCCAGCGGCGCCGCCTCTTCCAGAAGCCGGTCGATCAGCGCAAGCGTTTCGGTGCCGGCCTCGTCCTGCCGCACGCTGGCGGGGGTGGCATCGACTGGCAAGCTGGCCGAGGTCAGGTCGATCTCTGCGAGGTCGAGCGGCGCCGGCGCAAGCACGATCCTCTCGGCGGCAGGCGCGGCTTCCTCGCCCTCGCTGATCCGGTTCACGGCCAATCCCTGGTGATCGGCCACGGTGCCGCCCGGCGTTTCCGGTGGCACCCGCATCGGCCCTTCCAGCGCCTCGATGACAGGCACGCCGGACACGTCGCGCACGGTCAGTTGCCACGCCCAGACCGATAGGCCCACGACCAACCCCACCGACAGGATCGCGCCGATCCAGTTGATGACGACACTCAACCCGGACGCCGAGATCCCGCCATCGGCCACGGGCCGCGACGGGGACGCTCCGTAAAAATCCATATCAGCCATGCCTGCCCTCATGATCCCGGCAGGATCCCGCGAAACGGGGATAACGGGCCGGGGTGTTCTTAGCCTGCTCGACCCCCGGCCTGTCGCTTTTTCGAGGGACGCCCCGGTTTCTATCCGGGTCTGTCCTCAGCGCATTTCTTCAACCGGTGTCACACCCAAGATACCAAGACCGTTGGAAATAACAACCTGCACCGCGCCGATCATCGCCAATTTTGCTTTCGTTGCCACAGGGTCGTCCTCTTGCAGAAAACGCAGGCCCGGTTCCACGTTGCCCTTGTTCCACAGGCCGTGGAATTCGCTGGCCAGATCGTAGAGGTAGAAGGCGACGCGGTGCGGTTCATGCGCGGCGGCCGCCGTCGCGACGATGCGCGGCCATTCGGCCAGCTTGGCCGCCAGTGCGTATTCCGCCGGGTGGTCGATGCGCGACAGGTCGCCGGTCTCCACGCAGATCCCCGCCTCCGCGGCCTTGCGCTGCACCGAGCGGATCCGCGCATGGGCATATTGCACGTAGAACACCGGGTTGTCCTTGGATTGCTCGCGCACCTTCTCGAAATCGAAATCGAGCGGCGCATCGTTCTTGCGCGTCAGCATGACGAAGCGGGTCACGTCCGGCCCCACGATCTCGACCACGTCGCGCAGCGTCACGAAGGTGCCGGCGCGTTTCGACATCTTGAAGGGCTCGCCATTCTTGTAGAGCTTGACCAGCTGCATCAGCTTGATGTCGAGCGGCACCCGGCCCTCCGACAGCGCCGAAACCGCCGCCTTCATCCGTTTGACATAGCCGCCATGATCGGCGCCCAGAACGTCGATCAACCGGTCGTATCCGCGGCTCACCTTGTCGTGGTGATAGGCAATATCGGGGGCGAAATAGGTCCAGGCCCCGTCCGATTTCATGATCGGACGGTCGACATCGTCACCATATTCGGTCGATTTGAACAGGGTCTGCTCGCGCGGCTCCCAATCCTCGGGCAGCTTGCCCTTGGGCGGTTCCAGCACGCCCTTGTAGATCAGGCCCTTGGCCCGCAAATCCTCGATCGCGGTCTCGATCCGGCCGCTGCCGTAAAGCGACTTCTCCGAATAGAACACGTCCATCTTCACACCGAGCGAGGCCAGATCCTCGCGGATGAGCCGCATCATCGCGTCGGTGGCAAAATCGCGCACGGTTTCAAGCCACGCAGATTCCGGCTTGCCAACGTAGGCGTCACCGACCTTGTCCTTCAGCGCCGCACCCACCGCGATCAGGTAGTCGCCGGGATAGGTGCCATCCGCGAAGGCGACCTCCTGCCCGTGCGCCTCAAGGTAGCGCAGGTAGACCGAGCGGGCCAGCACATCGACCTGCGCGCCGCCATCGTTGATGTAATACTCGCGCGTCACCTCGTGGCCCGCGAATTGCAACAGCGCCGCCAGCGCGTCGCCGAACACCGCGCCCCGCGTATGGCCCACATGCAGGGGTCCGGTCGGATTGGCGGAAACATATTCGATGTTGATCTTCTGCCCCAGCCCCGGATCGCCACGGCCATAATCGCCACCTTGCGCAAGAACGCCCGCAACCACGCCGCGCCATGTCTCGTCCGACAGCCGCAGATTCAGAAAGCCGGGCCCGGCCACCTCGGCGCTGTCGATCCGCGCGTCACCGGCCAGCACCCCGGCCAGCGCGCCCGCGATCTCGCGCGGCTTCAGTCCGGCGGGCCCCGCCAGCACCATCGCGGCATTGGTCGCCATGTCACCATGCGCGGCGTCGCGCGGTGGCTCGACCGCCACGTTGCCCATGTCCAGCCCGGCAGGCAGGCGCCCTTCGGCGGCAAGGCGGTCAAGGCTCTCGATCACGAGCACGCGGATATCGGCAAAAAGGGTCATGTCAGGGGTCCTGTCTGGGTCGGCGCGGTTTACCACGCGCACGCCGAAGGTCAATCGCCCTGCCGCCCGTGCTGCCCGTGCTGCCCGTGCCGCGCCCTTTCATCTTGGCAAAAATACTTCGGGGGGCGCCGAAAGGCGCGGGGGCAGCGCCCCCTCCCCGGCCTGCCACCTCGCGCTGCCTTCACCGACCGGGCGCAGCGCGGCCGATGAGCGAAGCGAAGAGGCCATGCCGATCATGGCGCTCACACCATGAAGCGGCCGGATACGCATGATCCTTGCGTTTCCTCAGGGTCATGCCCTGTCCAGCAGCATCCGGTGCTGATCGAGCGCGAAACGGTCGGTCATGCCGGCGATGTAATCGGCCACCAGCCGGGCGCGCGCGGTTTCTCCCTGCGCGGCGACCACGTCGCTTTGCCATTCCTCGGGCAACAAATCGGGCCGCGCCATGTAAAGCGGAAACAAATCCTCCACCACCCGCGTCACCTGTGCCCGCATCTCGACGACCGCAGGCGCGCGATACATGCGCAAGAACAGGAAGGCCCGGATTTCCTTCAACTGTGCGAACAGCCGACCCGAGAAGCCCACCATCTGCCGCCCTGCCGCGCGCAGCGCGTCAACGCTCTCCGGCGCGGCCTCCGCCAGCCGCGCGCGGCTTTCGTCGATCACGTCCGAGACCATGACCCCGAACACCCGGCGCAGCGCCTCGGCCCGGCGGCGTTTGCGATCCAACCCCGGCCAGCACCGGTCGACCTGCGCATAAGCCGCCGACACGATGGGCAATTGAGCCGCCTCGTCATCGCTGAACAGCCCCGCCCGCAAGCCATCGGCGAGATCGTGGTTGTTGTAGGCGATATCGTCGGAAACCGCCGCCACCTGCGCCTCGCCACCGGCATGGCTGTGCAATTGCAGATCGTGGCGCGCGTTGTAATCGGACAGCGCGAAGGGCAACACGCCGGTCACGGGCGCGATAAGGGGACCGCCGCCCGGTACGGGCGCGATAAGGGGACCGTCGCCCGGTACGGGCGCGATAAGGGGACCGTTGTGCTTGGCGAGGCCTTCCAGCGTCTCCCATGTCAGGTTGAGCCCGTCGAAGCCGGCATAGCTACGTTCCAGCGATGTCACGATCTTCAGCGCCTGCGCATTGTGATCGAAGCCGCCATGCGGGGCCATCAGCACATTGAGCGCGTCTTCCCCGGTATGGCCGAAGGGCGTGTGGCCAAGGTCATGCGCCAGCGCCACCGCCTCGGTCAGGTCCTCGTTGAGGCCGAGCGCGCGGGCAATGGTGCGCGCCACCTGCGCCACCTCGATCGAATGGGTCAGGCGGGTGCGGTAGTAATCGCCCTCGTGTTCCACGAAGACTTGTGTCTTGTGCTTGAGCCTGCGGAACGCGCCCGCATGGATGATCCTGTCCCGGTCGCGCTGAAACGGCGACCGGAAGGCGCTTTCCTTCTCCGGGTAAAGCCGTCCGCGGCTCTGCGCTGGATCGCAGGCATAGGGTGCTGCCATTTCGTCCGCCTCCCTTTCGTTCCGTCGTGGCGCAGTGTGATGCGCCGCGTCCGTCCCGGGAGGGCTATAGCAGCGCGGCGGCACGCTGGCGAGGGGCACGGCCGCCCACCACCCTTGAGCGACGCCCCCGGACATCCTATCTCTGGACAACATCCCCGGACGCACGGAGCCGCCATGCTGACCCTACCCCCGAAAGTGACCGATCGCGCCTTTGCCCGGATCGCCGAGATCAACGCCGCCTCGGGCGAGGACAAGGCCCTGCGCGTCGCGGTCGAGGGCGGCGGTTGTTCCGGGTTTCAATACGACATCACCCTCGACGACCCGACCGAGGATGACCTGGTGCTGGAAAGCGAGGGGCAAAAGGTGGTGGTCGATTCCGTTTCGCTGCCCTTCCTCGCCGAGGCCGTGATCGACTTCACCGAGGAAATCATCGGCGCGCGCTTCACCATCGAAAATCCCAACGTCACTTCCTCCTGCGGGTGTGGCACGTCTTTCTCGATGTGATCTGCCCCGGCTTGACCCCGATCAAGGTGCGGCCCGCCCGCACCTGCCACGCTCGCCCCGCCGCCATTGAAAAGCAGGAGCCCGCCATGACCGAACCCACATTCACCGCGACGCTGGAACGTCCCAATCTCGTCGTCATGGAATCATCGGGGTCGATGGACCCGGTCTCGATGGAGGTGGCGCTCGACATGCTGGTGCCGGTCGTCAAGGACATGAGCCACGGCGGCATGCTGGTGCGCGCGGTCGGGGTGGAATGGCCAAGCCTTGCCGCCATCGGAGTGGAGCTGCGCCATTGGGGGCAGCTTATGGCTATGGTCCGCAAGGTCGACCGGGTTGCGGTGTTGACCGATGATGGCTGGATGCGCAACCTCGCGGCGGTCGAAAGCTTTTTGGTGCCCAATCTCGAAATCTGCTCGTTCGCGCCCGACGAGGAGGCCGAGGCACGGGCCTGGCTCGAAGCGGGCGCTGCCGCCCCGGCCTGACCTTCCGGCTGTCTCGATCGTCCGGTCACGGACGGCGCCGCACCTTTGCACGGGGCTCAAGGTCACGGGCGTGATCGTTGGGTATCGGACAGCGGATCGTCATCCAGCGTTTGCAGGATATCGAGCGCATCCGGGTCGTCGAAGACCGCATCGGCCTGTTGCGCCAGATCCGCAAGCGCCACCAGCCCGGCAAGGTCAAGCTGCGGGTCGCGCAAGCCCGACAGGATGTCCTCGATCTGCGCGGCGGCCCGTTCGTCAGGCGCGGAGGGTGTGGACGGGCCGGGATCGCGCGCGGCGATCGGCGTGTGACCGGACGCCGCCGTTTGCGTTGCGCCGCCCGGTGCCACGCCCGGCCGCATGGTCCGATCCAGCGCGTCGCCCTCGTCATGCGAAAGCACCGCCCGTTCGTGGCGCAGGTGATCGGCGCGCGCTTCCAGCCGATCCTGCGCGCGGGTCAGCAAGTCTACCTGCAAATGCCGGCTGTCTGTCAGTGCCGCCATGCGAAACAGCGGCGCGGCGGGGCGCGCGGCAAAGCCATGCCGGGCGGCCAGCGTGGCAAGGCTCCGCGCCTCGGGTTGGCCCGCGGGCAGGCCGAAAAGATCCTCCAGCAGGCTGGCCTCGACCAGCAGCGCCCGGCGTGCGCCCGGTGCCGCGTCAACCTCGAGCGCAAGGGTTTCGGCGCGGCTGGCAAGCCAGTGATACGCGCGCGCGCTGGGGCCGATGGGGGCAACCCGGCCGGTCGGCACCATCGGAAAGACCTCCAGCGCCGCGATCGCCGACGAGTCGGGACTTTGCGCATCCGACCAGACCGCTGCCGCCTCTTCGAGCGCGAGATAGTAAAGCGCATCGCAACAGCCGATCTCATGCGCCAGATCGGTCCAGAAGGCCCGTTCCACGAAGCGTTGCACGTCATCCTCGTGCCAAAGCGGCATTGCGGAGGCCAGCGCACGGACGCGCGGCATGACCTGCGACAGCGCCGCATCGGCCTCGGCCTGCGTCACCAGCCCTGCCCCGAGCGCCCGATCCCAGTTGTCCAGCGCCGCGGCCTGCGTGTCGAAAAACAGCAGATGCTGCGTCCAGCGATCCTGTAGCAGCGTGCCCCAGTTATCGAGATGACGACGCGAGAAGGTGATATCGCCTTCGATGAATGCCCGGCTGAGCCGCGCCCGCGCTGTGCCGTCGCCCGCAGCCTCGGCCAGATCGTCGTGCAGCGCCGCGATCTCAGCGCGCATCTGCACGATGGTTTGCGGCACCGCCTGCGCGTTCAGCGGCGCGGCAAGTGACAGAGCGAGGGCAAGGACAAGGGTGGCGAAGCGGACCATGCGGGGTGGACTTCCGGGACAGGTGAATGCGGCGACGACGTGGAGGGTGACGACCAGGGCCCAGCCTGTCTTTGCCGCGACTGACCCGACCAATGCCCGGAGATAAAGTGTCGCTAAAACACTTCAAGTGCAAGCCCCCCCTTGGCAAGCCCGGCGCCACAGGCGAAACTGTGCCGAACTTCGACGAATACAGTTCAAGCACCGGGGCCTGCCAGATGAAGATCGCAACCTTCAACATCAATGGAATCAAGGCCCGCCACGCGGCGCTTTGCGACTGGCTGGACGACGCGCGGCCCGACGTCGCGCTGTTGCAGGAAATCAAGTCGGTGGACGCGGCCTTCCCGCGCGAGATCTTCGAGAACCGGGGCTACAACGTGGAAACGCATGGCCAGAAGGGATTCAACGGGGTGGCGATCCTGTCGAAATACCCGCTGGAGGATGTCACACGCGGCCTGCCCGGCGACGAGACCGACGACCAGGCGCGCTGGATCGAGGCGACGGTGATGGGCGAGGCCCACGCGGTGCGGCTCTGCGGCCTCTACCTGCCCAACGGCAATCCCTGCCCGGGGCCGAAATACGACTACAAGCTGGCATGGATGGCGCGGATGGAGGCGCGGGCGCGCCACCTGCTGACCGAGGAAATACCGCTGGTCGTCGCGGGCGACTACAACATCATCCCGCAGGACGAGGATGCCGCCCGCCCGGAGGCGTGGAAAGACGACGCGCTGGCCCGCCCCGAGAGCCGCGCCGCTTTCAGAAGACTGCTGAACATCGGCTTTAGCGAAGCATTCCGGACGCGCAACCGGGCACCGGGTCAGTATACTTTCTGGGATTACCAGGCCGGGGCGTGGAACCGCGACGACGGCATCCGCATCGATCACCTGCTGCTAAGCCCGCAGGCCGCCGACCTGATGCAGGACTGCCGCATCGACAAGGAGATTCGCGGCCGCGAGAAACCGTCCGACCATGTCCCGGTCTGGGTCGAGCTGGCTGCCTGAGCGGTTTCGCCGCCTGCCGGCGTCGACCGGTGGGGCGGCCCTCGTCAAGCCCCTTGCGGGGCCCTCCTCGGGCCGCATTGCCATGGAAACGTGCGGGCGTTGGTCGCCGATCCGACCGTTGGTGCGGATGGCGCGGGCCGGACGCCTCCGGCGGGAGTATTTTGACCAAGGTGAAACAAGGTGTCCGCGCAGCGGGCGGGCTAGGATCGGGCGGTGACGTCATGGCCGTAGAGCCAGTCGAACCGGCCGGCCAGGGCCTGCGGGGCGAAGCGCGCGCCGAGGCGCAGGGCGCCATGGGCAGCGGCGCGGTAGGGGCCGGGGCTTAGGTGGTAGTTATCGGCGTTTTTCGAGGCGGCCTCGACGATGCGCGCGCAGCGGCCCCGTCTGGTGGCCTCGTAGCGTGCGAAGGCGGTGGCGGTCTCGCTTTCCTGATCGAGCGATTCGGCCAGCACCCAGGCGTCTTCGAGGGCCATGTTGGCGCCCTGTGCCAGGAACGGCAGCGTTGGATGGGCGGCATCCCCGAGCAGCGCCACCCGGTCCCGCGCCCAGTTTTTCGCCACCGGATGGCGGAACAGCCCCCACAGGTAGACCTCTTCAGCGCTGTGAAGAAGGTCGCGGATCTCAGGGCTGAAGTCGGCGAAGGCAGCGCGCAAATGCGCCGGGTCGTCGCGGTGACTCCAGCCTTCGGCGGCCCACCCGTCGCGTTCCTCGACCGCGACCACGTTCATCAGCGCGCCGCCGCGCAGCGGATAGGTGACGATATGGCGGCCCGGTCCCATATGGACGGTCGCCTCCGGTGGGGTGTCTGGTGCATCGAGCGGGATCGTGCAGCGCCACGCCACCTGCCCGGTAAAGAACGGCCGCGTCGCGGCATTCAGCGCTGCGCGCGTCGGCGAATGCAGCCCATCGGCCCCGATCAGGAGCGGCACGGTTTCGCTGTGGCCATCGGCGCAGTCGAGGCGGGTGCCGCCCGGCGCGGGGGTGACGGTTTCGACCCTGCGACCCAGTTCGAGCGTGACACCGGCAGCTTGCGCGCCACGGCGCAGGATCTCGATCAGGTCGGCCCGGTGCGCAAGGTGGTAGGGCCGATCGGCGCGCGCGAGATCCATGCGGAACACCTGCGCCCCGCGACGAAAATCGCGCAGCACGACGGCGCGGGCGCGCGGCGCC
>Ga0100380_10002628_pt1 | contig 19319 bp, 14 predicted proteins | sample CryGeymeta201504_FD_80417 | JGI IMG/M metagenome (GOLD analysis project Ga0100380, IMG submission 80417) | Groundwater microbial communities from Crystal Geyser aquifers in Utah, USA - Crystal Geyser metaG 2015-04 | ecosystem: Environmental > Aquatic > Deep subsurface > Groundwater | place... | reverse complement strand
TTTGATGTTTTTTTCTACAAACATTTCGCAGCTACGCAGCTAAAATACAATTTATTATCAATTAAATGATAATTTATTTAAACACGGCTTTTTTTTAATTTAGGGTGGGGAATGACATATGAATTAATGAAACACCTTTTTTATACAAAAGGAGAATGTAAAAGGGAAGGGAAAACTTTTATTGAAATAGACGATGATGCAAAATCAAGAATAGAAAGTCATCTTTCTTTAGAAATAAGATTATTATTTCCTGTTGCTTATAATGATTATTGTGCAGAAATAGAAGCAAATTTTATAAATTAGTATCCACTACTAATATAGCCAATATCACAAATAGGGTTATTATACAAACGAAATACAACTTGTATAAAAATGAAAAAAAGGCTAAGTATTTTGTACTTAGCCTTTTTTATTTGGATAAAGGCAATAGTTTAGCGCCTTTTATAAAACTATGGGCGAACAGTGGGGTTCGAACCCACGACCCTCGGTACCACAAACCGATACTCTAACCAACTGAGCTATGATCGCCATATATAAAAATCACAGACTTTAGAACGTTTTGTTGTTCTCTTATACTGTAATTACGAATGCAAAGGTAAGAGCTTTATTTGAAGTTTGCAAGGGATTAAATTAACTTTTTCTGTTTTTTTTGTAAAAATTTTCTTTCAAACTTCATTATAAAAATACAATGTAAATTTTTTATTAGGTAACTCTTTCATTATCAAGATGTAAATGAAAAATAGGTGTGTTTCGTGCATTCATAAACTCAACTTCTTTAAAGTAAAAAACGTTCATCTACTATTATTTTTCTTAAAAAATAGGGTAAAGTTTTTATTTTAACCTAAAAAATGAGTATGTTTAATTTGTCGAGTCAAGTTAGCTTCATTATTATATGCTTACTAAAAAGTTTTCTTTCCTGTAAAAGAATAATCTATCCAATTTTTGCTACAAAACTATCCTTCATTTCTAATTTAATATTGAAAGTTCATTATGGCTAATCCAAATTATAAAGATATTTTTATTTCCTATGGAAGAGCAGAAAGTAAATATTTTGCTTCTCAACTACATGATTTATTAACTGAAAAGGGATATAAAGTATGGTTTGACCAAAACGATATTCCTTTAGCTGTTGATTTTCAAGACCAAATAGATGAAGGAATAGAAAAATCTGATAATTTTATTTTTGTAATTGCACCCCACTCTATTCGTTCCCCATATTGTAAAAAAGAAATTGAATTAGCTAAAAAATATAGTAAAAGAGTTATTCCTATTCTTCATATTGAACCTAGTGGAGAAATGATAGAGGAATTTATGGACGCTGCTATTAAGAAACGTAACTGGATTTATATGAGGCAAAATATAATTGAAGGAAAAGGGCAAAATGAATGGTTAGACATTGATGACAAAAAACAAGGATACGAAGGTTTGCTCTCCATTTTGGAGAGTCATAAAGATTATGTACGCCGTCATACAGAGCTTTTACATACTGCCTTAGAATGGGAAAAACAATATCGTAATACTCGTTATTTACCTTTTGGAGATAGACAAAGCGAGTCAGAACAGTGGTTGCTTACCGAGTTTAAAGATGGACAACCTCCTTGTTTGCCCTCTTCTATTCATTGTGAATTTATTGCAGAAGCACGTAAAAATTCTGAAAATAGAATGACTGATGTTTTTGTTTCTTATGCAGAAGAAGATGAGGAAATTAGAAACCGAGTTTTGCGTTCGTTGTCTCAACATTTGATTACTACTTGGACACATCAAATGGACATTCAAGCGGGAGGAGATTTTGATAAAGAAGTAGAAAAAGGTATAGAACAAGCTGATAATTTTGTTTTCTTTATTACACATGAATCTATAAAATCTGAGTATTGTAAAAGTGAACTTGAACACGCCGTAAAATACAACAAACGAATTATTCCTTTGCGAATGGATAGCGTTCCTACTCATGATTTTCCAATAGAGATTAGAAACTTACAGTTTATTGATTTTACAGACAATGACTATGACTTTATTCCACGCTCAAAGAATGAAAAGACAGATTATGAAAAAGATATAGACGAACTTTTAAATGAAATAAACGAAGACCGAGATTATTATCATAAACATAAAATAATTCTCAACAAAGCAATTCGTTGGAAGGAGCAAAATCATAATGCAAGTATCTTACTTAGAGGACATAATCTTGATGAGGCAAAAATTTGGCTAAAAATGGGGTTACAAAGAGATACACATGTACCTACACGTCTTCATGAAGAGTTTGTAAGAGAAAGTGAAGCTAAAAGTGGACAGCTCAGTACAGAAGTTTTTATTTCTTACTCAAGAGCAGACGGAGATTATGCTAGAAAACTAAATGACGAATTACAAGAAAACGGTAAAACCACTTGGTTTGACCAAGAAAGTATTTCTTCTGGTGCAGATTTTCAACAGGAAATCTATAATGGAATTGAAGCCTGTGAGAATTTTGTCTTTATTATTTCTCCAGATTCGGTCAAATCTCCGTATTGTGATGACGAGGTAAAGTTTGCTACCAAATTAGGAAAAAGAATCATCACTATTCTTTATAGAGCTACCGAAACATTTGATATTCCTATGGAATTATCAAACATACAATGGATAAATTTTATTCCTAATCAAGCTACTTTTCATGATGCGTTTTCAGAACTTATCAGAACATTAGACACAGACAGAGAACACGTAAAAGCACACAATCACTGGTATCAAGAAGCACTACAATGGCAGAAACAAGATAAAAATAGTGATTTTTTGCTTGTCGGAACAGAATACTTCTTGGCACATTCATGGTATGAAGAAGCTATCCTAAAAAAGAAATCTCCAGCGCCCAATGCTTTACAGATTGAATATTTAGAGGTCTGTAAGTCTGCTATCGAAGCTAAGGAAGCTGAGAAAAGAGAAGTAGAAGAACAATTATTGACCCTTGAAAAAGCTAGAAATGCAGAGGCTAAAAAACGAATTGAGCGTCAGAATGTATTTCTTATCGTTGCTACTGTTGCACTTCTGATTTCTATTGCAGCAGGTATGTATGCTTTTGTAGAAAAAAAATCAGCAGAAAGAAGTGAAGAAGAAGCTATCAAGAGTAAAATAGAAGCTAAAAAAAATGAAGAAATTGCAAAAGAAAATGAAGAAAAAGCAACACGAGCTACACTAAGAGCTGAACAAAAAGCAAAAGAGCTAGAAGATGCATTGGCAAGAATAGATGCTGCAATAAAAAAACAAGGAGTTGCTGTCAAACAAAGAATACAAGCTGAATCAACACTAGCTGTAAAGGAAGACAAATTTAAAAAAGATGGATTTGTAAAACAAAGATCATTTTTAGAAGATAAAATGAGAATACGTGATGAGGTGCTAAAAACAAAAAAATCATTACTCAATTACGCTCGTCAATTAGAAAGTTTGGGAGTTGTACGTACTGGTGTTAGACAGGCTATGGAAAAACAAATTGAAGAAGATATAAAAGAATTACTCAAATCACTATAAATCACGACCTGTGAAAGCAGCGAAGCTAACCGTTAGCTCGGCGAAGCCAATTACGAATTTATTTTTTTAGATAACTAAGAAGTTTGAAACAGTTATTTCAGAACGCAATTTCTCACTAATCACTAATCACTAATCACTAAATAAAATATGGTTACTCATGCATCAGATTCAAATTTTGTAGATAAAGCTAAACTAGATTTACCCTTTTTGAGAAAAGAAGTCAGCCAACTAGCTAAAAAAGTAGCTGAATTTATTTATAAAGAAGCTCAAGACTTTGATAAAGATGATATTGAAGTCAAGAGTTTTAATAGTTTGGTGTCTTATGTGGATAAAGAAGCTGAGAAAAAAATTGTCGAACGTCTTAGAGAACTTTTACCTCAAGCTGGAATTATTGCAGAAGAAGGCACAGGAACTCCAAAAGAAGAAGGGTTTAATTGGATAATTGACCCACTAGACGGTACAACCAATTTTGTACATGGAATTCCTGTTTATTCAATAAGTATTGCACTTGCTCATACAAAAAATAACAAAACAGAGCTTTTAGTAGGAATAGTTTATGAAGTAAATCGTAAAGAATGTTTTGCAGCACATCAAAACGGAGGAGCAACTCTAAACGGAAAAAAAATCAATATTTCTGGAGAGAAAGAACTAGGCAAATCATTACTAGCAACAGGATTTCCGTATGAAGACTTTAATAGAATTGAAGATTATCTCTTTATGATGGGAAAAATGATGAAAGCAGCACACGGACTTAGAAGGTTAGGCTCGGCAGCCGTAGATTTGGCTTTTGTGGCAGCAGGACGTTTTGAAGGTTATTTTGAATACAATCTTAATGCTTGGGATGTGGCAGCAGGCGCACTTATTGTAAAAGAAGCTGGAGGAATTGTAAGTGATTTTGAAGGAAATGAAGTTGTGGATAATTATGTTTTTGGAAGACAAATCATCGCAGCTACAAATATTCATTCTCAAATAGTAGAATTAGTAAAAGAAGTTTTTTTGAAAAAATAAATAATAAAAATTGTAGGTTAAAAGACTTGCCTTTAACCTACAAACACAGCTTTTATTAAGCAATTTTACTAAACATCGGCTTATTGTCTGCTTTTTCTTTATTTAATTTTGAATTCCAAAGTCGGACATCAAACGCCATACAAATATTCCTTACAAAAGGTTTTCCTTTTTCTGTAATTTTCAAATGATTGCCTTGCCATTCTACCAAACCATCTTGTTTTAGAGATTCCAAAAGGTCAAAATTAATCCCAAATCCAAATTCATAAAACTGCTCTTCATTCCAAGAAGTTTCGTATCTGCACATCAAATCCAAAATATGCTGGCGAATTACTAAATCTTCTTTTGTAAGATAATGTCCTCTCAAAAATGGAAATTCATTGTTTTCTATTTTTTCTTTATAAACTGTGAGATTTTTTTCATTTTGATTAAATGCCGTCCACGTATCACTAATGGCACTTACTCCCAAACCAATAGACAAACTCGTCGATTGAGTAGTATAACCCATAAAATTACGATGCAAACTTCCATTTTTTGAAGCCTTCAAAAGAGAATCAGTAGGTAGCGCAAAATGATCCATTCCTATATCAACATAGCCTTTTTCTGTCAATAATTTTTTACCAATCGCATACAAATTTGCTTTTTCATCAGCAGAAAGTAAAAAAGGTTCTAATTTTTTTTGTGAAGGTTTGAGCCACGGCACATGAGCATATCCATAAAAAGCCAAACGAGAAGGGCGTAATTCTAATGTTTTTTGAATGGTATCTTGTATAGTTTTGATATTTTGCAAGGGTAAACCATACACCAAATCAAAATTAATAGATTCAAAACCTAATTCTCTAGCGTTTTTGACACATTCAACTACTTTTTGATAGGGCTGAATTCGGTTAATAATTTTCTGTACATTTTCATCAAAATCCTGTATTCCAAAACTAACACGATTAAAACCCAATTCTTTCAAGGTCTTTAAATGTTCTTTGCTTGTGTTGTTTGGGTGTCCTTCAAAACCCCATTCTGTATCACTAGGAACATCACAAGAAGACTTAAAAATATTTATTAGGCGAGTTAGATTTTTTGGAGAAAAAAAAGTGGGCGTTCCTCCTCCCAAATGAACTTCTCTCAAAATTGGCTTTTGTGGAAGTGTTTTTAAATAAAGATTCCATTCTTTTTCTATCAAATCGATATAAGGTTCTTCTACATTGTGGTTTGTGGTGATGCGAGTAGTACAGCCACAATATGTACACAAACTTTCACAATAAGGCAAATGAACATAAATACTGACTTCTCGTCCACTTGTCCAAAAGGCATTTTTGAGTGAGTTTTGCCAGTTTTCTAAGTTATGCTCTGTGTTTTCCCAATACGGAACAGTCGGATAACTGGTGTAACGAGGACTAGCAACATTGTATTTTTGAAGTAAATCGTTCATTCTATTCTGTGAAGTTATATTGATAGATAATTTTTATATTTACAAAGAACGACTACTTTTTGAGTTTAAAAAATGACTTTTGTTAGGAAAAAATATGAGTTAATTTATAAATTATAAGATGGAAAGCATTATGAGCTAATAAAAATCTAGCTTTTTGAGCCAAAGAAGTAAAGAAAATAGAGAATAAAAGTAAAAAAATTTGGCTCTTATCTAATATTGGACTGATAATAAACAAGTTTTGTGATTACCAAATTTTATTCTGTAAAAGTGTTATTTTTTCCATAGCATAGGGTTTGCAAACCCTATGCTATGGAAAAAACAAACTATTATTTTGCTAATAAATGAATGAATCAAGTTTTTATTACTATCAGTCCAAAACCTATGAAGAGCCAAAAATTATAGCCTTTCGATTTCCAGTTGTTCAAGTTTAAAATTTGTGTTTCCTTCACTTATTAACCTTTGAATATGCGAACTCATACTTCTAGATTTACTTTTTATATGTATAGGAAACTGAGCAGAACCAGTTGCTAATTTTAAGGAATCGACAAATGAAGTCAGATTTTGAAAAATTTCTTGTGGAAAACTAAAGTGCAGTTTTCTTTCTTTTCCTTTCATATTATAATAAATTGAGCAGGATATAAATTCCATATTTCCCCATTCATTTACATCAATTTTATTTATATTTTCTAGTGGTAGTGTATAATAATTTGTGCCATAACTTTCCGAAAAACCGACTGACTTATTAGTAATATAAAATGTATTACTCTTAAAATGTTTATAAACAGATGTAGAACGTTTTCCAAAATACCAATTATGCAGCATTTCAAAAATCTGTAAAACAAAAGTGAGTAAAAAAGCAATGATTACTAAAGGAGATTGAGAAGTAAAAAAGAGAATTATTCCGACTGTCCAAGCCATAACTTTAAGAGAAGTAACCAAAGGATGATGAAAGAAATTTTGAATCTTTGATATTTCATTTTGCTTATGAAGCCAAGGCTTTTCCTTTACATATTTAGGAATTCTAGACTGACTTTTAGGAGAACGTGGTAGAGGTTGATAAAACAAAATATGCTCTTCTACTTTCAAATTCATGGCAGATGAGGAAGGAAAAGTTTCTAATGTTTTAGATTGTTCACAATGCTTTTTATCTAAATAAAGCCACGTATCAACCAAAAATACAGATTTGCAACTGGCACAAAAAACAACCTCATCGTTTTCCACAATCAAATCGCCTGTAATTGGGTCTTTTCTGTTTTGAGATAAAAAATCTTTATGTTTATCTTTTTCTATGTTATGAATGTGCATTTTTTTTGTAAAATGAGGAAAGTAAATAGCCACTGTACCCTACTATTTTTTGTAGGGGTGCATAACAAATTAGCTACGCTGCTCTTCGGGTGTCGCTTATTCAATTTGTATTACGTAGGGAAAAAGCCTGCCTTTTTCTTCCATACAGATATTTTTTTTGATACAAACAGCTAGTTTAGGAAAAGGCTTGCCTTTTCCCTACAAAAAACGATAATTTGTTATACACCCTTTTGTAGTACAGTAGTAAATAGCTACATTCTATAAACGAAAAAATAAACGTAAAGTTGAAATAGTTTTTTAGAGAAAATAAAAATAGTTATATTTGTAGTCTAGAAACTTTTTTTTATTAATTTGAGTAGTGATTGTGAGCAAAATAATTCATTCAATTTTCTAAATTATTTGTAATGGAAACATTAAATTTGAAACGTCTGAAAATTCAACTCAAAAAATGCTATCCATTCATAGAAAACTGGGGTAGAAAACAAAATAATAGTTGGGATAAGCAAACTAATTTTATTTACAAAGTAAGACATTTTCAAACTTTAGAAAATGAAATAAAAGATAGATTTAAGAAAGAGTCTAATTTTGAAGAATTACGAATCTATGCACTCAATCGTTGGTATAATTTCTGGTCTGCACAAGGAATTGAATATATTTTTTGCAGCTATCCAAATGTAAAACCCCATGTTGAACCATTTCATCAATTTATAGACTTTTGGATTGATGAAATTCCTTTTGACCATAAAACAAGTGTATTTCCAAAAAAATACAATCAAAATATAGAATTCGCTAAAGAAAATCCTACTGATTTATTGAAATGGCTCTATAAAAATCAATCAAACCAAAAACGGTTTCATTTGCAAAATCGTTTGTTTTTAATTTTATGTGAGAAAGAGGGAAAGCATCAAAAATTAAAATCTGAAATTGATTTTATACAGCCGATTATAGAAAATTATTTAAAGCATTTTTCTTTCGAAAAGCTCAAAAAAATAGAATTTGATACAGATAAAGGAATAAAAACAGCTTATTCAGATTGTATTTTTATTGAAATGAATTAGACTATCAACTGAAAATATTTATTCAGACAAAACAAACTTACGTAAAGCTGCACCGTCTAATGTTTCAACTTTAAGTTGATACATTCCTCCTGTTAATTTATCTGCGTAAATTTTATAACGAGTAGAAGAAATACGTTCTATTTTTAACTTTATTTCTCTTCCAATGGCATCAATCAATGTAAATTTAGGTGTTCCGTTTGGATAATTTTTTCCAAAATCTAAGAAGAAAACACCATTATTTGGATTAGGAAAAAGACTCAAAGTACGTAATTCAATAGGCTCTTCAATTCCTGTAATATCTATGGCTGTAAAAATTATACTTTGAGAAACAGAACTACAACCTGTTTGAGAAATTACTAAAAGGCTATATTCTCCTGTTTCTGTTGGTGTATAAGTATCTTCAAAAGCGTTTTCTATCGCTTGTCCATCTTTGAGCCATTGATAAGTTACTGATTCTGTGCTTGTTACAGAGCTTGTAAAAATGGTGTTATCTATTAATTCGATAGATAATTCAGGCTGTGGCAGTGTTGTAATTTCTACCTCATTTGAAATAGCTGTACACCCTTGAGCTGTTACTATTTCTGCTGTATATTTTCCAGCTTGTGTTACTGTGTACGTTATTTCATTTGCAAAAGCTAGTACCACACCATCTTTTCTCCAACGAATTTGAGTGCTACCAGCAAACTGAGAGCTAATTTCTAAACGCAATCCGAATGGTTGATTTTCACAAAAAATAGTTTGTTGTGGTTCTGAAAGTGCAAATCCTAAGTTTTCAGCACATTCTACATTCAGCCTAATTGGTCTTCTTTGAAGAGTCAGGTTGGGTAAAGCAGGGTTGGTAACAGAAGCTGTATAAGTTCCTGCATCAGCAATTCTGACTCTGTTTATTGTTAGCGTTTGGGTTGTCGAAACATTTTGTCCGTCTTTTATCCATTGAAAACGATTTCCATTTCCTGCTGTTTCTATACTAAAAGAAATTGATTGATTGACAGTAGCCAAAATATCTTGTTCTTCATTGATAGGAGCTTGTGGCGCATAATCAAAAGTTTGGAAAGTATGATTTGCATAAGGCAACAAATCATCAAATTCTAAATTATTTTCAGTAATACGAAATACTGACAAATTAGCTAATTGCAGAATTTCTGTTGTTGGCAAAGTAGAAAGTTCGTTTGTATTTAACTCAAAAATAGTCAGAACAACTAGATTATTCATAGCTGCTGGTAGAGTAGTAATAAAATTACGATTAGCGTATAACTCTCTTAGTTTTATAAGATTTGTAATAGAATTTGGGAATGCTGAAAGGTCATTATCACTCACATTAAGAACCAATAATTCACTCAAATTTCCTATTGTAGAAGGTAGTGAGGTAAATTTATTGTCATTGATATAAAGATTTTGTAGGCTTTCTAAATTACCAATTTCATCAGGTAAATTATCAAGATTATTTCTTGAAAGCCAAAGCGCTTGAAGGTTGGTAAGTCCACCAAAAGAAGCTGGAACAGCACCTTCAAATAAATTTTTATCTAAATCTAAATAAGTTAGTGTTGCAAGTTGTCCTATTGTAGCAGGAATTTGACCTGTTAATTGGTTATCGAAAAAACTCAAATAACGTAGTTCTGTAAACAAATTAGCATCAAAAACATCTGGTAAAGCTCCTACAAGATTACGTCTTGATAAGTCTAATTCTCTGACTTTACCCCCTCTTAGTGTAACTCCTTCCCAAGTCGCTACTGGGTCATTCAAGTTCCAAGGACGTGTCCAATTAGAGCCTCCTGTTTCTTCAAAAATTTGAACCAAAGCCAAAGAATCAAAGGCATCTAAAAAACCTTCTACATTGAGATTAATTATATGACGTTCTAGAGTTAGCTGTGTGGCTTGTGTATTCGTTATTCTACAAAAATATTCTCCTGCATCATCAGGAATTACATTTGTGAGTTCCAAACTAGGATTTGTTTGTCCTGCTAAAATCGCATTATCTTTAAACCATTGATAACGGTTAAAATCTCCTGCCGTTTGAGAATTAAATGTAATGGATTCACTCTGTTGAATGGTTGTATCTTTTGGAGAATAAATTTTTGCTTGAGGAAAATAGGTAAATAAAGGAATTGTATTGACAAAATCTTCTGCCGATTCAAAATCTAATCTATTACTTCCAATATTCATTTCAAAATTAGATTCATTAATTCTAGAAAAATTACGAACCGAATTAGGAAGTGTTCCTGTAAGATTATTATTATTAAGATTAAGCGTAATGACAGAACCATAAGCAATTTCAACGCCTGCCCAAGTGCTGACAGGAGTAGTTAAGTCCCAAGAAGCTGTCCAGTTTTCGCCTCCCATATTGTTGTACATATCCACTAAAATAAGCGAATCGTTTATTCCAATATAATAGGGTTCATTTTCTAAAGTCATATAAATATAACCTACTTGTCCAGAAATAGTACCATTTCCTATTTGAGGAGAAACAATGGCTTCACCCAAGACACCAAAATTTTGAAAACCTCCAGAATTACTTGTTCCTCCACCTCCAGAAACTACACTAGCACGTTGTTGTGGTAGAGTTTGAGAATAGGAAGATTCAATATGTACACATAGCGTTAAAAAAATAAGGAGAAATATCCTGTAAATAGTAAATGTGTTCATAAAAATTAAAGATAAAAATGGAATGAGTTAAAATAAAAAGAAAATTCTTGGCTAAAATTAGATTTTAATACTAACAACGTACAATCTAGTTTTTAAGTTATTGCTAAATTAAGCAAATTTGAGTACTTATTAAAACCATCGTGCAAAAAATGAATGATTTTATTTGTCATTCCTATCATTTTGAGTTTCTGAATTCTTATTTTCTGTATCTTCTTTTGCTTTTGGAATTTTGATTTTGATGATTGGTTTCTTGCTTTCTTTTTTGACTTCCTCTTTTTTTATGACTTTTTGAGTGTCTTTGTTTTCTGTTGATTGTGTTTTTTGAGCAGGTAATTTTATCTTAATGGGTTTCAATTTGGATTTTATAACTGCTTTATTACTTTCATGACTTTGTTTTTCTGTATTTGTTGTTTTTGGTTGAGAAGTAATCTTTTTGATTTTGATAGTGGGTTTCTTGATTGTTTTATTTTCTTCGGATACATTTTTTATTTCTTCTTTTTGTGGTGTTTCTGTTTTCTTTATTTTTGGCAGAGGTTTAGAAATGGTTGTCTCAATTACTTTTTTGGCTGTTTTTTTAGCTGCTTTTTTGGCTTCAAAATCGTCCCATTCTTTTTGTTTTTGGATTGTTTCTTCATCATTCAAGTTGCTAAAATCATAATTCATTTTAGCAATATCAGTTTCACTAAAATCAAATTCTTTTGTCATCGTTAGGCATTCTGTCGGACAGACAACTGTACAAAGCCCACAAAAACAACATTTTGCCATATCAATATCAAACGTAGCAGCATAAAAACGAATTGGCGAACCATCAGAAGCTGTACCTACTTGTTCCGTTCCACGAATGGCATCAATTTCAATACAATTTACAGGGCATACCTCAGCGCATTTGTTACAGACAATACAATCATCAATTTCATTGTGCAATTTATATCTTCCATTATCAGGAATGGGCATCATTTCGTGAGGATAACGATTGGTTACAACTCCTAGATTTGAAGTAGAATTTATATCAAAAGATTGATTTTGAGCAGAATTAGCACTTCCACTATTATTTTTTTCTGTTTTGGCTAGACTTTGTATAGATTTTTGAAAATGTTCCCACGTCAGTCCCAAGCCTTTTGCTGTGGTTTGAGTGGCTTTTTTTAGGTCTTTCCAATATGTTTTTTTGTTGTCTTTCATTTTTTATTACGTAATTCTAGTTTTTTCTTGCTCTTATCAAACAGCTCGGTTTGCCTTTAGTTTTGCTAATTGCAATTTTTTTCTATATTTATTCGCCCACCAAATAAGAGGGAGTATCCAAATAATAAAAGCTGAAATAGTTAGAGGAATGTATCCAATCGTAATTCCATGTTCTACAAAGATAAGTGGAATAATAGACCACCAAAAGAAAAAGTTTGCTCTCAAGTTGATTTTATCTTTTTGCTTGAAAGCTACAAAAATAGTATATACGTACAAAGCTATCGAATAAAGTAAAAATCCTACGACTGAATATCTAAGAACATAATTTTCTTCCACATTATCAATGTCTATTATAAGCCCAATACTTATAAGAATTAAAAATATAGGTGTAGGCATGTAACTTCTCAATACAGACAAGCTATAAGGAGCTTTCTGAAATCTATATAATACATATTGATGAATAAGACTGCGTAAAAAGTACGTAAAAGGAAATGTTAATAATAATACAACAATGCTCAAGTCTTCTTCAAAAGATAATTTTGTAATAGATAAGGTAATAAATAAAAGAATACTAAAGACGACAATTCCCATCCAATCTCCAAAATAATTAAAATTACGTTGAGAGAATTCAGCTGAAGCCTTTTCAGTAGCAAACCAGACTATAGCTACAATTACCCAAATAAATAGATTAACACCACCAAATAAATGTTTTGTAGCACCTGTCCAACCTTCTACACGAACAGTATAATGAAGTATCAAAACAGAGCCTATTAATAGTAAAATAGCTGCAAATAAATATAAAAATCCATTAAAATAAAGTTGTTTTTTTATATCTTTTATTCCAAAAATAATTCCTGCAATAGATAAAGAAAGTGCCGAAGAAAAAGCTACAGAAACAACAAAACTTTCATCCATAATAAAAATAAACCATCCTAAACCTATAAAAAATCCAATAAGTACATAGATAATTATTTTAAAGTATTTTTGTGATAAATACAACATGTTGATATAATTCAATACCAAAATACTGAGTAAGAAAACAGTCAAAAACAAAACTGCTTTTGATATAATATTTGCCATTTCGGAAGGTACTTGCCTATAATCGTCTAAAGAAGCTATTTGATACTTAATTTTTTCCTCTGCAGATAAAGGAGCTATTGTATTCAATATGGAATCTAGTCTATTTGGGAAAGTAATAATGTAAGATGTATTAGATTTATACACTACGAAGTTATCGTCATCAAGGAGTGAAAAATTAGCATTATCAGGAAAGTCATAAGTAGCAATTATAGAATCTTTATTTGTCTTTGCTATTAACTTCCAACTTTTTTTATCATCATTTATAAATAGGTAGTTTCCTAAGTCAAATTCTATTTTGTTATCAAGGCTTGTATAGGTATTAGTTTTTGTTACTACTACATTTTTCCATAGTTTCAATACTTTTTTATGTAGTTCATTTTTTTTATCCCAAACTATTTCATTATGATAACTTATTTTGTTTGCTAGTGTATCAAAGAGAGTAAATTCTTTTGGAGTAGAATCAATGTTTACATTTCCTACAAACAAACCTATTAATAGATTTCCATCATGTTTTAGAAAACTAACTTTTGCTTCTTGTACTCTTTTTGTTCGTGTAATTTCTCTAAGTTCATTTCCTTCTTCATCAAATAAAATTATCTTTCCATTGTCAGAATGTGTAACTATATACTTTCCATTATCTGATAGAGCCACAAAATGGGGGGTATAGATATTGGTAGTAGTATATATTTCTCTTTTTTCACTTTGAGAGTTAGTCTTGAATTGACTAATTTTATTTTGATAAGAATTGGGTTTGTCTTCGTCAAGATTTTTAATCAGACCTTCGTACTCATCAAATAGAGCAATATTATTTTTGTCTATAGTAATAGAGCGATACCTATTTTTAGAAGCAATAGAATATAAAGCTGAATCATCGGCTTTAAGATCCATAAAAATAGGAGGAGAAACTATTTCAACATATTCTATAATATCATACAAATTCATTAAAGCTAATGAAGATGTTATTTTGTCTGTAGTATAAGCCTCGTAAGCTAATTGCAAAGCTCTGTCAGGATAAAGCTCTTGAGTATCCTTAGACTCAAAAATCAAATTTTTGATAGCTAATTCTTTTTGATGTTGATATGATTTATACCATTGAGAACCTGCCAGCATTGCCACAGCTAATATAATTGCTACTGCTGCAATGGCAATTTGTTTGTTTCTTTCTATGGAAAGATTTGTTTTTTGTTCTTCCTTTAAACTTTCTTTTATGAACTCTTTTTGAAGGTCTGTAATTACTGGAATTTTCTGATATTTTTTTGCATCTGCTATCCATGTATTAGCCAATAGAAGTTCGTTTCCTCTCAATAAAAAATCACTATTTTTATCAAAAGAATCCCATTCCATAGCTTCATTTTGCCATTTTGTATGTGCCTGTACGTGTTCTCTATCTGTATCTAAGGTACGTAGGACTTCTGCAAACTGCTTCTCAAATTTTGTAGTGTTGGTTCTAAAATCTATCCATTGAACAGCCGAAAGTGCGCCATGTAATTCATGTGTATCTATTTCTCTATACAAAAGTGTAATAAAACGTTTTCCTAATTTTTGGGCATATTCTACCTCATCGGCACAATACGGTGATAAAATTGATTCAGGAGAAAGAATAAAAATAATATTATCAGCATGCTGAATGCCTTCATAAATTTCTTTTTGGAAATCTGCCCCAAAGGCAATACTTTCTTGGTCAAACCAAGTTGTTTTTCCTGTAACCTGCAAACTTTCATTGAACTTTCTAGCAATATCTCCGTCAGTTCTGGAATAAGAAATAAAAACATCTGTACGCTCCGAACTGCTTTTAGCTTGACTTTCTTTTATAAAATCTTCGTGAATAGCTAAGGGAATATTGGCTTCTCTTTTTTCTCCAATTTTGAGCCAAATTTTGGCTTGTTCAAGGTTGTGTCCACGTAAAAGCATGGACGGATTTTTTTCTTGATTCTGCCATTTTAAGGCTTGAGTAAGTAGAATTTTATGACATTGTATATATTCTTTATCTGCATCAAGAAGTTTTAATAACTCATTTATATCTTTTTCAAAATCTGTCTTGTCATTTTTGGAGAGTGATATGGCTTCTTCATTATCTGCAAAATCAATATATTGAATATCTTTTAAAATAGCAGGAAACTTGTTTTCATCTATTTTTTCTAAACGCAGAGGAATAATTCTTTTATTTAAAGAAATAGCATACTCTAATTCTTCCATACAATACTCTGATTCTAATGATTCTTTGGTAATCATAAAAATCAAATTATCAGCACCTTCTACCCCTTTTTTGATGGCTTTATGAAAATCAGCACCCGAATTTAGGTCGTTTATATGTGTCCAAGATGTGTAACCATACAAGGCAAGCATATAAATAATCTGCTCTCTTGTCATGCTATTTCCTTCCTTTTCTTTTTCAGCCGAAGCAATAAAAACATCTGTTTGAAGATTATTTGCATTCTTTTTTGCTTCAGAAATAAAACGAACATGCAAATCAGAAGGCAAACAAGGAGGTTGACTACTATCAAAACGATTAAAAAGCCATTCTTCGGCTTGTTTTCGTTCATTAGCTACCAAAAGGTGCATCGAATTGTGATGGTCTTTTTCCCATTGAATGGCTCTAAAAAGAATTTGTGTATGCCTTTGGACATATTCTTTTTCTTGTTCTAACAAAGAAAGTATGCCCTTAAATCCTGTATCAAAATCATCAATGGTTTCATATTCTGTTTGTTCCTTGTCTTTTTCCCACTTTTGGCGCATATACACCCAGTTTATTTTGCCGATTGCTGGATGCATCATATCCCAAACCTCTTTAGTAGTTGGTTCGATTTGAAGAATGGGAATAATTCTTTTTCCTCTTTTTACGGCAAGGTCTATTTCTTTTCGACAGTAAGGCGATTTTACAGCATGAGGAGCAATAACGAAGATAAAATTATGAGCCATTTCTATTCCTTCATCAATTTGATGCTGAAAATCAACTCCTAAAGGAATATCATTTTGGTCAAACCAAACTTTATAACCTTTTTCAGTAAGCTGTTCGCATAATTTAGTAGCAAAAGCCTTTGATTCAGCTCTTCCATAGGAAATAAAAACATCTCTAAAACGAGTGTCTAGGCTATCTTCTAATTTGTCTAATGTAGTTGGAGTAATATCGCTCATAAGTGGATTTTATATTTCTTGAAAATAATTACTTTTGAGGAAGTAAACAAGAAGTTTCATCGAAAAATATTCTCAATCCGTCATTTTCTGAATAACTAAATTTCTATCAATATCTTTTACTTGTCCTTCTTCACAATAAAAAACTCGTGCTGGCTGTTTTTTTAAGAAATTATGATGATGTGTTGCCATCAAAACGGCTGTTCCTGTTTTATTTATTTCTACAAAAACATTCAAAATATCATTGGCAATGGTGGGGTCAAGGTTTCCTGTCGGCTCGTCTGCCAAAACAATCAAAGGATCATTTAATAAGGCTCTAGCAATGGCGACACGTTGCTGCTCTCCCCCTGAAAGTTGATGAGGCATTTTGTACATCAGTTCGTCTATACCTACTTGTTTTAATATTTGGTCTATTCGGTGTTGAATGGCTACTTTGTCTGTCCAGCCTGTTGCGTGCATCACAAAAGCCAAGTTTTCAAAAACACTACGGTCTGTAAATAATTGAAAATCTTGAAAAACAATTCCTATTTTTCGTCTGAGAAATGGAATTTCAGAAGGTTTTAAATGATTGACACGATAACCAGCCACTACAATTTCGCCCTTTTCGACAGGCAAATCGGCATACAATGCCTTCAAAATAGTAGATTTTCCACTTCCTGTTTTTCCAATTAAATAGACAAATTCGCCACTTGCTACTTCTAAATTTACATTTTCAAAAATAGTTCGGCTTTCTTGTGCTAAAAGCACGTCCTGCATACTGGCTACTGAAAAAGGTTTTGTCATTTTGTTAGGAATTGGGAATTAGGAACTGGATAGTAGGAACTGGGAATTGGGGATTAGGAAATGAGAATTACAAATTAGGAATTTTGCCTTCTAAAAGAAAGGAATCTAAGAATGATTTTAATTCATCGCCTTCATTGTGTTCAAAACTATAATCAAATCTTCCTAAATCTATCAAAATATCTTCTTCATTTTTATAAAGAACTGCAATACCTACTCTTTCTTTCATAATAACAATATCTAGTTTAAAACTATCATTCAAAGGATGTTTGATAATTACACCTGTTTCTTCAAACTCATCTAATTCATTATTACCGATGTTAGATAACCATGCTGATGGAAACTTTTCTTTTATATAATTTAAAACCCAAATCATATTTTTTATTAAATATAAAACCCACAAATTTAGTTTGTGGGTTTATTTGTTGTTGTAAATCTAATGAAAATTTCAGTTAAATCTTTACAGAAGTTACCATTTTTGTAGCGTGTTCTTGCCAGTAGGTATAATCTGTTCCAGTTACACTAAAATTAACGATAAGCACTTTTCCATTATAAACACTATACAAAACTTGATGATAACGAGATTTTCCACCTTGATTAATAATGGCGTTTGGGTCTTCTGGAATTGCTCCAATAAACTCAAACAAAACTGCTTCTCTGTCTCCGATATTGATAATTTCGCCATCGTTTAGAAATTTTATTTTTTCATAAAACGAATTTGCAATCGCTCCTTTATAAAATCCTTTCAAAAGTTCCATATTGATTTCGCTTTCTAAACCGACTTCTCCCCACTCAAAAATACTTGAATTGATGCCCAACTCAGCTTTTCTATCTGGACTTCTGAAAATAGCTAATGGTCTTTTGGGAGTAAAATATTTTGTAGCAATTTCTTCATCAGACATTTCTACAAAATTATTAGGAATGAGAAGAGTTACTCCTTCGCCAATTCGCTTTCTTTTGTACTTATCGGGCATTTGTCCTGCAAAATTGAATGCTGAAAAAATGAGTAGAAATAAGATAGAAAACGAAACTGTTTTGAATGTGTTTTTTCTAATTTTTCTAATTTTTTTAATTTTTTTAATTTTTTTAATTTTCATAGTGGATTGAAATAATGATTCGATAGGAAATAATTTGATTTTACTAAGTCGTAGTATAAACTTTATAATCAAATTATTGTGCCAAAACGCAATCAAATCTAATTCTTATCTTTTATTGCTTTTACTTTTGAGATTCTACCCTTACTTTTTCGGCAGCCGTTTTATTCATTCCAAACCAAGCAAAAAACAAGACTAACCAACCTGCCAAAAGTGCCAAAACAATAGTAGATAAAATAGAAGCATCAAAAGGAAATCCAGGAGTTGCTCCGTTTTCAATCTGAATAACCACTAAATAAATCATTATGAAAAGATTGATAAAAATACCTACACCTTTTGTCCAAAGTTTAAAATTATTGAGCAACATACGACGTGTAGTCTGATTTTTTGCCCAAAATTTTCGTTTTGGAATAGGTAAGAATTTTTCTGGTAAAGAAGGAATAATAGTTCCTAAAATCAAAAGAATTCCATTAAAAACAACAATAGCAGCCAGAAAAAGATAGAAAAAACCGTTTTTTGTTAGGTTAAATACTCCACCCATATCATCAATTTTGATAGTAACAGGAGGTTGAAGAATTACATTTTCGTATAAAAGAACCCCCATAACAGCGAGCATGGAAAGCATCCAAATAAATTTTATAAACTTTATCATATATTTATTATAAATGAGTATAACTATAAAATAGTATGTAAATTAATTAATCTTATTATTCAATAATTACTTTATTAAAGCAAGAATAAAATTGGGTAGTAGAGTAAAGTTGTGTTTATTACTTTTCTACATCATTCAAACATAGCAACTTGATTTATCAAATTGAATTTTTGAAGAGAAACGCAATTTTATCATAAAATCTAAAATTGGTAAATTGAAGCACAAAGGTACTAAGAAAGAACAATACTTATTGCCCTCAATTACAAAATTACTTTATTTTAAATGTATAGATTCTATGCAAAGATCTTCATTTTTTTGGTGTGATTAATCATTAAAATAATTAAACTAGGGTAAACGCACGAAACTTTTTATACTGCTTTCAGTGTGTTTAAACACACTTTAACTATCAGAGTAAATTCAATTTGCAAAGTTAAAAACTAGCTTGATTTGCTTTAAACGAGTACATT
>Ga0100380_10002625_pt1 | contig 19325 bp, 29 predicted proteins | sample CryGeymeta201504_FD_80417 | JGI IMG/M metagenome (GOLD analysis project Ga0100380, IMG submission 80417) | Groundwater microbial communities from Crystal Geyser aquifers in Utah, USA - Crystal Geyser metaG 2015-04 | ecosystem: Environmental > Aquatic > Deep subsurface > Groundwater | place... | reverse complement strand
GATTTTTACTGGCTGCCTCATGAATTTGTCCTCTGAGTCGATACCTAGCTAGCTGTAGTTGTTAGAACCTATTCCCCACAAGCCATCTTGGCACTCCAACAAAGCGTGATTCCTACCTCATGAACTTGCTACCATCCACAGCTCAATCTCAGCACCTTCTCCTTTATTTTTATGGCCTTTTCAGGGCCGACTATCGATGGATTGAATGAACCTATTGTTCCCCATAAGTAGGCATTGCCTTCTTGATCTGTGGCCACTGCAAAGGTAGCTGAGAGGGCAAGGGCGTTAGTTGAGAAGGGGAGAGGGAGTATTTGGAAGTGAGGGTTGTCTTGGAGGGTGCTGCTGAGGCAAGCTGTACTTCCAGATCCCTTGCCCCACAACTGTTGGTTCTCTCTTTGCTGGTGCTCATTCTCCATTGCTGTCTAATAATGGTAATATGAGAGGCGATATACCACAATCGTCCTCAGACTAACTCTATCTCTATTCTTTCCTACTTGAAGTGAGGGAGTTTGAAGAGGCAGGCATTATATAATTTGCATTCTGGCAATGTTGACGTAGTAGTCTGTCTAAGAGCCCTTGAGCCCAAAGACCACCAGCTTTGAACGCCAGCCCTCATCAACCACCGACTTGTACCCCTTCCATTCACTCAGCGGCATCCAGGTCGACCTCGCAAATCCATAATCACTGGTTCCCCATCACTAGAACAAGCAGGAGGCGTCAGAGAGAAGGAAGCAGCTGAAGAAGCAGGCCAAAAAACGGAAGCGAGAGAAGGAGCAGTAACTGCAGCGTACTAAATATGTGAAGTAGGGGAAGCCAGGAGGCAGATCGGAAACATCGTCCAATAGATATACGAGGGAAAATCCTGCTTCGAAGATTACGCAGGACAGATTGAGGAACTGGTGGAGGTGGTGTACAAACACGACTTTAGGGACTTCATGGACCAGCTTATCCGCATGCGAGTGACAGTAGTTATCCTGAGAGGTAGTGTCTGCAGAAAAGCATTTGGGAGTACACACAGTCGATCCTCGACGACAATCCTTTTGAAAACAACTCAGACCACGCTTTTTACATCCTCATAGTCGAACACCTACACCGCTGCTACCTACAGCTCGAGCAAAGCAGTTTTTAGGTCGAAAAGATAATAAACCTGTACCTAAAGTTCACCTACCAGGACCAGCAGCAAGAGGAAATCGTATACAGCAACCTGGCAGGAAACACCTTCAACTACCTTGTGGACACCGACCACACCCTCAAAGTATTATTGTCCTCAGCAAGAACCTCATCAGAATATGTCAACAAAAAGTACCACCCACACGACCGGCTCACCACTAAAAACTCGCATAACTCATCTCCATCCTCGATAACTACCCTCCCGAGCACTACGACGAAGACTCCGAATATATATGTCTTGACCACAGCGACGACCACCTCTCCACCGCCATCTCTGAAGAAGATGACAGTCTGGAGAGGAAAAAGAGGAAAAAGAAGGTTAAGGAGGGAGATCTTGTGACTACTGAGGAGACTCTCTGTAGAAGGCTGGAGTCTTTGGTGGTTGGGTAGGAAAGAGGGCCCTGTCGAGTGGAGGAAGAATGGCTTGAGGGAATCAGGAGGAAGAGACAGCAATACAGAACTTGCATGATCCATAACTGAGTCGATCTATCAAGCTTATTCAAATTGTGCAAAGTATAATTAGGTATACTGTCGTAAGTCTATGTGAATGAACTAATATTGATGGAGTTGAAGAAGTCAATCATTGAAGAATGCCCAGCACATAAGACTTCAATTCCTCGGGAGAGAGACACTCAACTTCCTATTTGCTCTTGATGGGCTGCTAAACAAACTAGCCAGCATACTCAGTCCTGTACTTCAATCCGCTCTTAGAAGGAATGTACTTCTACTCAGGTTTGCAGCTCTCCACCGCTTTCGCCCTCTTCTTCCCCTACCTAAATGTCTCTCGGTAGCTGCTCTTCTGAGGAGGAGTGCAGAGACTCATGAATATATTGTTGTTCTTCTGAATTATCGGCTGTTGGGGTCTGTAACCTTCTGTCTTGAGACGGTAATTGTAGTGATAGGTGGTGTCTGCTGTCAGCTTGCCTCCTCCCATCAGTCTAACTTCTCCCCTTTTGGCAGACCCTGTCGGAGAAGGTCTGATCGCTCCGAAGTCCCTCTTATAGCTAGTTTCGTTGAAAGTAGGTCCTTCCTGTCTGCTGTACTTGATGTTGCTGAGAGGGCTCCTCGGGACAGACTCTGCCTTCTTTTTGGGAAAGTCCATCTGGATAAGGAGGGAGTTACGTGGTATGTTGACTGGTAGGGAGTGATGGTGGCTGTGGGGAGGACAATATTGCTGAATGCTACTACTATGCTGGAGAGCTGTTCAGTCGATCCCTTTTTATCTGGCACACTCAAGCTTTTTTCTCTTTGCCCGTACTTCCTGAAGTACTAACTTTGTCCTGTTCTCGAGGGCAGTTTATGGCTATACTTGGGGGGCCTGGGGATGTCTGACACTTTGACTATGTTAGTGTGATGATACCTTTTTCATTGAGATACTTTTGATTGGACTATAGGAGCCTTTTGAGGGCCTTCTGCTCTACATTTTCATCAACATGCAGCTATGGGTTTTCGAGATGCACTTGTGTGCTGGGCTGTCCTTGGGTGGGCAGGGGAAGGGGTGTTTTATCAGTTTTATTTGGCATCAATAATAACTACTGATCAAAAGGAGTATGTCCTTGGGACAATTTTTATGAATGTTATCCCTGTTATTGAATTTTTCCTGAACTGGTTGCACAGCCTCAGGATAACGGATAGATTCTATGGCATAATAATAACAATATTCAAACGAAAATGGACTCCGATGAAGATGAACGCTTCCAGGTCAACCCTCACCGCAGAGACAGCGAAGACTAATAGGAAGACTAAGAGCAAGACCACAGCAAGTCCTCCTCTTCCCACTCATGTTCCTATCACGATATGCAGCCAGCTAGGAGTCTGCCCTCAACCGAGAGCTCACAGACCGACAACAACTATAGTACGATATCCTGCAAACAGCCATCAACTCTGAAAAATCTACCTCATACCAGGGTACCCAACCTATCATGCAGACCTCATCACAAAGGATATCATCGACAAACTCAACAGCCTCAGCAGAGCAGCAGCAGATAAACAGGGGTAGGACCTGGTCAACATCAAGATCCAGGAACTGGCCCTCAACAAATTACTGGTCCTCAATTACGGCAAGTCAGACTTCCGACTGGTAGTTGCTCACTATCACCTGGGAGAGGCCTACCTCGCCTACGACTGCTTAGAGCAGGCCATTGAGCACATCACCCTGGCCCTTCACAAAAACTAGAAACTAGCATAAGAGCTCCCCTAAACCGATTTGCTCCAGATCAACATGCATATCACTCTTGCCTAGGCCTTCATCCGCCAGCTCAACCACGACGATGCCCTTGACTCTCTCGCTAAGGCACAGCAGATAGAAAGCTAATACAATCTTACTCTCGAAAGGCAAGGGTCTCACCCCGTCAAAAATCTGAAGACTCAGGTGCTGAAGGCACAGTGCTTATGCAAACAGAAGAACTTTGGTGCAGCTTTAGAAGCAATCGATGAGGTCATCAACCACACCCAATCTCCTCCCATGGCGAAGGTTGAGCACGCTTTTGCCCTCATCGACAAAGCGAACATTCTGGCAGAGATAGACTCCAAGGACAAGCTCCAGAAAGCGATCGAATACCAAGAGGAGGGCATAAGTACGCATGGCCTAAATAGACTTGCTAGTAAATTAGAACTACCCGAAGCCTGAGTAGGTGGCAGAGCTCTATGCCTCTCTTTCCTCCTTCTACGAAAGACTGGGGAATCCAGAGTCTGCCCTCACCTGCATCCAGAAAGTGAAGACCCTATACGAGTAGCTTTACACTCCCGAGGACAAAAAGGTCATCAAGGCCAGGAGAAAGATAGCAACTGCTTTGCTCAAAAGCGAAAGGTACAAGGAGGCGGTCACTGAACTGCTTGAAATTGCAAAATTATAGGAAAAAGTGTTTGGAGAAACAGTGCAGCTGGCAAGGACTTTGAAGTTGTTGGGAACGGTATACAGCAGTTTGGGGATCGGGGACAGCAAAGTCTATCTGAGGAGGGCGATGGGCATTTTCCAAGGAGCGGGCAACAAGAAGCAGGCACAGGAGATAAAGGAGAAGTTGAGGCATCTGATGGTGGAGCACCCTTCTGCCGAGATTGAGGCCAACATGATCAGCGAGCAGGAAATATGATTATGTATCTGGTAAGCAGCAGGAGCTGTTGATGAGTACAAAAATGCTGTATATATAGTTCAATCATGCTGCTTGAGGAGTAGGTGAGTACACCCTAAGAAGGGATGCCAACAGGATTTTACTCACGAAATCATAGTCTAAATTAATCCTAGAAAAAACCAAGACATATCATTGACTGCTTCACTTCTTGTTGCGCCCTATCACGTACTCCACAAAGTTGTCTCGCAGTCTCGACTCGAAAAAGTTGTCCCTCAAACGGGCCTTGCTCGAACGGATCCCCCACTCCTGTTCAGTCCTCCTGAGCCTCCCCTCTTCTCGATCCTCAACAGGCAAATATTCTGCCATTTCATTCTTCAGGCCTTCAGAATAGATCTCCTCAGTGATGGTGATGGTAGGTTGAGCCTCGCCAATGAAAGCCAAACGCAAAGATTTTTAGTCCCCTTGAGCAAAGACGTAGTACTTTCCCTCAGTGAAATTACATTCGAAAAATAGGCTATTTTTATTTTTTTCCTTGGCCTGGCCAACCAGCTTCAGGACTTTGCTCTTTTCCTGGCGGTAAAGGAACACTCTGAGAGCCCCGCAGTCTCCGGGGTAGCCAAGAGTCACGCATCCCTGCCCTTCTTACTGGAAGTCGAGTTGCACGACAGTCATTTGTCCAGGGTGGGGCACTCCGAGATCAAGATGGGTGAAGTTGTGATTGACTCTCAGCTGGAGGATGTCGACTTTGCTGAATTCCTGGACAAACTTGGTGAGCTTTACCCAGAAACTCTCACACCCATCCTGGCTCATCTCGATTAGCGTTTACTCTCCAGATTTTCTTATTGATTTTATGTAGTATACACTCTCTCGACCTCCTAACCTCCCCTTGTCGCAATTTTTTGTTGAGTGAATTATGTAATTTTTCCTCAGACAGTCGGTCAGAAGGTGCAAGAGCTTGCCACATTTGCTGGGGTCTTCTTTGATCCTCGAACTGATAAAGTTGCAGCCAGTCAGCATGGCAAACAGCAGAGAAGAGTCTGCTTTCTCGAGATTCTCGAAGCCACCTAAGGCCACTGCAAGTGATTTCTCTAAAACGTTGAACCACATTTGGTTTCCTGAGTCAATAAATAAATACCTTAGTGTCTGGAGTAAAGTAATTGGTCCTGTTAGTCTGTTTTCAGTTTGTCGTCCACAGTAACACATTCCCATCTGTGGTCCTTGCATAGCCACACACCGAACAACCTTTCCCTGAGAACGCCGTTTCTGTCCTCAAAGAGTCGGGAAATCAACCACTAACTTTTTTCGCAGAGGATCTCAACTGTCTTGAGGAGGTTGGTATGCTTTGTGGCAACCATTTACAGCTATAGTGTTCTGTCTTTCATCAGAAGGCCCTCTGGATAGGCCTCACAAGCTCGAACGGCCCTTCCTTCCTCAGAATAAACAGCTTAGTGGTCGCCCAAGGAGGCAGATGTGAACTTCTAGATCTATTCATGGATATCCTGACTGTATATCCTAGGGATGATGCTGGCTCTCTCGATCTGCTGGTTTACATTTTTCTTGTAAAAGTTTGATTGACTTCTGTTTGTCTCGTTCATTTTGAAGGTCTACTGATGCTGGCTGTTGGATCTGCTGTGGAGAGAGCTGCTTCTGGAGGCCATGAACCTTCCTTCGGGAGCTGCTTCTGTCTGAACAGACACTTCCAGAGTAAGCTCCTTTTGAATGCCCACCTCCTTGAACATATGGGAAGGTTGGGCTTGGCTGTAGACATTGTCGCATTGCTCATGAGCCAACTCCTCAGACTTCTCTCTGGCTTCCGATGATTCTACTTTTTTGAAAGTAGCTGGTGTTCCTTGTTGGTTGGCCTCAACAATAACTGCTCCTCCTGCAATCAAGGAGCCACATTATCCTTTTTCATGATTTTCGTTCTACTAACTTGGCTCTTGCTCTTATTCATGCTATGAGCCACTCTATTCATCTTCCTCTGAATTTTAGGAGCCCTACTCTGCTGGTTCATTATTGGCTGCCTCGTGATATTTTTTGTGAGGGATGGATGGTTGGAAATTTATGAAGGTAGTGGGAGGCTCTTGTTAAACTTCGATCGAGTCAATGCTCTGGCAGTAGTTGACCTGAACAGTTATTTACTCATTCTCATAGGAGTTAGCCTAAGCTGGAGGGTCTTCCTTCCGAATCTGTTCAGTCCCCTTCGCCAGCTCGTAAGCCACCTTAACAAGAAGAAACTATGAATAGTGTTTGCATATAAGTCCTTCCAAATCCATCTACTCACCATCTTCAGTCTTCTCCATTTCAGCCTGGTTGACCTGCTAGATATTTTGCTTTTGTTTGTCCTTTTTCCCATTTTTTCTCTTCTTCCCAGTTTACTCCTTCTTGCTCATCTGCTGCCCCTTACGACTTTGTGAGTTCTTCCTTTCTCCTCTTACTTTTTATTACTCGAGAGCATCTGTCTTGCCTCCTACTGTAGATTTCTAAAGAGGTGATGCTACCTTGCCCTGATGCTCCTGAGGTACTGATTGCAATACCTCACCCTTTGTTGCTTACACTCCATCTTACCTTGTGATGTGATCGAGTTCCTTCTCAAGTGAGTTCCTCCTGCTGACTGATTCACTGCCTTCTCCTACCTTATTTTAATTGCTTCCTTATGCTTTATCAGATTCAAACTGACATTAACTTTCCTCCTCCTACGACTGCATAGCCCATCCCTCCACTCTATGACCTTCAGATGGATCATCCTCTTCACAGCCATCCTCTTCTCTCTGAACTAGTTTGGAAGATTGGCCATCAAAGCAGCAGTCCTATGATCTGTAGTATTTGAGAATCCTCTTGTTGCCTTTTTGATGACTGGCCTTACTTCCAGTATGAACCCTAGAGCCATCATCAGCAGACCCTTCAGAGTTAAAGTGCTCAGTCTTAATTATATGGGCACCTACCTACATAAAGCTGCTGTGCTATGACCCTTTTTTCTTATTTTTCTTTATTCGACCATAGGCCCTCTTCTCGTTCTGGACCCCTACCGTTGAGACTTTCCTGACAACTTCCTACCTTTTAGAAACCCTTGAATTAGATTTGGAAACTTGTTTGGTCCTAGATGAAAATTTTGAGACGTGGGTTTTGTTGTTGCTGTAGGAAGACTGGCTCTTGTTATATCGAGATTAATTGACTACCTTTTCTTCCTCTATAACTTTTGAGTGTCTCTGACTTTTGTTACCTTTTCTGAGCTCAGACTCCTTCCAATCTTTTTGTTTTCTGAGAAATGTCATAGAATCATGAAGTTCATGCTTCTGTAATATACTAGATCTATGGTGAAGTGGCTATCTCTCTTCCTGGTGGAACTAGGGATGGTCTTGTTGTTCCTCTTCTCGGCTTTTTTATGGCCGAATATGCTCTCCCTTATTTTTGTGAGGTAGGTGTGTTTTTTTGTTGTAGTTTTGGGTGGTTCTGCTGGAAATGTGGGAGGGATTTTGTTCCTTGAATTTTTGGGACCTTTTTGTATTGATGTTGCTGTCCTTCTGCTCGCTCTATTCCTCAATGGCAAAGGACTAAGGCCTTCCGATATAGCTAGCTTGATGCTTGTGGGTTGTCTGCGAGTTATTGGTGAACCTTGAGTGGTTGATCTTCTTAGATGTGCCCTTCTGGGCATCAGAGACTCGGGTGTTGTAACTGCTCCTCTCCCCCTCTTGACCCGTTCCCCTTACCCTTCCTCCCTGACTGCCTTTGCGAGTTTTTTGTTGTGGGTTGCTCACCTTACTGACTCTCTGTTTCTATTGGAGGAAGTGCTGGTAACTGGATGAAGATGAACCACTGGACTTACTGATGCTTCTGCCTTGGTTGTGTTGGGCTTGAAGCTTAGCAAATTCCTGAAGTTGAGGGTAGGTCTCCTATGAAGGTCCTTGATTTTATTTGTGCTGGTGAAGCTGTTGTTGGAGTTTGTTCATTCTGGCCTGGATCTTACCGATGCTTTAACGGGCGTTATGACTAAATTTGCTCACTTATCCCTGCTGCTTCAATATCTTAGGGTTGCCCTCTCTCAGAGCTGTCCTCATGTTCTACAAGCTCATAGTGTTTGAAGTATTCTTGAACAGGCGGGCCACAGGTAAGCTCTCCTCCTGAATATCTCCTCTGCCCACAACCTGCTTCCTCGAATGACCCTGGTAAAAATGATCCTGGGTCCTGAACCTTTGCTGCTCCTGTGAAGAAGTACCTGCCGACTGATAGTGCTCCATTGCTGACATTTTATGACCTTTTTGGAGAACAGACTTGATATGCTGCTGCATCGGGTTGCTTCCCTTTTTCGGCTTGAATGCTAAGATGTTTGCCGATGATTGGGAGTTGCTGAGGCTGGTTTCCTCCTCAGAATCATCATCCTGCCGAAGCTGGGGCTTTTTCTGCTTTAGCATCCTTTTGTTCTTCTTGGCAGTTTGCTTCAGCAGCTTCCACTCGCCATATATCCTGTGAAGCTTTTCATTCTTCTCTTGTTCGGAAGCACACAGGTACTGTTCGAGCTTGCTGGGTTTGTCAATATAGGGCCTTTCAAAAGCAGGAAGACCCTTCTCCTGCTTGATATATTCCTCTCTTCTCAGCTCTCCCTTTCTCTTGCCTGACTCATCTGGACTCCCCTTTAGTTCGAACTATTGTTTCCGAGTGTGGATGTCTTTAACTTTTGTCTGGAAGTTGATGAACTTGTCCTCAAGGGAGCTGAATGCATCTTCGAGCTCTTGAATTTTGGATGTCTTTTTATGTTTATCTGCTGTCCGTTGTGTGGCTCCGTTGTCGTCGTATGCATTTTCCTCCTCAATGCTGTCCAGCTTAATAATCATCTACCTTCGCCCTTGGTCCTTCACCAGCACTCCTCTACTCCGAAGCATCTACCGCAGTTTGGTCTCTCCTGATAGATCTCGCAGAACAATCTGGTGAGCCGACTATCCAACCTAGCTCTTCTAGCGACTTTCTGTCCTTCCAAACTCTGATAGCCGCTTAGAGGAGGTCTATGATTCCTGCTTTTCTGTCTGCCAGTCTTTTTCCTCTTTCTTGTTCTTCGGTCTGTATAGCTTGAAATGGTCGGTGAGGGTAAATCCTTTGGCGGAATCCTTCAGGCCCGTTTTTTTCTAGCCGTTGTGTTGATACATTTCACTGAGCTTCCCTTTGGATGGAGTGACAGCTTGTTGATGCTTTCGAGGAGAGTTGGACTATCTTTTCAAGGGAGAGCATGCTGGTGAATCACTGGGAGGGCAGACGAAGTCGGGATTGAGAGTGAGGCTGATTTTGTTGAGAATGGAGGAGAGGTGAGGCCAGCCGTTTTGCTCTTTTTTAGAGAAGATCAGGGAACCATCTAGGGTGACTTAGAAAGAGCCGATCTGGGGGTAGAGCACATACTTGTTGGTCTGTGAGTCGATGTACTTATTTTATGCTATTTTGAATGGAATGAGGTGGGATGGGACCATATTTCCGATGACCTCGATCTAGGGGTGTCGCTAAGCGATGAGTTCGGAGACTGAGTGGTGGTAGTTGTACGTTTGAGGAAGGTATCGTGGTACTTGGCTTCGTCATGGTGAGTGCACCAGCTGTGGGTCTAGCAGGACCGGCAATACTCCACCTCTACGACGTGAAGAGCTGTATTCGTCATAGAATCTCCTATTTCTATTAACTTAAAACTATAATTCTTCCTGCAGCCAACCACATACCAGGCTCGCAGCAATTTACAGCTTAACCAAATTATGCAGTTTTTCCAGTGCCCATTGTTGTAAAGTCGGTTCTTTTCTATCAAATTTGTGGGTCTCTGGTGGTCACCTGGATATATTTTTTATATTAGTGGATGGCTGAGCATCGGACTGTCAAGCAGAGGGTTGAACATGTTCTTCAGTCCCCCCAGAGAAAAACAAACATCCTCTCTTAAGTCAAGGGGTCCCGCTTTTACATCACCTTCAACAGGCCTGCCCGCTTCAACGCCTTCAGCAGCGACATGTACGACACATTCATGAACCTTGTCAGGTATGCCAACGAAGAACCAACCATCAAGTTTATAGTCGTCAGTGGAAAGGGAGGAAACTTCTCTTCCGGAAACGACCTATCCAACTTCACAAATCCTAATCTTCTCGAGCAGGCATCCACAGAGGAACTGGCCGTCATGTCAGCAGCAGGCCTCGAATAGTTTACTGCCACCATCATCAACTCTCGGAAACCTATTTTTGGACTGGTGGAGGGAAAAGTCATTGGGTTTGCGTTCACTCAGTTGGCTCTTTATGATAGAGTATTCGCAGTTGAGGGAGCACAGTTCAACGCTCCCCTCGTACAGCTAGCCCAAGGCCCTGAAATGTGCGCTTCCTACACATTCCCTCGAATATTTGGGAGCAAGCTGGGTGAGGATCTTATAATCAAAGGGAGCAAGGTTGATTGCGCTTTCCTCGAAAAGCATCAATTTTTGCAGAGATACTCTTCCAGAACAGCAGCTTAGTAGGCATTGGAAAAGCATATGGCTGATCTTGAGGGGCTGTAGTGGGAAAGCTACTTGTCAGCCAGGCAGCTGTTCAGGGATACTGAGAGAGAGAACCTCCTCAGGGTGAACATCAAGGAGTGCAAAAACTTGGTGGAGAGATGGTGTCATCCTAACCTGCCTGCCCACCTGGCAGAGTATATGATGCGAGTCAAAAACAAGGCCAAACTTTGATTGCATATTATAGATTCAATAAACTACTCATCCAATATTTGAGGTCCTTAATCAGGATGGAAGGTAGGTTTTCAGAAACTGGTCAACCTCCTATCGGTGGGGCATCGAGGGCATCGCTCCGTACTTCGTAATGCACAAGAAGGCAGAGGCATTTCCAAATGTCATCGCCAGCTGATAGTTTGTTGCCTCTTTGCTATTATCTGACCATTATAGCTCTGAGTGTCTCACAGCAAAGGCACCAGTGAAGCAGTCCCCCGCCCCCACTGTATCCACGATCTTGTATGCATCCAATGCCTTAGGATTGAGAGTGCTGACTGTTGGGCTCATAACAGCATGCTCCAGGGTGATGACAGCTGACCCTCTACTTCCCAGCTTCAGTAGAACCTTGAGCTTAGGATGCTTCTGGAGAAGTTTTAGTCTAATTTACTTGGCGGCCTCCTAAAGATGGAAGTCTTTTCCCAGGTCGATAGAGGGGTCGATTCTGAGAAGTTCTGTTTAGTTGGGAGATATGTATGTTATGTTGCTGAGGATGGTCTCAGATATGGGCTCATCCTGTCCTCCACAGTCCAAAATAACTGTCTTCCCCTTCTGGTGGCCGTAGACACTAGCTGCCTCAACGAGGGACATTGGAATTTCCTTCTGCAGAAGAAGATAGTCGCAGCTGTCGATGACCTCTTTAAAAGAAGGCTCGAGCTATTGATTTTCGTAGCTCATGTTGGCTCCCCCGTAGATGACTATCGAGTTCTATCCCTCCTTGTCGACATAGATATATGCCATGCCTGTCGGCTCTTTCTCGAGAACTCTCCAGTGCAGCTGCACGTTAGTTGCCTTCATCTACGACTAGAGACGACGCATGGCATCGTCATTTCCCACCTGTCCGATGAAATGGCTGGTTCCCTTAAGTTTTGCAACAGCAACTGCCTGGTTGGCCCCCTTTCCTCCGTTGGCAGTGAGGTAGCGGTGGGCCTGAAGAGTTTACCCTCTGGCTGGAATGTTCTTGACGTAGAGAAAGTAGTCAGCATTCGCGCTTCCAAATATACAAATCTTCTTCTCTCCTTTCATCAATATTTATACAAGACTCTTTCATCAGTATTGATGCGAGAATGCTGATGAGCCTACAATTAGTCTCAAATAGCTACTTTTGAATACTCATAAACAGCTAATGCATACATATATCACCAAGTCACTTAAGGGGATGACAGGCACTGCAAATGTCAGAACAGCCAGAACACCTGAGGTGAAAAAGAGCTCCGCAAAAAAGACACCTTTCCAAAAGATCGTCGGGGTTGTAGAAGCAAGAACACTGGCAGATCCTTGACGGCATTGGATTCACCTCGACCCAGGGAACAGTTTTCAAAATACTTCGACAAAAGTATAGACCCTTCTCCTTCCTGTTGCACTGCGACATCTGCGCGTACTCATGCTCTCCGACAACCCTTATCTTCTCGATAACTGACTCCACATACTGCCAGTCGACCAGCTCTGAAAGGACCAACTCTTTTGGAGAAAGGTGACTGAAGGCCTGTTCCTTCAAGAGGGGATCCTGACTGTGGAAATACCAAGCAATAAGCATGACAGGAAACTGAATGGTGGGGGTTTTGGCAATGTGGATGATCCTCCCAAAGCAGTGCTGCTGCGCCTGCTCATTTATGAGCCTGATGCTGTCTCCAGAAGAGTAGAGAGTGTTTTTGAACTTCAGTTGCTTAATGAAGCTGAGGGAAGGGCCCTTAGACTGTGAGAGGCCATTCATTATTTCGTTGAGGTTCTCCTCTGCTCTTATCATTCTTATATACTCTAATACTCTATTCTTAGAAACTTATAAAAATAGGCCCCCCCGATGAAATAAGGAAGACACGACCTATCAAACATATCATCGACATATTCAGATTCGAGGTAAGTCTCCTAGCAAGAGCCGACCGATAGGAGTCGTAGGCATCAGGAGCCCCCTGGTGTCTCTCCCCCTGCCTTATATCACCCGATTCAGCCTGAGCCTCACCACAGTGAACCAGTGAAGTCTGTGAGTCAACTAAAGGGCTCGGTTGTAAGCATTGTCCAGACTTTCCCTCAAAGGAATAAATGAACCCGGCTCTCTTTTAGATCCTTTCTGAAGAAGCCCCTCAATTTGCTAGATGGAGTGTCCGACAAGCTGGGTGTAGAGATACTGCCCTTCCTTCTTCTATCGCAGCTTGTCCACAACCAAACCCAGTTGCTCCTCAACTATTTGAATTCTTTCTTATACTATCTTTAATAGTTCTTAGAACTCCATCCGGTATAGCTCCTGAAGACGAGAACAGAAGTGTTGTTCGTGGCTGTCTACCTCGCTCATCTCGACTGCACTATCACAGCCAAGGCAGTAGCCTATTTTTCCCCCACCTCTTGCAGCCTCTGTTAAATAGTTTGGAATTTTTGCGGGCTTGCTCTTGAAGACTGAATTGCTTCTTCTTCCTTGCTTTGAAGCCTGAGTGAGCTGCAGGTACTGCTTTTTCCCACGAGAAGTTCCCCCAAGCGATGCCGGTCGTTGATGGCTATAGTTGGGCGTTTTAGGAGTTTATCCCTTGAAAAATGTAGTATTTCTGACTGATTATCTTTTGACGTTATTATGGAGACTGTACTACCCGGCGACCGTTTGGAGGTATTCGAGGATGAGTCGATTGTCTACCCTGTGTATGCTCTAAGGAGTCCTTTAGTGAATAATTTTAGATGGATCAGCATTTTATGGAGACAGCTCTGTATTATTCTAGAGTTTGCGAGTGTCTTAAATTGCATGAAGACAGCTATCGATTTGCCATCTGATGCTGCTGAGGTGGGAGGAATGCTTTGCTCTGTCAAAAGAGTCTCTGACCTCCACGATAATCTCCTTCATCAGCAGCTACTGCCGATCTGCAGGCTTGGGAGTGTGGAGAAGAGATTTCTCTGAGTTAGGGGGAAGTACTGAAGGAGGGCTGTCGAGATTGATGGAGAGTGAATTAGGAGACGGACGGATGCATGGACTTTATTAATAACGCCAATAAAGATGCTTGATTTTTAATGATGGTCTTATAATCAATTTGGAGGCAATGCTGTCAACCCTCAGGCTTAACACCATAACCTACATCGGACGAGAAGAAGAAAAAAAACTGAACCAGATAATTACATACCTAATGGATCTTCCCGAAGCCACGGAGTTCATCCACCCAGTCGACTGGGAGTGTATTCTATCTTTCACCTAGAGCTAGAGCTCAACGACTACCCTCTCATCGTCAAGCATCCCATGAACCTTTTGAAGGTGCAGGATAAACTCAAGGCCAGAGAGTACCGTACCATATAGGAGACCCTTGACCACATCCAGCTCGTCTGGGACAACTGCAAAGCTTACAACCCTGAGGGACCCTTCTACATCCTGGCTGACAAGATGTAAAGACACTTCAAAAAGATGATCCGCAACTACCTTCCCAACATTCAAGTTGTTGTCCCCAGTACACCCTTTCTTATCAAGAACCCATCAACTCTAGTGGCCATCATCACCAGGAAAAACCTGTAGCCCCTCCACCTCCCAAAACAGTTAGACTTCCTCCCAAGCAGTCATCAGTCTCCTATCCGGCATTTCCTTCTTCCAAAGAGCACTTTGAAGAGCCAGCATCTCTGAACGAGCACCCTGGGGACCAGGGAGAGTCAGAGGAGATTCCTCTTTCTGAGAAAAACAGGCTGCATCAGCGGTTAAAGCAGCTGACACAGCAGGAGCTGGCCCAGGTGGTATTCATAATCCAGGAGAGTTGTCCGGAGTGTTTCAAGGAAATCGGGGGAGGAAGATCACAACTTCTTTTGGACTGCATTGACGGGGAGACATTTAAGAGAGTCAACTCAAAGATAGACGACTTGCTTGAAGGAGACAAGAGCGCGGGCTCAAAGAAAATCAAGCTTTGATCATGTGAAGTGTATAGGATACGAGGTTGGTTATCCTCAAACTAATTTGATTATGATACCGCAATCAACTGAGTTGTGCTCATCCAAATAGCTCCTTTTCTTTCTCTTTAATCTCAGCGATCACCTCGCCACCTTCCTCAGCTCTCATTCTTCCTAGAAACTTGTCTCCCCTGTATCTCCTGTACTCCTAGCTTTCCTGAAGCTATTTCACTCTCCTATCGGTCAGCAGCTTAGTCTGCTTCTGGTGCTCCTCCGCGGATAGCTTGCCCTATTGAGTAACTCCTGGTTTCTTTAACGTGGCCTTGAGGATTCTGTAGTAAAAAATGAGAAGGGCAAATGCTAGAGCTGGGAAGTAGGGCTTGTTGAGGAACAGCCAGACTGTCCACTTTACTGTCCAGAACTATTGGAGTTGGAAGCTCATAAATGTACCGAGACATTCTGAGAGGGCCCTTGAAAAGTGGGAGAGAAGGTGCTAATAAAAGTGTTCAGAATCTTTCTGGCTCATATGGTGAAGATAGGCAGCGATTTAAGCGAAAAGAGTGAGGCTTGTGAAGATGATAGCAAGGCGGGAAAGCTGTTTCAATAAGAAGATCATTAAAATAATTATGAAAGCTACAAAAAGAAAAGAGGAGGATTGTTATCTCGGACAAGGTCGCTAACTGGGCCTCCCTGACTCATAATATAATTATCAGACATAATATAATTATCAGGATGGAAAGCACCTCCCCCTCCTTCGCAGGACTCACTCTCACCTAAATATTCGAAATGCAGTCCCTCCAGTCCCTCTTCATCAAATTTTGGTACTTGGGCCTGACCTCGGAGGCAATAGTTGCTCCCTAAGATGCCGCTCTCTTCAAGGCCATTCGCAAAAACATCACCTTTGCCAACTGCTTCACCTTCTAAATGCCTCTTCGGACCTATATCAACTTCAACGATAAAATCTTGCAGGCCCTTGCAGCCATCGAGCCTCGCAGAACCTTCTAGGTCCTGCTAGGACATCTACGCAACAACAAAGTCATTTCAGTGAGTTTCTAACTTTTCGGAGTAGCTTTTCTCCAGCTCTTTGGACGCATCCTTGAGCTCCTCGACGCCCAGACGTACTATCCAAATGACTTAGCATGAACAAAGTGCTTCGAAAAATATTCCTTGAAATAACGACTTTGGGAAAAATTGGGGTCTCTTCAATCAAGATAAAACCCATCAGAGCAATCGCATTTGAAGATCTGATCCCCAACTTCCGTGAGCTCTAAATTCAGGGTTCTCAGGGTAACGAAGTAAGACCAAATCCCGAGCAAGTTCCCTTTTCGATGGCCTACTCTCAGCCGGATGCTATGAAAGATTATGACCTGAAAACCCTCAAAGGAAGATTTGAAGGGTTGAGGGAGGTGAAAATAGAACACCGAGAGGTCGAGGGATCCCACTATCCTCCAGGATAGAAGGTGAGGAACAGGGACAAAGCCAACATATCCTGCTTCATGATGGGAGGCTTCGAGATAGTCGATTACAGTTAAAGCATCAATCAGCTCCACAAAAAACTCTTAACAAAGATCCTTCTCAATAAATGATTTAAAACGATTGAGCGCCTTCCCGCAATATTTATTATGATGCATCAGGATAGGATAGAGACTCCTTTGCGAACACCAGCACACCACCTGGCCCTCCACACTCCCCTTCCGCACATCAGCACATCGGCTGACTCCGACGCCCTTATCTACAGTACCACCATCCTTCTCGGGAAGGCTACAGCTGCTGTTCAAAGGTTCATTCTTGAGTTTGAAGAAACAAGAATGAGTGACGGAGAACTTGTAAGTTAGCAAGTCTACCGAATCAAACTGAATGATCTGTAGCAGCTTTAGGAAATGACGATCTTTGAAATATAGGGAAAACACATAAGAGAGTTTGACAGAGAGCTGTATCTTCAGTTGGTCTACTTCCCCGCTTAAATGATATCCTGCTTCGACACGGTTATCAGGGACCTCTACGAACGCTACTTCATAGAGCCGGAAACAGACATGCAAACACGCTCCTTTAGACAAACTCGCAAAGAAGCCATTCTTGTAGGTTTCAAGGGGCTCCACGAGGAATAAAGAGTTTCTGTAAAAGAGCTTGGGCCTACTCAAATCGGAAGGCTCATGACAGTTAGAGCCATCGTCATCAGAGTTTCAGAAATATTTCCCGAAATGAAAAGAGTCTGGTTCAGGTGCTAAAACTGTGGAGATGAGATACACGTCGATATGCTCAATGCCAGAGTCCAGGAGCCTGAAACATGCAGAGTCTGCTTCAAGAAAAGCACAATGCAGATCATGCACAACTTTTGTGTCTTCACTGACAAGCAGTATGTTAAACTTCAGGAGCTACCAGAGTTGGTTACTGAGGGATAGACTCCTTCTGCCCTCACCGCCATCGCCTATGACAGCACCGTTGATAAGTTTAGACCAGGAGATCGTCTCTAGATAGTTGGAATATATAGGGCTCAGGCAGCCAAGGTAGACCGTCACAAAGGGACCCTACGTACTCTTTTCAACACCTATATGGACATCATTTCCTGTAGTGTTCTCAATGAACATCGCTTCGGGCTATAAAAGAAAAGCTCCTTTTCAGACGAGGAAAGGAGAAAATTCATGCGATTCGCTGATAAAACAGATGTCCTTGATAACCTGGTTGCAGCCTTCGCTCCTTCCATTTTTGGACATGAGTTAATCAAAAAAGGAATCCTGACTCAGCTTTTTGGAGGCACCAAAAAGGAGTTCCCAGGAAAGGGAGCGACTAGAGCAGATGTGAACATTTGTCTAATTGGAGACCCTTCAACAGCCAAATCACAACTTCTCCAACAAGTCCACAGAATTGCCCCTCGAAGCATATACACCAGTGGAAGAGGGTCAAGTGCGGTTGGATTGACTGCCAACGTGCGAAAAGATGTCGAGAGTAGGTAGTTTGTGCTTGAGAGTGGAGCCCTTGTTCTGGCAGACAGAGGTATCTGTTGTATTGACGAGTTTGACAAGATGGATTAAAGTTCAAGGACTATCCTTCTAGAGGCCATGGAGCAGCAGACTATTTCGATAGCCAAGGCAGGTATTGTGTGCCAATTAAACTCAAGAACTGCTATTTTGGCTGCTGCAAACCCAATTGGATCAAAATATGATCTAAGGAGATCTGTGATCGATAATATTGCCTTACCGCCTTCTCTTATCTCAAGATTCGACCTCATCTATATCCTTCTGGACATAGCTAACGAAGCTGCAGATACCAAGATAGCCACACATATCCTGGATTTTTATATTCGAGGAAAACCAGCCACCAGGTATTTTGCTAACGATTAAGCGAGGCACATCTGTCTCTTCAAGAACTGACTCGGTACATATCATATGCTCGGGACTACGTTAGGCCAGTCCTCACATAATAAGCCGGCAATAAACTCTGCTTATAGTATAAAAGCATGAGGGGAAAAGGTCTCAGCAATAAGACGATTACTGCCACTCCTCGACAGCTAGAAAGCCTCATCAGAATGAGTGAGGCTTTCGCTCGGATGAGACTATCAAACTAGGTGACATAAGCGGATGTTGAAGAGGCTGTTTCATTGATGGAAAAAGCTACACTCTCGACGGCAACAGATCCTGAAACTGGGATCATAGACCTGGATATCATCACAACTGGAAGATCTGCAACTCTGAAGAAAAAAGTCCAAGAGCTTGCCCACAATCTCAGATAGTTCTTGTTCACAAACTAGTCGAAATACAGAAAGCAGAACCACTTCGATAAACTATTTGCCTAGTTTGAATCTTTTTAGCACAACAAGAGACTGCAGACCACGAGAGACTAGCTGCTCTAAGCCATGAAAATATTATAGGCTGATCAACTCATAATGACATTCGGTCAGCATAAATCAAACCCTCAGTTTAGGCTGATGCAAAACTCCGAATAATGAGTCTGATTGATTATGAAATTGTTTCATATGCTCACATTTTTGATCATTTAAAGCTAAACTCGAGAGGATATTCTACGTCTTCAACAGCCTTCTCCACCTGCTCAAGTGCCTCCCCTCGCTCCTCCTCCTCTATTTGCTCTTAATTTTTTCGAAGCTTCAGCATCCTCTTCTCAAGCATTCTCCCCCAAGATCTGTTGACTGATCGTGAAATCCATGACTCGATCTCAGCTCTTGGAACTCCTTGCATTCCGAAAATCTTCAACGCTATACTGTCTCGGCCATTTATTGCATTGGGCACTCTTTCAATATTTTAGTTATGCTGGCTCTTAGCATGCTGAATCATTGAGTCAATAGATGAAAATTTTTTCGGGCATTTCGGACAACTGAAGTGCTTTGCCTTTTGATGATGATGCAAAATTACCTCATTTTTGAAACTCTTTTAACAGTAAAAACAGAAAGGCCTTAGGCATGTCATATCTCTTTGTTTTCTCCCCATCTCTTATAGATGATTTAATTATCTATCTAAAATTTATAATAGATCATAAAAGAATAAAATGAGAAGGAAAGGGGTTGGGGT